>OFFH01000679.1_pt1 | contig 21947 bp, 23 predicted proteins | sample 1521341 | NCBI WGS metagenome assembly OFFH01 (sample SAMEA3504108, study PRJEB24116) | mouse gut metagenome | biome: mouse gut; feature: mouse-associated habitat; material: faeces | place: Denmark | collected 2011 | reverse complement strand
CCGCCCGCCCGATGGTCCAGGTCACGGACCGGGCATCGTTGGTGCCGTCGCCCCAGGTGTAGTTCTCCTTGGGGGTAAAGGTGGCGGTGTAGGTCCCGGCGTTGGTGCCGGAAGTGTCCCCGCCGATCTCCAGGGCGTCAGGGTTGAAGCTGTTCCAGGAAGGCGTCTGTGCGCTGCCGGTATAGGTCAGGCTGCCGTTTTGCGAGGGGATGGCGTCGATGGTATTGGCCAGCTTCGTGATGGCCTCCAGGGCGGCGTCAGCGGCCACCATAGCCTGGTCTGCGGACAACCTGGCACCGGCCGCATCCTGGGCGGCCTGCTGCGCGGCCCGGAGGGCGCGTTCCGCTTTGTCATCGGCGTCCTCGGCCACGCCCAGCGTCCTGCCGATGGCCGCTGTGTTCTCATCGGCCTGCAGCTTGACGGCGTGGGTGTTTTCGATCAGACGCTCCACCACTGGGTTGACGATAGTGCTGGCCCGCACCGGGTCGCTGTCCTGGATTTTTCTGATTTCCTCTGCGTTATAAACCGGGGCCTCCGGGAGGCTGTAATATTCCTCTGCCATTCTCAGTTCCCTCCTGGTTAAAATTCATCGTCGAACTCGAAGGTGAAGCTGACGCCCGCATCCTTTTGCTTGGAGTACATGGTCTTGATGGCGGCCACATCGCCATCGCTGTCCACCAGGGCGGCCTCGTTGATGATCTCGCCCGCCAGGTCATCCTTGGGGATGGTCACCGCATAGCGGGCGGTGGTTTCCTCCGGGTAGGTCACACTGTCCACCGGGTATCGGGCGATCTCCGTGTTCAGGGCTGTCTGCGCCTCCGATGGCGCGATAGGCTCCCCACTGAGATTCACGCCTCCGCTGCCAAAGGCGATGTGGGTGATGATGGGCAGCGGCTTCGTGGCGTCACTGGACGCCTGGCAAAATTTGATGCGCCGGGTCCTGGTGATCACGCTGTTTTCATTCATCTATAACTCCTCCTGCGTGTGCTGCGCATTGAATTTCCGGGTGCCGCTGAAGGTGATCGCGCCGTCAAAGGCGCACCAGTCATCTATGGTCACCATGCCGGTGACGGCCTCCCGATTAAAAAATGATGTTCTGAATGCGGCCCGCCAGAAGCTGATCCCGTCAGGGGCCTGGTTAAACTGGCTGGAGCCGTCGAAATGGATGCTGCCATCAAAGCGGATGACTGGCGTTCCCCTGGAGTTGGAACAGGAGAAGCGCATGGCCAGCCGGTGAAAGACCAGGCGGTTCTCATGCACCAGCGGGGTGGGCCGAAAGGCCGCGATGATGTCAAAGAGCAGGTGGGCGGGCTTGACCTCCTCGATCTGCCGGATCAGTTCCTGCACATCGGCGGTGGCGTCGGTGGGCAGCAGCTTGATCAGCACAGAAAAGGCATAGTCCTCAAAATGCTCTATCACATTGCCCTCCCGCCCGGTGATGATCTCCACCATATCCTGGATGGCCCGCACGGTGGTGGTTCCCCGTGTGTTCAGCTTGGCCAGCACCCTGGCCCGGCGTACCTCCAGGCTCTCCGTGGTATTGACAGGCAGGGCGAACAGCCGCTCATGGCGGGGGAGCAGGTGGGTGCTGGTGCTGATGGTCAGCTGATTCTCCAGCGCCATGATGGTGCGCTGGGTTTGGTCCAATTCAGCCTGCTCCGCTGCCAGCAGGTCGGCCATCTGCTCCATGGTGCGCACCCGTTTGGGGAGCATGAACCTGTCATTGATCGCCACTGACGGCCACCTCCCCCAGGGAGAAATATTCCTCATAGTCGGAGGCCAGCGAGGTCAGGCCGCCGTTCAGCGTGTAGCTGATAATATCGGCCACCCCCTCCACACCGAAGATCAGGTCACCGATGCGGTAATAGCTGATGCTGCTTTGCCGTCCTTCATCCTTCAGGGTGGGCGGGGTGCTGAAGTCCTCCCGGTTCACGCTGTCCACATACCGCTTCAAGACGGTTTCCCGGCTCATCACGTTCACCAACCCTACCTCTACGGCGGACAGGGTTCGGTTGGCCGGTACAAAGTCAAAGCCCTCATGGTGCTGCATGACTTCCTCATGGCCGTGCCAGTCGATGTCCGCCACGATCTCGTTCATCACCGTAGCCAGGGTCAGTTTCAGATCGTGGGGCTTGCGCTGGCCCAGCATTTTGGTCAGATCACCCTGGGGGTCTACGTCCAGCAGGAGAACTTTCTTTCCTTCCAGCGCAAGACCGGCCCCCAGGTTGTAGACGGTCGTGCTTTTGCCAACTCCGCCCTTTTGATTTGCTACGCTTATCACTTTCGGTTTCGCCATTTTGGGGGTTCCTCCTTTCATAGATTTAGCCGCCTGCGGCGAAACAGACGGCTATGTACGGGCATAGAAAAAGCCGCCTTTTCCATGCAGAAAAGACGGCTTATCCAGTCGGGCGATATGTGATTTTAGGGGGCTGTTCAAAGGGCGGCGCTGTACCGTATGTCCGCATTTCCCGGTGTTTCGTCGTATCAAAGCTCATCCCTTGGTAGTAAATTCGTAGTAATTTGGGGGTTCGATTATCAGGAAATGCGGGGTAATGCGCTGTTTCACAAGGTTTTGCGGGTTCTTACAAAATATTTCTAATAAATAGCTTGTAAATTGGAAAACCTTGGTACATAACTTTATCATCCTCGGAAAACTGTTGAAAATAAATCGCAGCTTGCTCTTTACATCCCAACAATACACTTTTTCCAAACAGTATATGTATATCATCACATTTAACACTATTTAACTGATTTATTTCAGTATCGCTAAATGTTCCTCTGCGTTTTCTAATTTGTAGGCGATTCAACAAAATTAGTTCTTCATTCGTAAATGGCTCCAATTTCTGAAGGAGGTATTCGGCTAAATCAAGAAAGTGTAAGTCGTGATTTTTGTCAAAAACGTTTATCATAATCAGAACACATTTCAATAATGCACCTGATGTTACTTCGTTTGCATCACTATTGTCGATTTGCTCATGAAAAGCATCATAGTCATAGTAGTAAAGATTACTAAGAACTTCTATATCCTGATAGACAAATAGAGGCATCCGATATCCTCGCGCATCGTTGCTTTCAGCACAGGGCAGAAAAATCACGAACTTATTCGTATATACAGAACTGGTCAGTTCAATTTTGCTACCATTCTTAATTATGAGTAATGGAACACATTTGTTACCAAATGTCCACACATATTTGCTAAACTCATCTTTTAATTGACTGTTGTATGCACCCAAACGCAAATTAACCAGTTTTAAAAACTGTTCTTGTTGCTCTTCCGTATAATTAGATAATTTGACGTTTAAGTCAAAGCCTATCATCTCCAATGTTTCATACAAATCCAAAATATATCTAAGCCTATTTTGGAAGTCGGGTGATATTTTAGAATCCATACATTTAAATTCGTGGCCCGCAATAGAGTAGGAACCAAAGTCTTTGAGTCTCAACAAGAATTGAGCATCCTTGCTCAATTCTTTTAAGGAAGAAGATACCTTGAAATTGAATTTGCCTTCTGTAAGCCGTAGTTCAAGGTTAGGACTGAGAATTAAAACCATTCCTCCATCAGAATCGGCAATACATCGGTAACAACTATAAAATACTTCTTCACCAATAGATACATCTTGGTAAACCTCTTGTCCAATGAAAAATTTTGAATGGTCGAGAGATTCCATTGGCCTTAGATATTTATCACCTTCCGTTTTCCCATAGAGACAGATATCACCAGAAGAAAGCCGCAATAATGCATCGTATGAATTTCTTGCTCCAACGACGGTCAAGGTAATACTTCGCAATTTATCAAAATCATCGCATTTAATCCTGTCTTGAACAAGCGGAGTATAGGCAGAGCCTTGTTTTGTAGCTTCATCATTGAACTGTTTTGCTACTATGTATAATGTTTCAGCACTTTTCTTCAATTTTAGAAAGGAAACATTATATGTACTTCTGTTTCTTTTCTTTTTAGCAATGTCGAGGTAATCTGCAATTTTTGATGGGTAAAGAGATGCGTAAAAAATTTCTTTCTTTTGACCGTCCAAAAAAATTTGAAAATATAGTACACCCTTTTCAGTAGCGTAAGCTTCCAAATCATTGAGTTCTACTGGATAAGTAATCTTGTCACAATCTAAGTATTTATGCACAGAATCAATGTGTCCTTTAATTTGAACAGACACTCGACCATCAAAATTCAGTTTTGATTGAATACCGTTATTCTTCTTGTAGAGCCAGATATATCCGTCCCATGACATTTCCTTGTCATTTCCGTTGAATTGATATTCCATCGTCAAATGTTCATCAATTATAGATTCTAATACATTTATTGCTCTGTGTTCAATTTTTGTTGATGAAGGTAATTGCATCTTCTCCATCTCCCGCCTATTATACTATCTTAAAACTCATTGAGAACAAAACACATAACATTACAAAGCAAAAATATATTTCTGTATTTTTTCGATTAGTTGTTTTCTATTTTTGAGTTTAAGTTCACATTCCCAAATCCTCAAGACCTTCCAGCTTCTCGCTTCAAGCATAGTCGTGACTTCCTGATCGTGCTTTATATTCCGTTCACGCTTCTTTTGCCAATATTCTTGATGATCTGCGGGGCGGGTATTGCGGCAATCGTGCCCATGCCAGAAACAACCGTCTACAAATACCGCTATTTTCTGCTTTGGAAACACAAAATCAGGATGGCCCTTGACAGGATAATTCCGCCGCCAACCAGTAATGCCATTCTGCTTGAATATTTCGATCAGGCGAAGTTCCGTAGACTTATTCTTCTTTGATTTGACTTGCCGCATAATATCAGAGCGTTTTTCTTTATCAAAAACATCCGCCACAGCAAATCACCTTGCTTCGAACTCAATACGGAGACTTGGATCGGTTTCAGCTTCCAGTATAATATTGTTATAGCGGCCGATAATATCCGATAGGGTAGAATTGCGTTTTGCTTCGTCAAACAGGCTATGTTCATATACATTAGAGGATAGGAATTGCTGAATATCCCATACCTCTACACGCCCAGCAAGACCGGCATCTTCCGCCAAATTCAACGCCGTGTGTACCCGCTCAAAAATAGTAATGATAACAGGATGGCACCCGCTCCGCAGATTAGCCCTACATTTTTCAATTAGCAGCGCCCCAGGCATAGTCGTACAGTGGATAATCGTGCTGTTGATGACAAAATCGCCGTTACGATCTGTTGGGCCGTCCGCTACCGAAGCGCCATGAATCTCAAAAGACCCCTCCGGCATAATGAGGCAAAGTTTTGCCGCCACCAAATGCTGTAACACCGTTCCAAGGTACTGCGTCCCAGGATTTTGCTTTTGCCGCTTTTTTGCCTGCTCAAATAGTTCGTCCAGATTAGCGCCGATTGTTTTAGATGCGTCAGCAGTCAAAATAAATGGCTGATTCCTGAAATACTCTCTAACCTGTTCCGCCCAAAATGCTTCGACAACGGCAAAGTCTACGGACTCATCTGCATTCCAGGTATTGAGGAAATCCACATATTTAATCATCAATCCCATGCTACCTCGGCTGGTTCGTCCACCTTCAGCCGACAGTTGTTGGATAATGCCATGTTCTTGCAAAATCTTCTTCAGGTTTCCACCGCCTAACCCAGCTACTTGTCCCTTGCTGCTGGTCTGAAAATCATCAGGGTTCAGCGGAAACTGCTTGTCCTGTACTAAACGAGTAAACTGCACGACCAGCGATAGCGGGCCTTTGGTGAAAATATTGTTTTCAGCTTGAAATGCTTTCAACCGTTCTTCTGGACTAATCATCGTACACAGCCTCCGCAATTTTTATTAAGAAACGTTCTCCAATAAACTGTGCTACGGGCATTGCTACCGCATCGCCCATCGCTTTATATCCATCGTTATAGCTACCAGGCAGGATAAAGCTATCTGGCGCTCCCATAAGCCGTGCGGCCTCGCGGACAGTTAACAAGCGAGCATGGGTTGAGCCATTTTTCTTGACCACTAAATATTGCTTGCTGCTCCCGCCTTCTGGCGTCCTTAGACACCCTGCAATTCCATCAAAGCGCAATTCAAGCTGCTGTTCGCCATGTCGAGTTCGGCGATAGCCCGTGGCATAAACGGTATTGTGACCATCCAGTTTGATTTGATGTCGTTCCGGGACCAGCCGAAGTACGTTGTCTTTATCAAAAGGAGCTGTATCATCCACAATGTCCTTCAACGTTTTGTTGCGCCGCAACGGTTTTCCTGCTTTCCACCATATCCATTGTGGTAAAGAACGGCCCAACTCAATCGCTGTTTTAGTATGTAACCAACATGGGCCATCGCCAACTAACTCATCTGGGATTTGACAGTCATGTTCCACGGCGAGGACAAATACCCTTGGTCTGGATTGTGGTACAAAATGCGAGGCATTTAACACGATTGCTCCGCAATCATAGCCACGCTCGACAAGGGCCGTGTGGAGGATGCGATAATTATCGCCTTTACTTGTGGAAAGAAGCCCAACTACGTTTTCCAACAGCAAAATTTTGGGACGTTGTTCCATCTCGTCTAAAACACGCAACCATTCCCACACAAGCCCACTTCTCGACGCATGGATACCGCCCAACGAACCAGCCAATGACAAATCCTGGCAGGGAAAACTGGCCCACGACAAATGGGCGTACGGTAAATCATATCCTCGAATATTTTTGATATCATCAAGTACAAAATGGTTATTACCAAAATTCACTTCATAAACAGTTGCTTTTTGCTCGCTGATATCGTTAGCCCAAACAGGCGCAAACATCCCCCTCAAACCATAGGCCACAAGTCCGCTCCCAGCAAAAAATTCGTGCATTGTCCACGGTGCGGAGGATAAGTCTATTTTTTGTTGTTCAAACATGGTGCTTTGTAGCATCATCTTTTCCTCCTGTATTGCGCCTTTTATCTCCCGTTGGTTTCTTCGCGTCTCTTGGTATAATCCAAATCCGGCTCATACGCACTACCCCAGCAATTCGTCCCTCTTTACAAAGAATTTGGACTTGCCGCGGCGTAACGCCCCATTTTTCAGCAGCTTCTTGAACTGTAATAAATTCGTTCACATTTGACACCTCAAGCTGTTTCAAAATCTACTATATTTCACCATCATTATATTCGTTTGAGCGAAATTAGTCAAGCTGTTTCGGTGAAAGCGCCCATGCCCGCGAGATTTGTTCGTGAGCATGGGCGTCATTCATTTAGGTAAATATAATTTCTGTGGTTACTATTTCTTCCACCGCAGAACGAATATTGTTCATTCGGCCCACCCATTCCATCTGGCTATCCGCTTTAAGTTGTTCAGTGATACTCTCTTGCTCTGCTATCTGTTCTACAAGCTGAGAAAACATATCGTCTGCCTGCTGGTTGATGTCAGCCAAATGGCTATCCAACTTCCCGCTGAGTAGTAAGGTGTTGTAAAGAGCTTTCCTGTGTTCTCGCAAATACTGCCGCCTGCGCTGGCCCCAAATGCCAACAGGAGCGTTTTCTGGCACAGCGAGATTTGGAAGAAAATAATCTCCCTCTTGGCGATAAGTTCCGCCCATTTGCTCAAGTAATGACTTTTCCATAGAGTAGTCCTCCAATATGTTGAATTTCCCTGCAATTCAATCACATTCGGCTGCCTACAAATAGATAAGGGAAAGGTAACTTCCTTACGTTACCTCTCCCTTGGGCGGGGGTGTTGCTTGTTTAGTCGGGATAACGGGTGTAAGCGGCAATCATATTGTCACCATCGACTGACCAGGGATTTCCACCCCAGCCAATCGACCCACCGGATATATGGCCACCGCCACCACCTACATGGTGTACAACCCAATGCCCTACACCATCAAAATTAATTTCATAATAGGGACGCTCCATCGCAATCGCCCAATGGCCGTCCCAATGAATCAGATCGCCAGGGCGGATATCCGCATAGCTCGCTACTTTATGCATGAATGCGTCTGTTCCAAAGATATCATCGAAAAAAGCAAATGCAAATTTGGCGCATTCTGTTCCGCTTCCCAAATCTGATTTCATTATCGAATATGGCGGGTTATACGGATCATACGCAGCCCTGTCCATATACGATGTAAACCCTGCCTGCTTCGCCCTCTCCCCTGGCTCCTTTCCATTCCGGTATTCCTCCATTAGAGCTAGAACATTTTCTTCCGTTACAAGCTGCCCGTTTGTCAAAGTCGGGGGTCCGGCAGCTTCGCGCACCGGCTCAATGATATTCTTCAGCCTGACATAGATAACCGCCGTCTGTGCTCTGGTCACAGTCCCCATGGGGGTAAAATTGCCCTTTATGTCCACGCCGGTGAGAAGGCCGAAATAGTAGCAGTAGGATACCGCATAGTCATGGGTTGTGGTGTTGATATCGGGGATCTTGCTCTTTATTTTTTCCAGTTCCTGACGGTCTGGATATGGTATTCCCTCTTCCTCCAGGAGATGGTACATCATTTCAGCCATTTCTACCCGCGAAAGCTCATGGGGTAATGTATCCAAACTAGCGAACAGGCCGTGAGAAAATCCGACCTTAAAATTCCTTGCTAATTCGCCATAATTTTTAATAGCCCAGTCATCCGGTTCGGCGTACTTGATCTCTTTTGGATAAAAGGCCCGGGTGAGGATCGCGTTGAACTGGGCAATCGTGACCTTGCCACTGGGGTTAAAAATGGCCGCGCCGTCAACATTATGGCCCGTCCCTTGCACCACGCCATCCTCATATGCCTCCAGAATTGCGTCATAGGCCCAGTGGCTTGTGGGGACATCACTGAACGGGGAGCTACTTGCGTCAGCTTTAGGAACCAGCCCAAAAACTAAAAGGAGTGCCAGAACCAGGGATAATTTCTTTCGCATAGAATTTCCGCCTTTCTCTACTGATTATTTTTCGTTTTTGAAAGTTTGCGCTGGGCCAGGAGCATCTTTACGAACATATAGATGAAGCACGGAATCCCCAGCGTAAACGCAATAGCAATCTGTACGCCGTAAAAGGCGAGCATGGCCCAGGTATTATTCAAGAGGACCAACGGCGCGTTCTGCTTGAAAGCACCAGTCACACGCCAGCCGAACGGGATGCAGAAAAGATAGGGCCAGATAATCTTAAAGTCTTTCCAGATTTGTTCAAAAGGAGTTTCGCCCATTGCAGTAAACGCAAGCAGACCCCCGGCAAGCAGCACACCATAAAGGCAAGTCTTGAAAAATTCTCCACGGGTATATGTAAGAGAAGCTATATACTTTCTCTTTCGATTTTCCTCTGCGGCCTGGGCTTGCTGTGCCGACTGCTGCTGTATACGGGCAAAGCATTCGTCACACAGGCAGGGCGTGTATTTGCTGGCACACTCCTTGCAAAGCCCTTTCCCGCATTTCTGGCAGGACGCGACCGCCTCGCGGTCCTCATGGTTGAAGCATTTCATTTCTTTTTGTCAGCTCCCTTCTGTTTTTCCAATTCCTCTTGTTTCTGCGCATATAGCAACGCCTGTTGAATTGCAATGATGTACCGCTGGTTAGGTTCATTCAATTCATTGAACTTAGCGGTAAATTCATTGGCTGTGACAGCTCTGTCCATTTGATACCCCCCTTGCGCTTGTTATGTGAGTATATTATCACTTTTATGCGAGTAAGTCAAGCCATAATTCAACACTTTTTACTTGTAATGTGAGCATGTTTGTGATAAGATACTTTCATTCAGAGGGGAGGCGGATGAATGGAGCCAATCAATCAGAGAGTGAAAGAAGTACGGCAGGCATTAGAGCTGTCTCAGGCCAAATTTGCCAAAGCGCTGTCCATGTCAAACGGCTATATCGCAGGCATTGAATTGGAGCATAATCGTGTGAACGATAGAATCATCAAGCTGATTTGCTTCACGTTCCATGTAAGCGAGAAATGGCTAAGGACTGGTGATGGAAGTATGTTTTGCGAAAAATCTGACGAGACGGCAAAGCTGGCTTTCGCTGCATTCAATGAGTTAAAGCCCGTATATCAGGATTATGTAATGAAACAGATTGATCTTCTCTTGGAAATTCAGAATAAAGAGTTTTGAAAATGCACTTTCAAAAACGAGATACCAAAATATCTTGATTTGATATTGACATAAATTCTTTTCTGCGATACAATGTGGATATTCGGAAGGAGGCATCCACATGAAGGAACAGATTGGAAAGCGGCTGCGGGATTTGCGCACAGGGATACACTTGACCCAGGTGGAGCTTGCCAAAGCTCTAGGCACCCAGCAATCTACCATCAACCGCTATGAGCAGGGACAATCCGCCCCCAGTCCGGAGATTTTTGTCCGGTATGCAGATTATTTTGACGTGTCCATGGATTATCTGTATTGCCGCACGGACAATCCCAGGGGCAAACTGTATCAGTATCAGCCGGAAGCGTTGATGGAACGGGCCAGAGAGAACCAGGAAATGAAGGATTTCATTGAAATGTGTTTTGACCCCAATTCTCCCGTCAATGGGCGGTTGAAAGAAGCCCTGTTTAATATGCTAAAGGGGGCAGGGGAGAAATGAAAGCGGTAATCTACGCCCGTTATTCCAGTGAAAACCAGCGGGAAGAATCCATAGAGGGCCAAATCCGGGAATGCACGGCCTACTGTGACAAAAACGGAATTACGCTCCTGCGCTCCTACATTGACCGCGCCCTATCTGCCAAGACAGACAACCGGCCCGAATTTCTACGGATGATCAAAGACAGCGCAAAGGGGCTGTTTGATGTTATCATTGTGTGGAAGCTGGACCGTTTCGCCCGAAATCGTTACGACAGCGCCCGCTATAAGGCACAGTTGAAAAAATGCAATGTTAAAGTTCTGTCGGCCACGGAGAATATTTCCCAGGGGCCGGAAGGAATTATTCTGGAATCGCTATTGGAAGGGATGGCGGAATACTATTCCGCTGAGCTATCGGAAAAGGTTATCCGGGGCCATACGGAGAATGCGCTAAAATGCAAATATAACGGGGGAACTCCTACGTTCGGTTATCACATAGGCCAAGATATGCGCTATCAAATCGCCCCGGAGCTGGCCCCTGTTGTGCAGGATATTTTTGCGCAATATGACAGCGGCAAAACCATGAAGGAGATACGCGACTATCTCAATGAAGCCGGGGTGACTACTGTACGGGGAAAGAAAATAGACCTAAATTTTGTATCGGCAATTTTGCACAACCGGAAATATATTGGCGAATACAGTTACCGGGAAATTGTAACGCCGGGAGGAATACCCGCGATCATCTCCCAGGAGTTGTTTGACCGCGTGCAGGAGAAATTAGTAAAAAATAAACGCGCCCCCGCCCGTCATAAAGCGGAGGACGATTATTTATTGACAACCAAGCTGTTCTGCGGCACCTGCAAAGCTATGATGGTAGGCGAGAGCGGCACCAGTGCCAGGGAGGGCCGGAAGTATCACTATTACCGTTGCGTAAACAGCAAAAAGCACAAGACCTGTAAAGCGAAGCACAAAAGTGTGCGGAAGGTTCCCATTGAAAATGCCGTTGTCAATGCGGCGATGGCAAAAATCATGGACGATGGTTTTATTGAGTATATTGCTGATGCAGTGATGGACATTCAGAGCCAGGAGAGCAGCGTGCTTCCGGCGTTGCGGAAGCAGTTGAGCGAAGCGGAGCGGGGAATCAACAATCTGCTGAACGCTATCCAGAACGGCGCGTTCAATGAATCCATCAAGCAGCGGCTTGACCAGTTGGAGCAGGCCAAAAAGGACATTGAGTTGCAGATTATCCAGGAGGAAATGAGCCGTCCTCTACTATCCCGCGAGGACGTGACATACTGGCTTTGCAGGTTCCGCACATTGGATGTTTCGGTACTGGAGGAACGGCGGAGACTGATTGACAGCTTTGTCAATTCTGTAACTGTATTTGACGATTACATTTTAATTACCTTTAACTATAAGGAAGGGGAAGTTTCAATACCTTTTGCCGATATAAATGGTTCGGATTTGAAATCGGTCGGTGGACCATGCGGAGTGTCCTTATAGGATTTGAGTATCCTTGTGGGACACTCCGCATTATTTTTGCTCAAAATCCTATACGGCGACCCGCTCCGGGGAGTAGCTGACGGCTACTCCCTTTCTCGTCCCCATGGTGATCTCCACGTCCGGGATATTCCTGCGGTCAGGGACAGCAAACGCGCCGATACAGTTGTAATAGATCGTGATGTGCTGGGTGGTCACGCCGTCCTTCTTCTCGGCGTGGTATACGTCGATGTGGTCAATCAGCTCCGCCACCATGCGCTGGGTGATCTCTGTGGCGTTAGTATAGCGGCGGACGGTTTCAAGGAATGTGTCAACGTCGATCCTCCGGCCCTCTGACTTTTTCAGTTCCAGCCGGAGCGCCTTGATCTTTTTGGCGTTCTCCCCCTGCTCCGCCTCATACCGCTGGGACATTTTCGCAAACCGGGCGTCATTGATTTTCTGGTTCACGTTGTCCTCATAAAGTTTCTCGAACAGCACATCGAGCTCCTTGTCACGCGCCAGAAGCCCGTCAAGCTCCCGCTGCTTTCTCGCCCGGTCATTCTCCGTCACCTTCGCGGACTGGCCCATCATGGCTTTGATGAAGTCGTCCTCGTACTCGTTGGCGAAGCAGGCCAGACGGTTGACCTCATACAGCACCACCTGTTCCAGAAACTCCACCCGGATATAATGGGTCCTGGTGCATTTGCGCAAGCCGGAATTGTGGTTCTGGCAGCTAAAGAACTTAATATCGTGGTTGCCCTGGTTAAAGTGGAAATTGAGGTTGCCGCCGCACTCCGGGCATTTCAGAACGCCGGAAAACACGCTGGGCTCCTGGGTGACGGTGGGCTTTTTGCGGCGGGTGCCCTTCTTCATGCTCTGCACCTTCTCCCAGGTGGGCCGGTCGATGATGGCCTCGTGGACATTGAGGAAGATTGCCCGGTTTTCGTCCGGGTTCTCAATGCGTTTCTTCACCTTATAGGACTTGGAGTAGGATTTGAAGTTGATCACGTCGCCGCAATATTCCTGCAAGGTGAGGATTTTCTTGATGGTGGTATGCCCCCATTTGGTGGGCTCCACGGTGCTTTTGGAACCGCCCCGGCTGGTTCCCTTGCTCCGCCAGTAGTAGGTGGGATTGAACACCCCATCCCGCTCCAGCGCGGCGGCGGTTTCCGCCAGCCCGTAGCCGTCCAGGGCCATTTGGTAGATACGCCGCACAACGGCGGCGGCCTCCAGGTCAATCACCCAAAAGCGGGGGTCCTCCGGGTTCTTGATGTAGCCATAGGGAGGCGGGGACAGCGGTACGCCGGAATTGCCTTTCATCTTGTTCACGATCCGGCGCTTCTTGGAAATATCGCGGGCGTAGTATTCGTTCATGATATTCCTTCTGTAGAGAAAAAAGATGCAGCGGCAAACCGTTATTGCAGAACGGTTTGCCGCATTATACCAATTCTTATTCAATCTCTTCGGGCTGAGTTGGACTCTCTATTTCCTCCCGAGAATTTAAAGACACATTGATTAATCCTTGGATTACTCTAATTGCTCTCTTTGAGGCTAAAATTTTTGTCACTGTATTTTCTAATTCAGCTTTTGTTTGTATTTCAAAAATGTAATCCGCATCTTCTCGTTTAAATATTTCATCCGCAAGTCCTTGTTCAAGAATGATTTTTACAGGATAGCCACCTAGTCCATATTCAAAAAACATTACCCTAAACTTATAGTTAGGAAGTTTAACCGATGTCAGGTAAAACTCAAATTTGAATAGCCTATAACCAATTTCACCAAGATCATTTTGAATATTATATTTTTGTGATGTTCCAAGGGCCGCAACCAAAGATGCCATTCCACTTAAAGTGTCATATGATTCTATTGGTCCATCGTAGCTATTTACAATGCCCGTTACAAAGCCATTTGTAACAGATTCAAGCTGAGTTCCAATTTCAGCAATGGTAATATCCGGGCTTGTCAAATCAACTTCGTCGAATTTAAGTTGATCTTTTATATCCAATTTCTCACTCATAATTAGCCCTCCTGTATTTCAAAAACTATTGGCAGGTGATCACTATATTCTTTGTTTGGGTATCCCTTTTCATTTAGCAAGGTTCTTTCTCCAACCTTTGTTACAATTTCTAAACTATTCTTTACAAATTCACTTTTTAAACAGGCACGAATCATCACTTGGTCAAAAATATGCCAATATGAGCATCTAGGATTGCCTCCGGCATAGTAATATGTACCAGGTGGTGCATTAAAATCACCAAATAAATTCCACATTGGATTGTAAAACATTTCAAATTGCTGTCCCTCTATCACCCTATAGGCCTTTGAGAAATCATTTATAAAAGGCAAGCCATGAAAATTTACTGCCGATAAACATCCATCTTCGTAAGGATCTTCATTGAAGTCCCCAAGTATAATACTACGTTTTGAATCTAACTTTTTTTCGATGTCTTGAATGTCTTTCAGGATCGTTTGAATAACTATATTCCTCCTTCCCTGGTGTCCATCGCTCATTTGGCTCGGAAGGTGTATTGCACATATAATATACCTATTCTCAATAATTTGAATAGAATGCCGATATCCTTGCGCACCTGGTTCAACACGTTTCACTCTGCCGATTACCTTGATTCGATCACAACCAAGAGTGACATATGAATGCATACCCAAGTTATCTGCTAAGCTTTGAATGTTGTCTTGGTACTCAGCTAAAAAAACGATGTCAATATTTTTTTCTTTAGCTATTTCACAAACTATTTGATTTATTGAAATGTTTTTATATGTATTCCAAAACATTATCCTCATTATAGTGTGCACACTTTCCTTTTGGACTTTTATCTCTAAACAAATACCTTATATTCTTAATTTGAGAATCAGACCGCTTTAATTATTATAAATGATAGGTTCATAATTGCGGATTATTTGAAATAGATCTAACTGTCCAGTATTTTTAATCTGCTTATGTTTCAGAAAATCCTTAACGAAAGTCTTTTGCAAAATTACACCACCCGTGTACTTCTCATTCGCTCCTGTCAAGCATGGACCCATAGTTTTTTGTAAACATTTTGTGAATAAGCAAGAATTGGGGAGCTTTTACATGGAGTAATGTCGAAGGAGATATACAGTGTTTTGAGCGCGCCAACTGTCTACATCCTAATAATGAGGAGTTATCTCATTCTCTGCTTGCTCTCATTAGTTGGTACAGTATCTCTGTCGTGGTCTGTGCGACTGTACCATCAGCACAAATCACTTCCACAAATTGATCTTCGAGCCAGCGCAGATAAGCGTCTCCCTTTACAACATCTCGCCCAAGGCGGGAGAGGTCTGCCATCAGCAGAACATCAACTTTACCAGTAGCTACTGCGTTGGAAACTTCGGACAGCCCCCTACGGAAAAAGTCAAACCCACTGGCCTGTTCAGCGGTAGTTCCCACAATCTCAAAGCCATGCTGTTCAGCATAATCCTCTAAAGTGGTCTGCTGAACTGCCAGTGCATGGGCATCAGGGTACGCAACTCTGCAATAAATCCACGCTCTTTTCTGCTCCATTCCAATCACCTCCTAAATACCCAGCAGTAATAAGTGCCTGTAGCTCATCCTGATAGTTCCACTCAATTTCTACTCTATGATCCGGGAAAATGTGAATCACAGTCAAGACATCTGCAACAACTTCATCCGTGAGTTCCTGAACGGCAGTGTACTTCTTAAAAGCATCTACAAAGGGGTTCTGCAACCGAACTCCATCACTGCTGGATTCTAACTCTGCTTTCAATAAAGCAATCTTATCGGACAAACCATTGATGACTTCTTTGATACTGGCCCTTTGAGAGATATACTTTGTCTTGTCAATCTCTCCCAAAGCAAACGACTCATAAATTTGGTCTGTCAGATGCTTTTGCTGGTCAAGTGCATCCCGGAGATTACTTATCTGTTTGAGGATAGCATGGGGATCTCTTTTATCCTGGTGATGCTGTGCATCCCAAACCAACGAAGCATCGACCGCAAGAGCCGCCCGCAGATGGATGCCATTCAGAATAATTTCCCAAAGATCATGCTCTGATATTTGTACCTCTGCACAGGGACTTGCATCCGTCCACTTTGAAGCGCGGCAAAAAAAGTAAGGGTTCTTTGTTTCTACCCGCATCATGGCAAGGCCACAGATACCACACCGAACTTTTTTTCGCAAAGGCCGGTAGGCAGAAGAGACGTTCCGCTCCACATACTCTTTCAGAGCGGCCTGCGCCCGATCAAATTCTTCTTGCGTGACAATGGCCTCATGGGTGTGTTCCGTGATGATCCAGTCCTTTTTGCTGACCTTAACGCTGTGTTTTTGACCTATGATATCATAATAGCGTTTCCCAAAAATGACTTTACCCAAATATCGTTCATCTCGAACAACTCGGATAATAGCAGCGTCTGTCCAGGAGTTTTCTGCCTGCACGTTATTCCATGACTTTTGCGTACAACCTGCGGCAATTTTATAAAGCATGGGCGTCAACACGCAATCCCGATTCAGTGCTTTCGCTGTCTGCCTTGCGGAGTGTCCATCCCCTACCATCAGGAAGATGCGGTGCACAACTTCAGCAGCAGGAGGGTCAATGAGCAGGTGGTTTTTATTCTGCGGATCTTTGACATACCCATACGGTGCATAACGAGACACAAAATCGCCTCTCTGCGCCCGCTGTCGCTGCGCGCTCCGCACCTTGCGAGATAAATCCCGGCTATAGAGGTCGTACAGCAATGCCCGGAAAGAAGTATCCAGATTGTCCACGTCCATAGGCCGTATGCTGTCGATACCGTCATTGACCGAGATAAAGCGCACCCCGAGAAAAGGGAAAATACGGGAGATATAGTTCTCAACGGTCAGATAGTCTCTCCCCAAACGAGATAAATCTTTGACAATCACGCATTGAATTTTACCCTGCCGTACTTGGGCAAGCATATCTTGGACAGCCGGACGCTCAAAGTTTTTTCCGCTCCAGCCGTCATCGCAAAACTCTACCACCTCCGCATCCGCAAACTCCGGGATTTTTTTAAGATGTGCATTCAGGAGATCCCGCTGGTTTGATATGCTGTTGGATTCTGTTTTTTGAGTGTTCTTCAAATCCACGTCCTCAGAGGACAGCCGCAGATATTCCGCAATCACATAAATGCTCATTCCAGCACCGCCTCTCCATCTTCCTTCAAAAGACGAAGCAAAGCACCATATTCATCCCGGAAACGCAGTGTAATAAAAACGTGGCTGTCCCTATCAATCTCTATCCGCTCGATCAGTGCATGGGCCATTTCCTTCGTCAGCTCCAGCTCACACGCATACCGTTCACAGGTAATCAGCCATGGATTTTCTGCGGCTTTCTTCCGTTCATTTTGCTTTTGCTGTTCGGCGGCAGCCAAGCGGACTTTTGCGTTTTCTATATCCCGTTTATAACGGCACCGAAGTTCCATATACTCTTCTTCCGACATCAGGTGATCTACATAGTTTTGGTAGAGGCTTTCGTAGAGCATTTTAGCCCGCTCCAGCGCACTGTTCGCGTCAGTAATTTCCCGTTTGACCGCATCTTCATGGTCAACCGCTTTGGAGGAACAGCTATACTTTTCCGTTGCCATCTTCAAATTCCCAGCTAACGCAATCTCTCGCTGTAAAGTGTCCCACAGAATTTCCAGCAGAGTTGTTTCTCTGAGGTACTTTTTGGGGCATGAGGCCGGGTTTTCCGAATGCGTCAGACAGATGTAGGAGTAGTACCGATGCCCACACCGTTCTGACACGTTCTTGTAACGGATCATCGGTTTTTTGCAGTCCGCACAAAAAACCAGTCCCCGGAGGATGTGGGGAATATGTCCCAGATTATCAAAGCGACCAATTCGCTCCTGGTGAGTAGCACGGCATTGCTCAGCCATCTCTTGAACAATGCGGAAGGTTTCTTCATCAATAAGCGGTTCGTGCGTATTGGGGACAATGACCCACTCGGACTTTGGACGCTTACACAGCTTTTTCCCTTCGGGAAGGCTGTTGTAGGTACGCCCCTGCACCATATGTCCAAGATAGGTCTCACTTTGAAGGATTATCTTAATGATAGGAACGTGCCAAACTGAATTGGCATAGCGTTCTGCCTTAACCTCCCCTCTCATGTAGTGGTATCGAGATGGGGATGGTATCCCCATCTCATTTAGCTTGCGAGCGATTTGCAGATAGCTGACGCCGGATGCCCGCCATTGGAAAATCATCCGGACGATAGGGGCGGTTTCTGCGTTTAATTCCAGCTTATGATTGTCTGCGGCGGACTTCTGGTATCCGTATGGTGCCCAGGACCCAATGAACTCCCCTTTACGCTGTTTCGTTGCCAAAGCTGAGCTGGACTTTCTGGAGATGTCCCGGCTGTAAGCACCGTTGATGATATTTTTCAGCGGTACAATATAGCCATCGGCATTCCGTTCAGCGGTCAGAGTGTCAAAACCATCGTTGACTGCGACAAATCTTACATTCAAAAAGGGGAAAATCCGTTCCAGATAGTTGCCGGTTTCTAAATAGTTTCTCCCGAATCGGGATAAATCCTTGACAACCACACAGTCAATCCGGCCCTCCCGAATATCAAGCATCAACCGTTCAAATTCCGGCCTTTCAAAATTTGTACCAGTCCGTCCGTTATCGCAGTACATACCGCAGTAGGTCATATCCGACTGGCTTTCAATGTACTTCAAAACAAGGTCTCTCTGTGCGTAGATTGTATCTGCTCCCGGCTTGCCGCTGTCTTCCACGGAAAGGCGGATATAGCCGCCAGTCCGATAGACCCGGGCCGCAGAAGCGGAGGGTTCTTCTATTGCAGGCTGCACATAGTTGACCTTGCGTTTCGTCCGTGCCACGTCAGCCCACCTCCTGTTCGGAATGTGCCTGACGGGTAGCCAAGTCAACCAGCCAATGGTACTCGTTCTGCCAGCGGAATACGATTTCAACGGTATGATCTTTGCACAGCATAATGCGCTCAATCAATGTCACAACGACGGCCCTGTCCAGTTCTGTAACATTCTGGTACTTACGAAACTGTTTCATCCATTCGCGGTTCTCAGAAGAACCGGCCAGTTCTTGACGCATTTCCTCTCGGATGCCATCCGCCTGATTCTCGGCCTCTTGCCGGCGGCGGGTGTACTTCGCTTTCAAGTCCTTGTAATCGTCTCGATCAATGATGCCATCAGCCAGATTCTCATAAAGAGACTGCAAAAGTAACTGGGCTCGATCAATTTCCTTGCGTTTCTGGTCGAGCCGCTTTTGTAGCCGTTGCATACCAGCCTGTCGGAGCTGCGCCGTATCGGTCATCTTCAGCAGGTCAGACAAGTCAATTACGTTACTGATTTGCTGTTTCAAAGAATCCAGCACGATCTCGTTCAGGGTAATGTCCCGCAGGCGATGGGCTGAGCAGCAGGTCTTGTCCTGTTTATGGGCAGAGCAGATATAGTACACATATTTTTTCTTTCCCGATGACACGGTTTTTCGTACCATAGAGGCACCGCACTCCCCACAGAACAAGAGGCCGGAGAAAAACTCAACCGCCGCTCCACCAACGCTGGTACGTGTATCCAGAGCCAGCACTCTTTGGATAGTTTCAAAGTCGTTGCGCTCAATAATTGCGTCATGGTTATTCTCCACGATAGCCCACTCTGACCGTGGACGGTTGACCTGACGTTTGACCCGATAAGTTGGGGTCGTCACACGCCCCTGCTCCAGTGTCCCGATGTAAATAGGATTTTTTAATATCCGCAGGATTGTCTTGGCACACCAGGCGGAGTCTGCTTTTTTACGAAATTTCGTCTGGTAACGCATACCCTGAGAGGTTTTGTAATCCATCGGCGTTGGAACACCGGCGGCGTTCAGCCTATCGGCAATATCCTGTGTGCTAATTCCATCCAGTTTCCACTGAAAAATATCCTGTACCACACTGGCAGCTTCTTCGTCAATCAGCAGGCGGTTGTGGTCTTCCGGGTCCTTCCTATATCCATACATAGGGAAAGCTCCGATAAAATCCCCATTCCGGCGTTTGATATCCAAATGGCTACGTGTCTTGATGGAAATATCCCGGCAGTATGCCTCATTCACGAGGTTTTTGAAAGGAACAATCAGTTCATCCGACTCTGGATTGCGATGCAGACTGTCGTAGTGGTCATTGATAGCAATAAACCGCACACCGAGGACGGGAAAAATTTTCTCAATGTACGTTCCTGCTTCCAAATGGTCACGGCCAAAACGGGATAAATCTTTAACGACGATGCAGTTAATCTTTCCCGCCTTAATGTCTGCCATCATCTCCTGGAACGCGGGCCGCTCGAAATTCGAGCCGGTATAACCGTCATCCACTTTCATTCCGCATTCCCGGAGATCCGGGGCGCGGCGCAGATAGTCACGGATTAACTCTTTCTGACCCCTGACGCTGTTGCTCTCCTCTTTATCACCGTCCTCGCGGGAGAGCCGGACATACCCGTAGGTATTCCATACTTTCATTGTGTTTTCAGGCATAAGAAAACCTCCCTGTCTAAAGGCACAGTAAGCCCTTGGACAAGCGGGAGGTACTGATTCAATTCACCTATGTGTTTCTATTATATCAGCCCGTCCCCCGTTTGTCCAGAAAAATTTTCAGCATTTAGACCGTATGTAGCTAAGCAGCCGGTCTTCCAGTGTAACATCTGTTTCCGAAAAGCTGATTTTTACGATATACTTTCCGTGCCGGTAACAGTAAGGGTTTCCAATCTGCCGAAGAAAGTCCAGCATCCTCTCTTGCTTGGGAAGTTCTGTTTTTATCTGCACATCCCTAATATCATGCAGGGTTTCTGGATCAACCTTATGAACATCCACAGTCCGCATGGCCTCAAGATCCCGCTCCGTGGGCAAAGACTGCTCCATTCAATGCACCTCCTATCATCGAATTTTCGTTCCGTTAAAAATTACTGTATAGGTAATCTGGCCGTCTTGCTCTTCCTTGTCCATTTCCACCATATGATAGCTCCAACCGTTTAATTCAAAATCCCTTGTGGAAATATAGGCCGGATCATCTGTGGAACTAAGCTGGTAAATCTTCCGAATTTGCATCTGGTCAAAATCACCGACAGTATAAGACTCTACTTGGTCGGGGGTGTAGTGGAATTGTTGTTCTCTATTGTAATATAGGGCCTGCTCCGCAACTTCGGCAAACAATAAAGCAGAAATAAGAGACAAAGCAGAGCGAGAGAGACCCTCAGCGACCTGGAAAGGTTCGAGAGCAGCAGGGCAACGCCAATCATACAGACAGCGGTTTCCTGTAGGTGTGCCATGACGCGGTCCAGGCCGTAAACGGTCTTGACCGTCCCGAAAACACCCTCCACAGTATTGCGGTCGCAGTTGTCCTGATATTCCAATTTCTTCGCTAGGCGGGACAGGCCGGGAGTTTTTGGCGGCTTTCCCAGGGCCGGACCGGACAACCGGATGCCATGCTCTTTGCAAAAGGCCAATGTCTGGCGGCTGCGGTAGATTTTATCCGCCAGAATGCGTTCCGGATAACAGCCATAGCGTTCCCGATACCGGGCTACCGCCCGCCAGAGACCTTCCGATTCGTTGAAGGGCTCGAAGTCCAGCCGTTCGATCCTGGCATAGCCATTCACCAGGCTGATATGCAGTTTTGAGCCAAACTCGGTGTTGGCGTGGGCTTTTCCCCGCACGATGGGCCGGACCCAGGGCTGGGCCAGACTGACGATGCGCTGGGGAATACTGTGGGTCCTGGATTCAAACATGAGGCGCTGCTGCTCGTAGACAGTAGTGACGATATTCAAACGGTCTGCCTGCTTTGAAGACAATTTTGCGCCAGTTTGAACCAATTGAGCGATATAACCCATATCCCGGCGGATGTATTGCAGCTGTTTGCGTATCCCTGAACGGATCGCTTTCCCACTGCGCTTCTTGCTTTTGGACAGACGCAGGTAGTCCTTCCGGGCGCACTGGCGGTACATCCGGGGCTTCTTCTGTCCTGCCGCTTTACACAGCTCGTCCACCGTT
>OFFH01000666.1_pt1 | contig 22295 bp, 26 predicted proteins | sample 1521341 | NCBI WGS metagenome assembly OFFH01 (sample SAMEA3504108, study PRJEB24116) | mouse gut metagenome | biome: mouse gut; feature: mouse-associated habitat; material: faeces | place: Denmark | collected 2011 | reverse complement strand
TATAATATTCCAGATTGCTGACCACTAAGCCACTCCTCTGCATCCTCTCCGCAGCCACCCGCCTTACAGCGCAGCGCTATTTTTTCAGCGGACTCTCACGGTAGATAATATCCTCCCTACCGGGGCCGTTGCTGACCATGGTGATGGGATATCCGATCCTCTCCTCGATAAACTCCACGTATCTGCGGCAGTTCTCCGGCAATTCCTCATACTTCCGAATTCCCCTGATATCACAGTTCCAGCCGGGAAGTTTCTCCAAAACGGGCTTTGCCTTTTCCAGTTTGGCCGTCACCGGGAAATCCGTGGTCACCTGGCCGTCGATCTCATACCCCACACACACGGGAATTTCCTCCAGATACCCAAGCACATCCAACACGGTGAAAGCCACATCCGTAGTGCCCTGCAGACGGCAGCCATACCTGGAAGCCACACAGTCGAACCATCCCATCCGCCTGGGCCTGCCTGTGGTGGCGCCGAACTCCCCGCCGTCGCCGCCCCGGGTACGCAGTTCGTTGGCTTCCTCTCCAAAGATCTCGGACACAAAGGCTCCCGCCCCCACCGCCGATGAGTAAGCCTTACACACGGTGATGATCTCTTGGATCTCATAGGGGGGCAGCCCTGCACCGATGGCGCCGTAGGCCGCCAGTGTGGAGGAGGAAGTCACCATGGGATAAATGCCGTGGTCGGGATCTTTCAGCGTCCCAAGCTGCCCCTCCAGCAGCACCGTCTTGCCCTCCTTCAGGGCCTTGTCCAGTTCCCGGTTGCTCATACTCCCCACATCATGCTCGGCCATAAACTGCTCCCGCTCCTCCTCGTCGGGAATTGCCAGCAGACGCAGCGCCTTGGTGTAGGTCAAATTCGCAAACGCTTGGGATTTTGCCTCGCCGCCGAAAAGACTCTGCTGTGCGGCGCCGTACTCACGGTAAATGCGCATGAAATTGTTTGCAGTGGACTGGGAGTAATCGACCTCGTTTTTCAGATAGTCCCCCCACTGCCCATGCGGGAGAATGGCCTTGACCTCCTCCAGCCGACGACCGATCTCGACGGCGTAGCCCAACATGATCTGCTGGGCCTGCCTCTGCAACGTGCGGATCTCCAGCGTCACCGTCTCCACAGTGCGAGGCGGGGCCGGAGCAACCTCTGCGGGGGCCGGTGGGGCACTCAGGCCAAAATCGGCACTGAGTAAGCGCCCCTCCTCCATTTCCTCCCGCTCCATATCAATTTCGCTCATTCTGCTCATGCTATCCTTATCCTTTCTTTCGGTTGAGCGTGGCGGACGAAACTCAACCACGCCTTTTCAAATGCCTTGACTTCCGGGGTGCGGTCACAGTTACGTAGACCCCGGTTCTGTCTGACCTTCTTGGCTTTCTCGTCAAATTCAAGGGTGAAGAACGGTTTATCGGGCTCCGCTATCTGACGGATAAACATAATTGCGGTTCTGCCCTCTGCGTACCTGTTAGCGTAGGTAGCTACGCAATGATGTAAGTCCTTCCCCTCCTGGATCAATTCAGCCTCGGTCTGGCAAGGCCGGATCAACAGGCCGTCCAATTCAAATGACAAGGATTCCAATTCAGCGGCCCGCTCCAGAAACATCGCGTTAAGCTCCGCATTCACCCTGGCCTGCTGCTCCTCCATTACCTGGTCATGTGCGGCGTGCAGATCGCGAGGCCAACGAACCAGGCTGTCGTTCAAATCCCGTTGGAGCCGATGGGCCATATGCCAGTAATCTTGAAGGGTGTGCCATTGCTCTTTCTGCCTTTTGAGGTAGCGGAGAATACGCCAAAAGTCTGCTGGTGGCCCTTCCTCCAAAATTCGGTTGACCTCGTAGACCGCTTTACTTCTCAGCAACTTAATATCTTCCGGCAGTTTTATGGGCAATCCAGATTCTTTAACCAGTCGATACCGCTCCAAATCTTCTACGCTCCAGCGCATTTGCCGCATATACCGAAATTCCTCTTTGTTGAGGCCCAGCATCTGTGCGGGGCGTCTTTCCTTCCAGTTGACGTCAGGCAATTTGGGAATACCACCGTGATCTCTGCCGTCACTTTTTTCCCGGTCAATCAATTCCACCAGGAAACGACCACAGCCCTGTACCAGCAGGTTTTCAACGGTGGGGTGCCTGCGCCATAGTGCCAGGTAGCTTACTAGCCGCTTGCCTCCTGCGTCCTGGTACAAATCCAGCTTGCAGTTTTCAGCCGTGGTGCCCTCCAGAATGGATTTATCCCAGGGGTAGCAGATGGACACCGTACCGTACACATCATTGAACGTCTTTCGCTGTGCCCATTTGTGAAAAATGGAAATGGAGCCGCTCATAGTCCTCAGATAGCCCATCAGGCGAACAACCTTCTTTTCCTCCACCACCCATGCACTGTAAGGGTCAGTGGTGTACCGGCTTTTCCCGGATTTTTCAATCCAGCGTTTTACCAGCCATTCGGTCAGCACAAAGCGGTCTTTGCGGCCCTCCACGGGGAGGCGGGACATGGTGGTGATCCAGGCCCCGTCTTCAATCCCCCTCGGAATGCTCCCAACGTGTACTACCTTCACCTCACACCCGCATATGGGGCACATGGTCAGGCTGCCGCTGATAACGCTCTCCGACATTTCCTGGTTATACCATCCGAACGGGGCCGGGACATAGCAGGCGCTACATCCTCCTGTATTAACCTTTTCAGCGTAAAAGGTCTTGCCGCAGTGGGTACATACCACCTCAACGGCGGGGCGCGTCCGGTCTTCCAGCGGCTCATAGACCTTCCCCGCCTTATAGATCAAATACTCCTGTTGAAAAGCCTCCTGCTCTAAAGCCCATCGAACCAGATCAACGGGCGGCGTTTTGGGTAGCAGAGGCTCATAATCAATCTGCTCCACGTTCTCCCGCCCCCCTTACAGGAAGTCAAACGGGTCAACCAGCTTTTGGGTCGGGGCGGGGGAAGCGGCAGGTTTGACTTCATCGGGACGGGTGAGGCCATAAAACTCCCGCAGAATATTCTCAGCCTCCGCAGGGGTTACGCAGGAGAAATTGCCAGTCTTGTGGCCGTCAGCAAACGCCTTGATCTTCTTCTCGGCGGCGGTGATGCTCATGGCCTCGTTCTCCAAGTCCTGGGCAATGAGCTCCGCGCTCTTGGGCTCCATGCGGCAAATGTCCTTCAGCTGCTCCCCTACCATCCACTGGGGAGAACGGGGCTTGACCTTGGCCTGCTGGGCTTCCAACAGGGCGATAGCCTGTTCCTGAATGCTCATTACTGTGCCTCCTTTACAATCCATACAGGGGCACGCTGGACTCCAAACTTGACGGCCTCCTGGTGGGTAGCAACGGCAATATCTACCGTCTGTCCGGCTACAGCCCCCCCAACGTCTGCGGCAAGGTATCGCTGTCCGTCAATTATCAATGTACTGCCCAGGGGAATCACGGCGGGATCAACGGCGGCTATGCCGGGGGTGACGGGGATTCCTGTGGCCGTCAGGCCGTCCCCGGTACCACAGATGTGGGCATAGGGTTCGCAGCAGTAAGCGGTAAGCCGGCATTCGCCGATGTACTCCCATGCCCCCACCGCCTCATACTCTGCCGCCTGGGCGGCCCTGGCCTGTTTCTCCTGGGCGGTTGCCAGTGACACCGCCGCCAACTCCTGGAGAGCGTTGTCCCGGCTTTCCTCCGCCAGCTGAAGCTCCTGTTCCAACTGGCCCCGCAGGCAGTTGTGGACAAGGGCCTGGGCTACGTTGCACAGGACGGCCAACACCAACAACCCTATGGCCGCCCGTTTCCAGGCATCCAGCGAACGACGCAGCGCCCGCCTATTGGGGAGGACGCGGGGGGCTACGCCGCCCCGTCCCTCATTCGTAGAAATCATGCTTGACAAATCCTTTCTTATCCCTCAAAATAGAGGTGTAGTGTGGTTTTGACTGAACCATTACTCTTGCTTGCCGCTTTCGATGTTTGCACCATCGGAGGCGGCACCTTTCTTTTCACGGGTACCAGGGGTGCCCGTCTTCTTAAGCCGCAGGATATAGATGCACTTCCCATGTCGGTACAGGTCAAAGACCGCTTTGAGGTTTTTGTGGAGCCGGAAGTTCCGCACAGTGTCGTACCGGCGCTTGGCCGTCTTCTCGTCCTCATACTCAAAGCACATGTTCTTCTGCTTGCCGGCCAGGAACGACTTGATAGCAGTAACCTCCTCGCTCTCCTTCAGGGCACGGCGGCGCTCGGGCAGGGTCGCCAAATCATAGCTGATTTTCATTTAACATACTCCTCTCGCATAAATTGAATAGTTTTGGTTGTCCTCTGTGACAATATCTCCCCATGTAAGACCGTCAGTGCCCGGTATTGGGTCATCAAGGCTGATGGTCTGGATCCTGCGGCTTTGTTTCTGCCTCTCGTTGTGGACAGCGGAGGCCATAGCTCTCCAGGCGATGGTGCTAAATTCGTATTTTTATATAAGTCCGGGCGGCTGAACCAGTTTTGTACTGTGAGCAGATACCGGAATATTACAACGTCAAACCAATCATCAACCGGGAGACGCTGCGCCCGCAGGAAACGAAATACCAGGCTGAAATTTTGCTCGGCTACGGCCTGGGCCGCTGGGGATAGCGGACTAAGTTGGGCTGGCACAAGTTATCCCTCCTCTCAAAATAATGTCAGCTGGGGTGTCTGTTCGGGCTGCTCCGCTGGGGGTGCCTGCTCTGCCTCTGGCGGGGTTTGCTCGGGTTCCGGGCTGGTTCGCATTACTCCCAGGCTTTCCAATGCCAACCGCATCCGCTCCCATTGGATTCTTGCGGGCCAGGGCTCCATGTAAAGGGCAGGCATCAACCAGACCTCTTGCTCCGGGGTGGGGGAAATTAACAGCGGGTTTTGGCCATGCCCTACAATGGGATGTAAGATGGAGTCCGCCACCACCACATAGCCGGCACAGCCCAAAAGGGACAGTTGCAGGTAACACATCAGGGCCGCCGTTCGGTCAATATCCTGCGCCACATACAGGGCTGCAGCAGGGCCTAGCTTGTTGCGAACCATAGTGTTGCGGGCTGCAATCAGTAGGGCTCCGGCACCACAACAGGGGTCATGAATTCCAACCCAGCCCTGTTTCTCTATCTTTGCCTCCAGGTCTGTGACCGTGATTTCTGATATCATCCGGCAGATGTTGTATGGGGTGAAGAACTGGCCTTTCCAGTGGTTGCCCAGGTTTAAGCCCATGAACATCTCTCCGAGAAAATCCTGGTCGGGTTCATCGTCTAGGGCTTCCACCAATAGGGCAAACAGTTTCGGGAAAATCTGTTGCTCTCCCTGGTTGTACCCCTTTATGGTGCGCATGTACTGCTTTTCCCGGTCATCGTGGGTTTTTCCCTCCCGGTCAAAAGCGTTTGAAATGGTGATTGCGGCCATAGCTATGAAGTCGGCCCACACCTCCCAGCTACTTTTCCTCTGGCACAAATCAGTGAACAGCTTGGAAAACTGGCTTTGACTGTCCCTGCGGAACCGTACTGCACGTGCCATGGGCTATGCCGGCTCCGGGTAGGCGATCCGCACCAGGCGCTCCAACTGCCAAGCGTCCAGGTGCTTGTCAGCCTCGGCCAGAATGCGCTCCTTGGTGACGTCGCCCACACCAATCAGAGCCCTCCGGTAATCCTCAAAGGTGGATTTTTTCTTCATGGGTACCTCCTTAAAGTTTAGGGTCAATGCGCCGGATACCTCCAACGGCGGGGGGTGCCTCCTCGGTGGGCCTGGCTGTCCCCAGCCGCATGAGTTCCAGAACATCGTCCAGGTTGATAAGTGCCTTGCGCCCGGCCCACACTACGGGAACAGTGCCATCCTTCGCTAGCTTGCGGATATGGAACTCTGTCACCTCTGTATCAGGGTCAAGCGCCTTGATCTCCGCGACAATCTTTGCCGCCGTCCGCATTCGCGGAATGCCTTTGGTGCCGTCCATCTTTTCACCTCCCGGGTATTGGCGGCAATACCGAATTTTGGATTCTCAATTTTCAAGGTACAGGGTGTTGGAACGGGTCAGCCCGAACCGACTGAAGCGGCATCAGGTTCCAGCAGGTCACTTGTGCTACAACCATACACTGTTGCCGCTTTTTCCAGATTCCGCTTTGTCGGCGTGTTGGAGCCCTTCTCCCACTGAATGATGGTGATGGGGTCAACACCAATTTTCTCCGCTGCCTGGGCCTGGGTCATCTTTGCAGAAAGCCGGGCCATGCGAAATCTGTTAATTTCGAAGATAGGCATGATGTCCTCCTTTCTAATGCCATTTTCTAAGAAAACTAATATTTCTATTGACACAGGGTAGAAAACCGTTTATTATGTAAGAGCCAACAAACATAAGAAACGCCCGCATTTGGGGGGCTCGGTTTTGTATTGTCTGTATCAACATGGCAAAGTATATATTAGTTTTATTAGAAAGTCAACGCAAAAAATATTAGTTTCATTAGTTTTGTTATTCTGCACAATTCCGGGAGTGTGATTTTATATGTTTTGGACTAGGTTCATTGAGCTTTGCAATGAAGCCGGGAAATCTCCAAATGCTGTTGCTGCCGCATGTGGCGTAAAATCATCTGGAACTGTAACAGGTTGGAGCAAGGGGTCTGTTCCCCGTGCTCCTATACTCCATAAAATGGCTGAATACTTCCATGTTTCTGTCGATTACCTGGCAGGCAACGTCAATGATCCGTTCCTCCATTTGGACAATGACCGTATCCTCCAGGACATAAATAGCTATGTGGACGAAAGCACCTCCTCCCTTACAGATAGGGACAGGCGGGATATAGCCCGTGATCTGGAGCGGATCATGGAGGCCCTGGACACAGCCGGCGATTTGCAGTTTGACGGGGATCCCATGAGTGACGAGGCCCGGGAGAGTATCAGGGCCGCAATGAAGCTGGGGCTAGAGGCCGCTAAGGTCAAAAATAAAGAGCGGTTTACTCCCAAGAAATTCAGAAAGGAGTAAACCGTCATTGGATATTAAACGCCTTGCCGAGAGGCTGGTGGACAAGCACGGCACCCGTGACCCCTTTAGGATTGCGGATGCGCTGGACTACACCATCATTTACACCCCCCTGGTGGGAGTGCGGGGCTTTTATCAATATCTGAAGCGGTGCCATATCATTTACTTGGACTCGGAGCTGGACGAGGCCACAGCACGCTTTGTCTGTGCCCATGAACTGGGGCATTCTTTCCTTCACCGGGGCCTAAATCGGATATTCATGGATACCCGTACTTTTATCATCACTGGCCGCTATGAAACCGAGGCCAACCAGTTTGCGGTTGACCTGATATACAGTGACGAGGAATTGCAGCCTTACCTATCCCGCAGTTATGAGCGTGCAGCCGCCTATATGGGTGTCAGCAAAGCCCTTGCGGAGTATCGAATGGGAGAGGGTCATGCCGGAACATCCGGCCGACGAATGGGCATGAAAAAAGCCCTCCCCGGTGCTACCAACACCGAGGAGGGCAAAGAGGGCAGTAGACTTTCCGACGGCCTAACTGCCCTCCTATCATATCAAATGCAGGAGGAAAAAGCAAGATGGCAACCATTCAAAAACAGGGGAGAGGCTACAAAATTACCGTCTCCCAGGGCTATGATTATGCCGGCAAGCGGCTCCGTCAGTATATGACGTGGGTGCCGGAGCCGGGGATGTCTGAGCGGCAGATCAAGAAGGAGCTGGAGCGGCAAGCGGTCTTGTTCGAGGAAAAGGTCTTGACCGGGGCCACCTCCAACGGCAATATGCGCTTTGCCGATTTCGCAGAAAAGTACATGACCGAGTACGCCCAGTTGTATCTCAAGCCTAAAACCATAGCCACCTACACGGAACACCTTCAGCGCATTAACCAGGCCCTCGGCCACATCCGTCTCTGTGACCTCCATACCGGCCACATCAACAGCTTTTACCAAAACCTCCAGGAGAAGGGGATCCGCAACCGCACCACAGCCCTTTGCAAAATTGACCTACGGGAACGGATTGGGACGCAGCGCGGAGCTCTGACCGCCTTTGCCGGCCGTGCTGGAGTCAGCCGGGCCACCGTCAAGCAGGCCATAGAGGGCAAGCCCATCAACCGGGAATCCGCTGACGCTATCGCCCAGGCCGTGGGGATGAAGACCACCAGGGCCTTTACCGTCACCACCCACGGGGAACCGCTGGCCCCGGCCAGCGTGATCTCCTACCACCGTACCCTCTCCTCTGTCCTCTCCCGGGCGGTCAAATGGGGCTATATCCAGATCAACCCGGCAGACGCAGCGGAAAAGCCCAGCCTCGGCGGCCATGAGGCGGCCTATCTGGAGGAGGACGACGCCCGGCAGCTCTTGGAGCTGTTACAGGTCGAGCCGGTCAAATGGCGGGCACCCATTACCTTTGACCTGCTCTCCGGCCTGCGCCGGGCGGAGCTTCTGGGCCTCCGCTGGCAGGACGTAGACTTGGACGGGCATACCATCACCATCCGCCAGACCTCCAACTATCTGCCCGGTAAGGGGGTCTATGTCGGCACACCGAAGACCACCACCTCGGTCCGGCCTCTGCCCATCTCCACCGCCGCCATCATGTTACTGCTGGAATACAGAGCCTGGCAGGACGCCCAGCAGGAGCAGCTGGGAGACGCCTGGGAGGATCAGGACGGGCGGGTCTTCACCACTGACACGGGAGCGCCTATGTTTCCCGACAGCCTGACGCAATGGTTCAGCGGCTTTATTGCCCGATCCGGTATGCCGAAGGTGACGGTTCACAGCCTGCGGCACACATACGCCTCTCTGATGATTGCCGATGGTGTCCCCCTGGTGGTTGTCTCCCGGCAGCTGGGCCACGCCCAGGCCAGCACCACGGCCAACATCTACGCCCACGCCATAGCCTCCGCCCAGGCTAAAGCCATGCAGACCTTTGACCGTTTCAATGACCTTGTGGGAGCTGAAAATCCGCCCGAAAAGGGTATGAAAAAAGCGGCCGGGAATTGACTTCCCGACCGCTCAACTGTGCATTCCGTGGTAAACCTTTGCCAGATTGGACGCTAAATGGACGCTAAAATCAGCCGCTCCAATCGTCCTATCGAAAACCGATATTTCCTATCAAAATCATGCAAGATATTATCATAGCCGTTATACTGTATCGCAAAGGAGCTTGGCTATGATTAGGATTTTACTGTCAACCCGACTTGGCGAACGACGGTTGACGCAAGCAGACCTTTCCCGTATGACAGGGATACGCCCCAACACAATCAGCGAGCTTTACAACGAGCTTGCCACTCGCGTCAGTCTTGACCACCTGGACCTGATTTGCGAGGCCCTGGGCTGTGAGGTGGTGGAGATGAGCGCCCTCAAGGGCGAGGGCGGCATGGCGGCGGCGGAAAAGGCCGTGGCTCTGGCCCAAAGGAAACAGGCCGGGGAACTGCCCCATGTGTTCACCGGCAGCGTGGAACACGCCCTGGCCCACATTGAGGAATCCATCCAGGGCAAGGTATCGGAGGGCTATCTCCGCTGGTACGCCATCAAGATTTTTGAGCGGGATGAGAAGGTTCTGGAGGAACTGAACCTCTCCGCCGATCTGAAAGCACATCTGGAACAGCACATCGCCGACTGCGAGAAGGAGCTGGACGACGACGCCGAGAGCATCATCACCAACCAGCGGTATTCCTACATCAACTCTGTGGTCACCAAGGCCGTGAAGAAGAAAGCGGCCAAGGGCAGTCTGTCCGTCTCCGACAAGATCGACCAGATCGTCACCAACCGGATTCTGGCCCTGCCCATCTTCGCCTTGGTCATGTTCCTGATCTATTCCATCGCTATGGGCACTTCCCCGGCGGGCCTGTTTGAGGGCGAGGAATGGGGTATTGGCATCGGCTCCTGGGGCACCGACTGGGCCAACGACAACCTCTTCGGCGAGATGGTCCCCGGCCTGTTTGATACCATCCTGGGCGCTTTGGGTGTAGCCGAGGGCGGCTGGCTCTACGGCTTGATCCAGGACGGCATCGTGGCCGGCGTGGGCGCGGTGCTGGGCTTCGTGCCTCAGATGCTGGTGCTGTTCCTTCTGCTGGCTATCCTGGAGGACGTGGGCTATATGGCCCGCGTGGCGTTCATCATGGACCGGCTGTTCCGCCGCTTCGGGCTGTCCGGCAAAAGTTTCATCCCCATGCTGGTAGCTACCGGCTGCGGCGTTCCCGGCATCATGGCCTCCCGGACCATCGAGCAGGACCGGGATCGGAAAATGACCATCATGACCACCGGCTTCATCCCCTGCGGAGCCAAAATGCCCATCATCGGCCTGTTCGCCGGGGCGGTGTTCGGAGGCTCTTCCCTGGTGGCCACCTCTGCTTTCTTCATCGGCATTGCTGCGGTAGTCATTTCCGGCATCATGCTGAAGAAATTCAAAGCCTTTGCCGGGGAGCCCGCTCCCTTTGTCATGGAGCTGCCCGCCTACCACGCGCCGTCGGCCAGCAACGTGCTCCGGGCCACCTGGGAGCGGGGCTGGAGCTTCATCAAACGGGCGGGGACGGTGATCCTGCTGTCCACCATCGTGCTGTGGTTCCTCCAGGGCTACGGCTTCACCAACGGCGCGTTTGGCCCCGTGGAGGACAACAATACCTCCCTGCTGGCCGCCATCGGCAACGCGATCGCCTGGATCTTCTATCCCCTGGGCTGGACGGGCGACATGGCCTGGAAAGCCACCGTGGCCTCCTTCGTTGGCCTCACCGCCAAGGAGAACGTGGTTGCTACGCTGGCAACTCTTTACGGTTTCGCTGGTGAAGTCAGCGAGAACGGTGAGGAGATCTGGGCTATGGTGGGAGCGGACTTCGGCGCTCTTACCGCCTATAGCTTCATGATTTTCAACCTGCTCTGCGCTCCCTGTTTCGCCGCTATGGGCGCCATCAAACGGGAGATGAACAACGCCAAGTGGACCACCTTCGCCATCGGCTATATGTGCGTGTTCGCCTACGCGGCCGCTCTCATCGTCTACCAGATCGGCGGGCTGATCACGGGTGCTGCCAGCTTCAGCCTGTGGACCGCTGTGGCCTTGGTTCTGTTGGCCGGTATCCTCTGCCTGCTGTTCCGCAAGGGTTATCAGGGCGAGGAGAACGCCCGGCGGCTGACCTCCGTGGCCGCCGCACAGTGAGGGGGTAACGAAACATGACTCTTGGAGAAATTGTCGTTCTGCTGGTACTGGCAGGCGTTGTGGCACTGGCTGTCCGGTCTTTGTGGAAGTCACGCAAGTCCGGCGGAGGCTGCAACGGCGACTGCGGGAACTGCCGCGGCTGTCACTAAAAACTTCAAATCAGCAAAACATGGTGAGGAGGCATGGGCAGTGGGATCTGCTCATGCCTCCTCTCATTGGGGAGGAACCATTCTATGGCAGAATTACGGGAAGCCCATCTTCGCTATTTGCTGGCGATCTACGAATTGGGCAAAAGCACCCCAGATGTGGGGACGCAGGCTGTGGCAAAGGCTCTGAACTGCTCGAAAGCCTCCGTCACGAAGATGATGGCGACACTGATGGATATGAATCTCCTAGTGCGGGAGCGATACGAAAAAGGAAAAAAACGATTGGAGTATCGGGTATGAACATCAAAAAGGTATGCTATATCGTGCTGGGCTGCGTGTGGGTGTTCCACATCGTCTATTTTTGCCTGGGCGTCAAGACGCTCCCGGCGGCTGAAAAGGCGGAATAAGGGTGTCCCTGTCCGGGGAAACTCCCATGGATGATATGGGAAAGGCGGATGGATATGCCGGTTGCGGTAATACAAGAGATTCTTCTCCCCTTTTTGGGAACATTTTTCGGGGCGGGCTGCGTATTTTTTATGAGGGACGGCCTGCACCCCATAATCCAGAGGACGCTCACCGGCTTCGCGGCCGGGGTCATGGTGGCGGCGTCTGTCTGGAGCCTGCTGGTCCCCGCCATGGAGCAGGCGGCGGATCTTGCTATTTGCAACGATGAAGCGGTTAAGTATATGCTGGACAATGAATTACCGCCCACTGTTGAGAATCTTTATATGGCGCAGCACAGTATTGGCGGGACGTCTGGCCGCCAGCCAGAAAGCGTCGATTTAGATGAAAATTTAAAATCACAGATTGCAAAGATTATAACGGAGGCAGGGCTTGCGGTCAATGACGCTTCTTTGTCCTGCAGCCAGTGGATGATGGAGCAGCAAATTCCGCTTACTGCAGAGAATCTTGCCTATGCGATGGATTTGAAAAATGCCGCTCTTCCACCCTCTGAAGATCAGGTTGTTGCGGCAATGACGGAGGCGATGGCAGAAGGACAGCGTCCAAAAGATGCCGTGATTTTAGAGGGTTACAGCAATATTGACCGCGCAGTACAGGCAGCAGAGACGGTAGAACAAGCTACGGACGCAGACATTTGGAACGTGGTGCAAAAAGGGGCGCCGCTTACCATAGAAAGTCTTAAAGCGGCACAAAACAGCGCCCTGCCCCAGCCAGGCACCCAAGGGCGAACGGAGGGAGAGATTCCAGAATACGCCAGAGAAGACGTCGCATTTATCAGGGCAAAGCGTCAACTGGAAGAAGTTCGCCTGATAATGACGGCGCAGGCAAATTATTCTCTGCTTCGGAAAGGAATCTTTCTTGAAACACAGCCTTTGGAAGAGCTTGTGGAGCAATTAAAAGCGCAGGAAAACGCTTATTATGCCGATTTGCTAGGTCAGAATGGCATTGAGCCAAGCCAGGAGAATACGGAGATCTTTGCAGATACCTTGAGCAAGGCTCAAGAATTGAAAGGAGCTCCTGCTTATATCTTGGGAGAGATCCGCACCGACAAGGACTCTATGTCTGCTATCCATGAGGCAGGCGTATCCAGGCAAGCGCAGATGGAGCGTGCTGGAGAGGCTTATGAGGCGCTTCAGACAGAGCCGAGGGCAGATTTGGGAGACTCGATTCAGAAAGCGTTTCAAAATGTGGATGATATTTTAAATGATCTCAATTTAGATACGTCTGAGGCAAACCGCAGGGCGGTCCGCATTCTGGCTTATAACCAAATGGCAATTAATCCGGAATCTGTGATGCAGATGAAAGTGGCAGATCAGAAAGTACAAAACTTGTTTCAGAATCTTTCACCGTCAGTTGTCATGGAGATGATACGGGAAGGCGTCAATCCAATGGAAATGAACGTGGAAGACTTAAACGCCAAGGCAGAGGAGATTAAGAACCGGCTGGATGCAGGCGGAGAAGAAAAGTTCAGTAAATACCTCTGGAAGTTAGAGCAGCGCCAGGATGTCACAAAAGAAGAACGGGATAGTTATATCGGCATTTATCGGATGCTGAATCAGATTGATAAGACGGACGGCGCAGTGATTGGAGCGCTGGTGCAACAGGGAGCAGAGATTTCTGTGAAAAATCTGTTGACAGCGGTGCGTACCAGCCGTAATCCTGGGATCAATGTTTCAGTGGACGATAATTTTGGAGAAGCAGAGACTGTGAATACGCAGGAATTGAGCATTTCTCAGCAGATTGAAGCGGCATATCAGACGGATTGCGCCAAGGAAGCGCTAAAATTTGCGACCCCAGAGGGCATGCAGCAAGCTCAGGCACAGAAAGCCGTAGAGGATATGACGCCAGAGGAGTTGCTTTGGCAGCTTCGGGAGGCGCCAGAAGACGTCGAATTGGAAGAAGCTTATTATCAGCAGCAGATGGAAGATTTTTCTGAGGCCAAAACGGCGGAGGCGCAGTTCATTCAAATATTAACCGGATATGACATGCCAGTAACTGCCTATAATATTTTGGCGGCAAACAGGCTGTTGAATCCACGGGGCGGAATATTTAAATCTTTGTTTGACAAAGAAAATATCAAAGAAGATATTGATTTTGAGGAGGTAAAGACCGATATCTTAGAAAAGTTCGGCGAGGCAGTCAAGACGCCGGAGGATATGGCAAAAGCCCATAAAAAGCTGGCGGAAACCGCAGAAAATGTCATGAAGACCATGGTGGATGCCCAGGACGTCAGCAGCAGGGATCTAAGAGACATGAAGATAATGCGTCAGCAGATAGCCCTTGGAACCCGGATGGCAAAGGAAGAACACTATGCAATTCCAGTCTTGGTCGCAGATGAATTGACGAATGTCCAATTGAAAATCGTGCGGGGCAAAGAGGAAAAAGGAAAGGTTGACGTTCTTTTTGAGACGCCGAAGCTTGGAAAAGTAGCGGCAAGATTCCAGGTCCAGGCAGACGGCGTCAAGGGATATATCGCTTCTGATTCTCTTAGGACGATCGAGGAGCTAAAGCGCCAGCAAGGGAGCATGAAAGAGCGGTTTGACCTCGGAGAAGAAAGCGCATGGACCCTTGATATGATTCACAGCGAAGGGCTTGATTTAAATCGCTTTGCAGGAGAGCCAATGAATCATTCTTCCGATCCTGATGTGGAATCAAAGGATTATCAAGTTCAGACAAAAACATTGTATGGAATTGCCAGAGGATTTCTGGAGGATATAAAAGAGATGGGGCAGCGTTTGTCCTGAACATAAAGCAGAAAAGAGGTATAAGGCATGAAGATTAATCACAATATGTCGGCAATTGTAGCCAATAAGAAACTGTTGAGAACAGAGAACAGCCTGTCAAATTCTATCGAAAAATTATCCACAGGACTTCGGATTAACCGTGCGTCGGATGATGCGGCAGGAATGGCGATTGCCAGTAAGATGACGGCGCAGATCAAAGGACTGGGCCAGGCATCCAGGAATTCCTCGGACGGGGTTTCTGTGTTAGAAACGGCGGACGGCGCCTTGAATGAAGTACACAGCATGTTGCAGAGGATGCGTGAGCTGTCTGTGCAGGCGGCAAACGGAACGAATACGCCGGATGACCTTGAGGCGATCCAAATGGAAATAGCATCTCTTCGGGAAGAGGTTGACCGGATATCTAGAGATACGGAGTTTAATACGAAGCCTTTACTGGATGGCACGCTGGATCAGCGTGTTTATCCAGATAACAGAGGAATCAAAAGGATTGACATATCAGATTCCGTTACTGAAAACATGTATTCTGTCGAAATTACTGCGAATGCAGAACATGCGGTTACGGTAGGGGCTAAAAGGCTGCAGGCCACAGACCCTGTTCCCGCAGGTGCATCAGGGACGGTGGTAATTAACGGCGTGGAAGTGGAGATCAAAGAGGGGGAAACATTTGACGCAGTTTATGAAAAGCTGCGCAATGGAGCAGAACTTGGAGAAGTTAACCTCTTGGTGGTAGGAAATCTCTCAGAGACAGGCGGAACGCCAGAAGACGCAGGCTATGTACCCTCTAACGTTGCAGACGGCGGAACCTTGGTTTTTGTTTCTGACGCTTATGGCAGCAGCGCTGAGATGAGCATAAAATGTGACAATCCGGCACTTGCCGCACATTTGGGAATCGGCGTGGAAACTCAGGAGGCAGGTGTTGACGTAGAGTTGAGCTTTGCGGCAGGAGACGTTGGATTTGGCAGCCAGGCAACCATTCTCACGGATGGAAATTATGTGACGATTTCAGACCGCAATGGTTTTGAGATGAAGTTTGAAGTTGTGCCTGGAACGCTTGGGACAGTCAACATGGAAGTGACGGATGTAGGGCCAATGACGCTTCAGATCGGCGCTAATGAAGATCAGACAATGGAGGTCAGGATTCAGGAAATTTCTGCACAGACCTTGTATATTGATAAAGTGAATGTCTGCACTATAACCGGAGCAGATCGTGCCATCACCAGCTTTGACGGGGCGATCGGCAAGGTAAGCGAGGTTCGTTCTAGTATTGGGGCATATATGAACCGCTTGGATTATGCGGTTAACAGCTTAGATGTATCAGAAGAAAATATGACCCAGGCATTGTCGAGAATTGAGGATGTCGATATGGCGGAAGAAATGACAGAGTACACGAAGCAGAACGTCCTTTCCCAAGCAGCTACTTCTGTCCTTGCCCAGGCAAATGACCTTCCTCAGCAGGTACTGCAGCTTTTGCAATAATAAAGAACGGAGGCAGGCATGACACAGGAAAAGAAGCAGGAATTTACTCGTCGGCTGACTTGCTGCAATCGTGGAGAAATGATTGTAATTATGTATGATATCCTGTTTGCTTATCTAGAGGACGGCATCGAGGCCAAAGAAAACGGGGATTACCAGGAATTCAAACGTGCGACAGGCAAAGCCGTGCAGGTGGTAGGCCGGCTTATGGATGATTTGGATTTCAGTTATGAGATCTCTGGAAGCTTGTATGCGGAATACCAATTTGTCAAGAAACTGCTGGCAGAGGCGGTTTATAAAAATACGTCGCAGTGTCTTTGGGATGCAAAACGGATTCTCAAGAATCTTTACGATGGCTTTCAAGAGGCGGCACGGCAGGACTTTTCGGGTCCATTGATGCAACATGCGCAGCAGGTAGTGGCAGGCATGACTTATCAAAAAGGCAGTTTGACAGAAACGCTTCAGGGTTCGGAAAGTTCCAGGGGCTTTCTGGCATAAGACATATCCGAGGACATAATCTTTGATCCAGAATATTTTTTAGAGGGCGCTGTTTCTCAAATATCGATGGAAGCATCAAGATATTTGAGAAACAGCGCTTTTTGGATGGCAGATGAACGAAACATAAAGGTTTTTATGTGGGTTATCTGACATAGGAATCTTCGTCAAACTGTTTGACTTTGGCTAGAAGGAACTTATAACGCATTTGCAAGGCGTTAACCTGATAGATGCAGCAGTCAATTAAATCAGGCTCCATTGCGTTTTCGAAGTTATCATAGGCTAGCGCTAAATCATATCTGGCTCTTTCCAGGTCATCTAAAAGTAAAGAGTAAGCAGTTGTTCTAAGTTGTTCTTTTTTTGCGTTTTGAAACATATGCATCCCTTTCCTTTGTCAGCATCCTGCTTTTTGATGCAGAATGATAAATTATCTTACTTAAAGTATAAGCAGATCTTTCCAACTCTATACAAAAAAGTCATAAATTTTTCCAGAAAGTATATATATCTGATAAGAGAAGAATTTGTCCTGGATAACTGCCAGGGTTTTGGAGGTATTGATGGAATCATATTATGGAATCGGGGCCATTGCCGGAATTTGCGTGCTGATATTGTTGATGGGGGCTGTGAAACAGAAAACGCAATGGATTTTTATCCTGCTATTGCGCAGCGTGGCCGGAGTTGTGGGAATCAGCGTGGTAAACAGTTTGTTGGAAAGTCAGGGAATCGCTATGTCAGCAGGGATTAATCCTGTCAGTGTTTTGACAATCGGAACCCTTGGAATCTGCGGGTTTGCGTTGGTATATGGAATATTACTGTATCAATTGTTGTGAGATATATACAAAAATAAAAAATTTTTGATTACCTACTTTACAATGAGCAAGACATGTTTTATAATCCTTATCAATCACTGATTCGCGAACAGGAGATATGATACGAAAAGGGGGGATGAGTTTGGGGAGATGAAAGTGTTGCTTAGCCTTACGTTGTTAAGCATGGCAGTGGTTACAGATCTTCGGAGCTTTCGGATCAGCAATTGTCTGATTGTAATCGGTTTCATATTAGGACTGATCTTTCAAATCTTTACTTATGGAGTCAGGGGAGCCGGCGTTTTCTTTCTAAACGTTTCTATACCAATGATCTTATTTTATCTATTATTTCTGATACGTGTCCTTGGGGCAGGTGATGTCAAATTATTTTCCATGATAGGCGGAATTTGGGGAGTTCAAATACTGTGTAAAACAATTGTAATATCATTTCTTGCAGGTGCGGCGATGTCGTTGTGCAAGCTTCTTTATCAAAGAAATCTTATTTCACGTCTACTGGTGTTTCGGGAATATGCGTACCAAGTGCTTCATACTGGAAAGTTGTCGGAATATCCTCAGGAAGTTCAGGGAAAAGATCATGTCATTCATTTTTCAATCGCAATATTAATTGGTTATGCAATCGCTATGGAGGTGGGTTATTGAAAAAAATTATGATTGCCGTCTGCGATATCGACGGAGCATATGGGGAAAAACTGGGAGAATGGATTTCTCTGGAACACGGAGAAAGGCTCTTGGGAAGTTTCTTTTCTTCCCCGGAATATTTTTGGAATAGTTATGTCCGTCAGATGCCTGATATTGTACTGTTGGGAGACGGATTTCTGGAAGATGCCCGTATCAGGGCTGAACTATTAAGAAGAGAGGGGGTGGGAGAAGAGCTTAAAGATTCAGGACAAGAGCCTTTATGGCTTTATCTTGAACAGAGAGAGCAGAAAACACCATTATGTGTCAGCCATCTTCCAGCTGTAGATAAATACCAGTCGGCATCCCGATTACTTAGAGAGGTGTTTTACCTTTATCAAGGCTGGGTGAAGCCTGAAATGACAGAAATTGTGGCGCAGAAAGAGATCGTCGGCATTTATTCTCCCGGGCATAGTATTTGGCAGACGCCCTTTGCGTTGACATTCGCACAAGCTTTGGGACAGATAGAAAAGGTACTGTATGTCAACTTCATGGAGTGCGCAGGATTTTCGGGATGGTTTCAGGAAGAATATGAAAGAGATTTGCTGGACGTCATGTATTTGTGTCTCACAAATGACGTCAGTGTAGCGGATTGCATCAGCAGCGCTTGTCATACGATCGAGGGTGTTGATTATATTCCTCCGGCAAATGACGGGGAATGTTTAGGGGAGATATCTGCTCAGGATTATATCAGATTTGTAAGGCTTCTGTCATCGCAGAGTGGCTATGACGTGGTATTTTTAGACTTTGGAATGATGATTCCGGGATTTTATCAGCTTTTGGAACTGTGTAGCCAAGTATATATTGCCACCGAGCCAGGAGAGATGCAGCAGGCGCCGCTGACGCAGTTTCGCAAGATGGCGGCGAGGCAGGAAGAAAGCTTGCTGGAGCAAAAATTAATCTATTTGTCTCTTCCGAGTGTAGAGCCTGAATCGATGTCTGGCACGACATGGATGCAACAATGGCTTTGGGGAACCATGGGTGATTTCAGCCGCAGGCTGGCGGGGGTGCAGTGTGGAACAGATTAGAAGAAACGTTCTGGCGCAGCTTGATATGACCAGAGAACATGAAGAGGAGGAACTTCTGGCGGTGATCGATGAAGAGATTTGCCGGGAGGCAAAAGAGCGGGTCATTCCGCTGGATTGGCGCAGAGAACTGAGAACGCAGGTGTTTCATTCACTGCGGAAGCTGGATGTGCTGCAGGAACTGTTGAACCAGGATGATATTACAGAGATTATGGTCAATGGCGCCAACCATATTTTCTATGAAAGCAAAGGGGAGATGAGGCAATGGGACAAGGTTTTTTCTTCCAGCGAAAAGCTTGAGGATATTATTCAGCAGATGGTAGGCAGTCATAACCGGGTGATTAATGAGGCGGAACCGATTGCAGACACAAGGCTTTCCGATGGTTCCAGGGTGAACGTGGTGCTGCCGCCAGTGGCGCTAAACGGCCCAGTAATCTCTATCCGCAAGTTTCCTAAGAATCCGATTTTGATGAAACAGATGATCACAGGGGGCTCTGTCAGCCAAGAATGTGCAGATTTCCTTAAGATTCTGGTAAGAGCAGGATATAATATCTTTATTTCTGGTGGAACTGGTTCTGGAAAAACTACATTTCTAAATGCATTATCTGAGTTTATTCCCAAAAATGAACGTGTAATTACGATCGAGGATTCGGCGGAACTGCAGATTCGCGGCATTGCAAACCTGGTGCGCATGGAAACCAGAAAGGCGGGTCCTGAGGGAACCCTTGCCATTACTATCCGGGAGCTGATAAGAACTGCTTTGCGTATGCGGCCGGACAGAATAATCGTTGGCGAAATCCGGGGAGCAGAGTGCCTTGACATGCTGCAGGCAATGAATACTGGACATCTAGTCCGAGCATCTTACCGACAGTGCTTCCAATCTTTACATATGATTATAAGGCAAAGAACGAACGCCAGGAAGCAAGAGGAAAGTGTTTGTTCATCAATGCAGAATATATACAGGCAAGTGTCATTACCTGTTTGAGAAAAATGGTGAATTCTGATAAATGTTTGAGAGTTGAATCTATACCGTAAACCAGTGGGGAATCATCCTTGAATATAGGATGTTTTTTTGTATAATGAAACTAAGATGGCATCTGATTATTTCCCCGTCGTAAAGGCGGGGATGAAAGGAAGAAGGAATGGAAAAAACGGATATTGCGAAATATACTATTAAAGACAGCGTTTTCACGATCTACATATAATAAAAGTGCCTAACAACTTAATTTAGAAAGGTGAGGGAAAGTATGAGTGAGCGGTTAACGCGAGGAACACTTGATATAGAGCAAGCCACTCGGATTATGTATGGCTTGAATGAGAAGGATTCTATCAGCAGTTTTTTAAAAGCTGCAAAACAACAGGATATTTCTCCAATGAATGCTGATGCTTTGCCGAGGGGAGAGCAATCGGGAATGAATTACACTACTTTTGGAAAGCTTAGAAAGATTAAAGTTTAGCAAATTAGCCCTAAAAAGGGCTTTTTTGTTTTTGTTTACTATGGGCGCAATCTAATTGATGCAAGTTCGTAAAGTGACCTGATAGTGGGAAACTTACAGCTAATGGAAAAGGCGTCTATCGTGAGGTGGAATCTGAAAGAAGCTGTAGGCAAACCCTTGGTCCGACGGACAGAAATCACATATAAGGCTCGGAAATACGGATAAGTCTGCCAAAAGAGATGAAGTCCAAAAGTTGCCGGAAGTACGAGTAGATGTGGCGGATAGATGAGGGGAAAGAGCGCGCACCTTAAGCGTGGAGGTCTCACAGGCGGTCTCATCAGCCGTAGTAACAACGAACTGTGAGGAGTCAGCAGAAGCCATAGTAGTGAAGAAGTTCCTGTAATGGGAATGGAGCGAAGGGCTGAACAATCAATCAGTTGAAGTACGTTCCACTTCGTAGCCAGAGCATACGCCTGTCGATGACTTCAAAGGCGGCAAAGGCAAAAGGGGCAGAAAGGAAACAACGCATGGACACAAGTAGTCTCATGGAGCAGGTATTGAGCAAGGATAACCTTAATGCCGCGTACCTGCAAGTCGTAAGGAACAAAGGCGCGGCAGGCGTGGACGGGATGACTGTCGAAGAGCTTGGCGCATACCTTTCGGAAAACGGCGAAAGCATCAGGGAGAAGCTGCGGACGAGGAAATATAAGCCGCAGCCAGTCCGCAGGGTGGAGATACCCAAACCAGAGGGCGGGACAAGAAAACTCGGAGTACCAACGGTGGTAGACAGATTTGTGCAGCAGGCAGTAGCACAGGTGCTCACTCCGATATTTGAAGAGCAGTTCCACGACCACAGCTATGGGTTCAGGCCGAACCGATGCGCACAACAGGCAGTCCTGAAAGCATTAGAGATGATGAATGACGGACACAGCTGGGTTGTAGACATTGACCTTGCAAAGTTCTTTGACACAGTAGACCATGACAAGCTGATGACTATCTTCGGGCGTACAATCAAGGATGGGGATGTCATATCGGTAGTAAGGAAGTTCCTGGTCAGTGGAGTGATGATAGACGACGAGTATGAAGATACCATAGTGGGCACGCCGCAGGGCGGAAATATTTCGCCGCTGTTAGCGAACGTCATGCTGAACGAAGTGGACAAAGAACTGGAAGCAAGAGGGCTGGATTTCGTCCGCTACGCAGACGACCTGATTATCATGGTCGGAAGCAGACAGGCGGCAGACCGGGTAATGAAGAGCATCACCCGATTTATCGAAGAAAGGCTGGGCCTGAAAGTAAATGGGGAGAAAAGTAAGGTGGATAAGCCCAAGGGAATCAAGTATCTGGGATTTGGATTCTACTATGACTCATTTGCCAAAGGGTATAAAGCCAGACCCCACCCGAAAGCGGCGGCAAAGTTCAGGGAGCAGATGAAGAAACTCACATGCAGGAGTTGGGGAGTGAGCAATGGATACAAAGTCAAGAAGCTCAACCAACTTATCCGAGGATGGATAAACTATTTCAAAATCGGCAGCATGAAAGGGTTATGCGAACGGCTAGACAGTCAAATCCGCTACCGGCTTCGTATGTGCATATGGAAGCATTGGAAAACACCGCAGAATAGAGCAAAGAACCTGATAAAATTAGGTATCAGCCGCAAATATGCGTGGTCAACGGCATATACAGGGGCAAGAATAGCCTATGTATGCCAAAGAGGAGCAATGAATGTGGCTGTTACGAAAGAGAGACTAACCCGGTTTGGATTAGTTTCCATGTCGGACTACTACGCCGAAAGGCGAGTAACTTGTTAAGTTGATTGAACCGCCGTGTACCGAACGGTACGCACGGTGGTGTGAGAGGTCGGAAATTTCTCAATTAGAGAAATTTCCTCCTACTCGATCTTTATGCGCAGGTTTGCCGCCATCTG
>OFFH01000638.1_pt1 | contig 23292 bp, 23 predicted proteins | sample 1521341 | NCBI WGS metagenome assembly OFFH01 (sample SAMEA3504108, study PRJEB24116) | mouse gut metagenome | biome: mouse gut; feature: mouse-associated habitat; material: faeces | place: Denmark | collected 2011 | reverse complement strand
GGCGGGTGTCGTTTCGGGACGCACGGAGCGCGCATCGCGGCCGCCCGCGCCCTGCGCTGCGGGCGCACCGACGGGACGTGCGGCCGTACCGGGCGCATATTCGAAGACCATCGTGCCGCCCGGACCGGCGAGCAGCACGCCGAGGCCGTCGAGTTCGCAGCGGCCTGCCGTGGAGACGGCGTGGCGCGCCTCGAACACGAAGCGGTCCACGGTGCCCGCCGCCTCAAGGGGCGACATGCCTCCCGCGACGAGCAGTCCGCGCAGCACGCCGTCGTCCTGGCGCAGCAACTCCGTGAAGACGATGCTCCGCCCGGGCTCCTTGACCGCAAACGTGCCCAACTGGGGCACAACGAGCCGCCTGTGGGCGGCCAGATAGCTGGTTATGGTATGTACTAACACTTTGTCGAACGTTGATTTCCGACTCCAAAATTACACTTTTTCCCAGGAAAAAGCCAAAATCGCACGACGTTTTTTAAAATAATGGCACAAACGGTTGCGGAAATCGAAAATAATCACCAATTTCGCACCGCGCAAAAAACGGCGATCCGACCGAGCTACTTCGGTCCGAAAATGGCAATGCAGACGAGCCGGATTACAGAAACCGCACACGACCGAACATGAAAGACAAGTACATCGACCTGATCGAACAGTCGTTCGATTTCCCGCAGGATGAATTCACCGTCGAGGACAACGAGCTGAATTTCCATGACATTCCGCTCATGGAGCTCATCAAGCAGTACGGCACTCCGCTGAAGATCACCTACCTGCCCAAGATCTCGCAGCAGATCAACCGCGCCAAGCGCATGTTCAACGTGGCGATGGCCAAGGCCGACTACAAGGGATCGTACAACTACTGCTACTGCACCAAGTCGAGCCACTTCTCGTTCGTGCTGGAGGAGGCCATGAAGAACGACATCCACCTCGAAACCTCGTCGGCCTACGACATCCACATCATCAACGCGCTCTACGACGGCGGCATCATCGACAAGGACCGTTACATCATCTGCAACGGCTTCAAGCGCCCGCAGTACGTGGAGAACATCGCGCAGCTGGTGAACGACGGCTTCGCGAACACGATCCCCGTGCTCGACAACAAGGAGGAGATCGACCTGTTCGAGGACGCCTTCACCCGGAAGTGCAAGGTCGGCATACGCATCGCCAGCGAGGAGGAGCCCAAATTCGACTTCTACACCTCGCGCCTCGGCATCCGCTACAACGACATCGTGGATTTCTACAAGGCCAAGATAAAGAACAGCAAGAAGTTCCAGCTCAAGATGCTCCACTTCTTCATCAACACCGGCATCAAGGACACGGCCTACTACTGGAACGAGCTGTCGAAGTGCATGAACGTATACTGCGAGCTCAAGAAGATCTGCCCCGAGCTGGACAGCCTCAACATCGGCGGCGGCTTCCCGATCAAGAACTCGCTCGAATTCCACTACGACTACGAGTACCTCACCGAGGAGATCGTGGCCCAGATCAAGAGCATCTGCCAGCGCAACGACGTGGCCGAACCGAACATTTTCACCGAATTCGGCTCGTTCACCGTGGGCGAAAGCGGCGCATCGCTCTACTCGATCGTGAACCAGAAGCAGCAGAACGACCGCGAGAACTGGTACATGATCGACTCCTCGTTCATCACCACGCTGCCCGACACGTGGGGCATCAACCAGCGCTACATCATGCTCGCCATCAACAACTGGGACAAGGAGTACCAGCGCGTGCTGCTGGGCGGCCTGACCTGCGACAGCGAGGATTTCTACAACTCGGAGTGCCACACCAGCGCCATCTTCCTCCCGAAGCTCGAAAAGGGCAACACGCAGTACATCGGCTTCTTCCACACGGGAGCCTACCAGGAGTCGCTGGGCGGATTCGGCGGCATACAGCACTGCCTGATCCCGGCGCCGAAGCACATCATCATCGACCGCGACAAGAACAACAACGAGTACTACACGCGCCTGTTCGCCAAGGAGCAGTCGTACCGCTCGATGCTCCGCATCCTCGGCTACTGATCCGCAGCCGAAGCCCGCGATCGTCCGGTACGCCGCCGCATCGTGCAGCCGCTCCGGAGTCCGCCGCTTCCGGTTCGGGCAGGCAACGGAACAAGCTCGACAAACGGACCGGAGCGCTGCTTTCAGGCAGTGCTCCGGTCCGTTTTTTACAAAGCCACGGCGGCTCACTCCACTCCACTCCACTCCACTCCACTCCACTCCGCACGGCGTCCAGTCAGCCAGCCCCGGCCCGTCATCCGGTCACCCCGTCGTGCAATCATCCGCCCACCCGATCGTCCTGTCCCGGCAGCCAGCCCGCACGTCCCCGGTCCCGCCACCCCAACTCCGTCGCGCCGCCCGTCCGCCGCCCGCATCAATTCGGAACCGAATTTGCGGAGCAAAGGGAAAAACACGGACCAATGAAACGCATCGTACTGCTTCGCCACGGCGAAAGCATCTGGAACAAGGAAAACCGCTTCACGGGATGGACCGACGTCGAGCTCACGCCGCGCGGCATCGAGGAGGCGGACCGCGCGGGCGAACTGCTCCGCGAGGAGGGATTCGTCTTCGGCAAAGCCTACGTCTCCTACCTGAAGCGGGCCGTCCACACCCTCGACCGCGTGCTCCGCCGCCTCGGCCAGGAGTGGATCCCGGTAGAAAAGACGTGGCGGCTGAACGAAAAGCACTACGGAGCCTTGCAGGGGCTCGACAAGAGCGAAACAGCCGCACGCTACGGCGAAGCGCAGGTGCTGGCCTGGCGCCGCAGCTACGACACGGCTCCGGCGCCGCTCGAAGCCGACGATCCGCGGCATCCGCGTTTCGACCTGCGCTACGCCGCCGTGCCCCCCGTGCTGCTGCCGGCCACCGAGTCGCTGCGCGACACCGCCGCACGGACCATACCCTACTGGTCGAGCATCGTATTTCCCGAACTGATGCACCACGATGCACTGCTCGTGGTCGCGCACGGCAATTCGCTGCGCAGCATCGTCAAAGAGGTGAAAGGACTTTCCGACAGCGAGATCGTCGGCATCAACATCCCCACGGCCGCACCCTACGTCCTCGAATTCGACGACCGCCTCCGCCTCGTGCGCGACTACTACCCGGGCGATCCGGACGAGATAGCCGCCCGCGCAGCCGCCGTTGCGGCCCAGGGAAAAGCCGCGCCCGGCACCGAACGCAACGACGCATGACGCGCCCGACGCCGCCCGTACGTCCTCCCGCCGACCGCAACGAACCGCGCAACACCGCCCCCGCAGCAGGAACCGCCTCGCCATCGCACATACGAAAACAGGCAGAAAAAAACGAGCCTCCGATACGTATCGGAGGCTCGCGGTGCCGAAACGGCACGCAATCCCGTATCAGCCACGATGGGCTTTCAAAGCGGACTATGCCTTGGGATTCGCACCCCACTGATTCTCTTTCGGCTCACCGTCGAGGCACATAAGCACCAGCAGCCAGATACCGCCGATCACAGGAACAAGACCGATGAGCACCCACCAGCCGCTCTTGCCGATGTCATGCAGACGGCGAACGCATACGGCCAAACCGGGCACCACCACGGCCAAACCGTAGAGCGACACGAGCAGCGGGAACTTAATCAGTCCGGCAACTACCCCGATCACCACGGCAACGATCAGGTTGCCCAGCGTGAACATCCAGTACTCTTTGCGACGTGCCCGTCCGTTAAAATCGGCATAATGGTTTTTCAAAACGTCCAAATAGTAATTCATAAACTCGAATTGTTAAAAAAGCCCTACTCTTCATCGGATTTTCGGTACCTCCGTGTTGCATCCGGCCCCTTTTGGAAGCCGAATCGACCGTAAAATTAACAAAAATCCGCCAAACATGTCCTCCGACCCGCAAAAAACATCGCGCAAAGGGACCGTTCCATGCACACGAAGCGCCACACACACAGCCGCGGACGCGATTGCCGGCCCCCTGCAAAAAACGGATGAACACGGGGGCAGCGACACACCCGGATACCCGTTCACGGACGCATCCGTCACCCCCGGACGCACGAATATCAGCCAAACACCCTTAAAAATAGCCGCTCACGGCGATCTTTCGCAATTTTTGCCTATATTTGTTCCCGCAATTGCGACCGACCGCGACGGCGGATCGCACTGCGGGGACGGGCACCTCAGGCACGTTTTACTAAAACCGCTCTATTCCAAACGATTGCATCGTATTGGTGTCCTATGTTAGTGCCCTTACCCAACCGTAAACAGGAATTCATGCCGACCGAAAATCCGCCCATAAACTGGTATGCGCTGCGCGTGACCTACTGCCGCGAAATGATCGTCAAGCGACGTCTCGACGCCTGCGGCATCGAAAGCTTCGTGCCGATGCGCTACAAGGAGACGGTCTGCGGCCAGCGGCGCCGGCGCACGCTCGTCGCCGCCGTGCACAACCTCCTGTTCGTGCACACCACGGCGGAGCAGCTGCGCACGATCGCATCCGACCCCCGGCTGCCGGTGCGCACGATCACGGACCGCACGACCGGCAGCACGCTGATCGTTCCGGACAAACAGATGCGCGACTTCATCGCCGTAGCGGGCAATCCGGACGAACAGCACATCTACCTCGACCCCGACTCGACCGAACTGCGGCGCGGCGACCGCGTGCGCATCACGGGCGGCCTGCTGGCCGGCGTCGAGGGAGAGTTCATGCGCATCCGCGGCGACCGTCGCGTGGTGGTCTCCATCGCCGGAGTGATGGCCGTGGCCACGGCTTTCATCCATCCGTCGCTCATCGAAGCGCTCGAACCGCAGCGAAAGACGCCGGCGGAAAAACCCGCACCGCACCGCACCGCACCGGAGCTTCGGGACGGCGACCGAACGCCGGAACCCGCAACCCGCGACCGCATATCATGACGCAACCTTCGATCAAAGAGAACTTCGCGTACAAGAGCGTCCTGACGCTTTCGACCTACCTGATCGCCTTCGTCACGTTCCCCTACGTCTCGCGCGTGCTGGGCGTGGAGCGCGTCGGACTGGTCAATTTCGCGGACAACACGATCGGCTACTTCCTGCTCTTCGCCACGATGGGCGTGAACATCCTCGGCGTGCGCGAAATCGCAGCGGTGAAGGAGGACCCCGAACGCCGCGCACGGGTATTCTCGAACATCCTGGGTCTCAACCTCATGTTCACGGCCGTCACGCTGGCGGTATTTTTGGCGCTCGTGGCCGCGGTGCCCAAGCTGCACCAGCATGCCGGGCTGTTCTACATCGGCACGGCCAAGATCCTCTTCAGCGCGTTCCTCGTGGAGTGGTTCTTCACGGGCATCGAACAATTCCGCTACATCACGCTGCGCAGCATCGCCGTGAAGGTGCTCTACGTCGCCAGCGTCTTCCTCTTCGTGCGCCGCCCCGAGGACTACCGCCTCTACTTCATACTCACGGTCGGCGTGGTGGTCGTCAATGCCCTGGTCAATACGGCCTATGTCCGCCGCTACGTCCGCATCCGCCGGCACGATCTGTCCGGCACGAACTACGTGCGCCGCAACCTCCTGCTGGGCGTATACTCGATCATGAGCGCGATGTACCTCACATTCAACGTCATGTTCCTCGGTTTCGTCGCGGATGACACGCAGGTGGGGTACTACACCACCGCTTTCAAGCTCTACACCGTGATTCTCGGCTTCTTCACGGCTTTCACCAACGTCATGCTGCCCCGCATGAGCACGCTGCTCGCGGGCGGCGAACAGGAGCGCTTCCATGCGCTCATCGACCGGTCGTTCCGTGCGATGTGCCTGTTCAGCATCCCGATGATCGTATGCAGCATCATTCTCGCCCCGCAGATCATCCACCTGCTCGCGGGCCCCGGATACGAGGGGGCGATCCTGCCCATGCGGCTCATCATGCCCGCGGTGCTCCCCGTGGGCATCGCCCAGGTGCTCGCCATCCAGGTGCTCATGCCCATGAAACGCGACCGCGCACTGCTCACGGCCTCGATACTGGGCGCCGCGGTGAGCCTCGCGATCAACATCGCACTGGTGCCCCGCATGCAGAGCATCGGCACGGCCCTCGTACTGCTCGGCGCCGAGACGACCGTGACGATCGCCTACGTGACCTACTCCCTGCGCCAGGGACTCACGCGCCTCCCCTTCGACGCCATCGGACGCAACCTGCTCATCGCACTGGCTCCGGCCGCCGTGTGCCTGGCCTGCGCCCGCGGCATCGCCCACCCGCTCCTCGCGCTCGGCACGGCCCTGCCGTGTTCGGTACTCGTGTGGGCCGCGATCTGCTACCGCACCGGACAGTTGTCCGGACTCCTGCGCTTCGGAAAAAGATAAAGCAATATGGACGTTTCGATCATCATCGTAAACTACAACACCTGCCGGATGACGGCCGAATGCATCGACAGCGTTTTCGAGAAGACGCACGGCATCGACTTCGAAATCATCCTGGTGGACAACGCCTCGACGGACGGCAGCCGCGAACACTTCGCAGGCGACAGCCGCATCACCTATATATATAACGACGAAAACCTCGGCTTCGGCCGGGCGAACAACGCAGGCATCGAGCGGGCCCGGGGACGCTACGTCTTTCTGCTCAATTCGGACACACTGCTGATCGGCAACGCGATCAAGACGCTCTGCGACCACCTCGACGCCCACCCCGAAACGGGCGCCTGCGGCGGCAACCTATTCTACGGCGACCGCACGCCCGCACAGTCGTTCATGCGTTACTTCCCGTCGGTTTTCTGGGAGCTGAACACGCTGTGCTGCAATCTTCCGGCGCGGCTGCGCTACGGCCGCAACGCCACGCACAACCACACGGGCCGCGTGCTCGACGTGGCCTACGTCACAGGCGCCGACCTGATGCTGCGGCGCGACCTGTTGCAGCGCATCGGGGCTTTCGATCCGCGGTTTTTCATGTACTACGAGGAGACGGAGCTGTGCCACCGCATACGCCGGGCGGGCTTCCGCATACAATCCGTCCCCGCGGCCGAGATCATCCACCTCGAAAGCAAGAGTTTTTCGGGTGCCGCCGCATCGGAGCGCAAGATCGGCATGATGATGAAGAGCCGCGCGCTCTACTACGAACTCACCCACTCACGACGATACGGCCGTGCGGTCGATGCGATCTGGAACGTCACGATCCGCACGCGGCTGCTCTGCTTCGCACGCAACGAGGCTCGCCGCGCCGTGTGGGAAGCCAACCGCCGGGCCACGGCCCGGGCCCGCGACTAAAGCCCCGACACCATGCCCGTCAGCAGTTTCGCATACGCCATACCCTACCTGCTGGTTTTCCTGGTCCTCACGGTTCTGTGCAACTACGAGTTCCGGCTGCTCGAACACAACCGTGCGACTACGCGCGTGCGGTGGATGACCTTCGGACTGCTCTGGTTCTTCATCGGCTTCCGCGGGTTCGTCTTCACCGACTTCATCAGCTACTACCCCTGGTTCGAGGGATTGCCCTCGCTGTGGACGGGCAACACGCTCTCGACGCTCGACTCCGACGTGGAGACGGCGTTCGAGCCGGGATTCGTGCTGTACGCCATATTATGCAAGAGCGTCATTCCCAACTATTTCGCATGGAACATCGCCTCGGCGTTCATCGACCTGTTCATCCTCGACCGCATTTTCCGGCGCTATTCGCGCTACTATGCGCTGTCGTTCCTGATCTTTTTCGTCATGGGTTGCGCCGTGCTGGAGTTCAACATTCTGCGCAACGCCAAGGCGATCCTGATCTTCCTGCTCGCGCTTCCCTACCTCAAGCAGCGCAAGCCGTGGAAATACTTCGGCATGATCCTGCTGGCCACGATGTTCCATGTCAGCTCGCTCCTCTACTTCCCGCTCTACTTCTTCCTGCACCGCCGCTGGCCGAAAGTCGTGCTGCTCGGCATCCTGCTGGTCGGAATCGCCGTGACGGCCGGACACATAAAGTTCCTTTTCCCGATACTGAACGCGCTCGGAGGCATAATCGGCGGACGCGCCGGAGCGCTGATCGAAATCTACCTGAACAGCGACCTCTACGCCCAGCCCTACTCGCTTGGCATCGGATACCTGGAGCGCATCATCACCTATCTGCTGGTTTTCTTCACCTACGGCAAATGGCAGGACCGCACGGGCGACCGCTATCTGTTCCCCAACCTCTACGTGCTCTTTTTCATTTCGTTCACCTGCCTGTGGGAGCTCGGCGTGGCACTCGAACGCATCTCCTATCTGTTCATGGCTTCATACTGGATCTTCTATCCGCAACTGCTGGCCTATTGCAGAACGCTCGGGCTGAAGCTGGCGCTCTTCCTCTACATTTTCGTGCTCTTCGGACTCAAACTGACACAGCAGACCTCCAACATACACCTGAAATACGACAACATCCTCTTCGGCATCGCCTCTTTCGACACACGCAAATCCGTCGTCAAGGCGACCCTGGAGACCTAATGCCGCATACCGCATGAACCAGCCACCCTCCTGTCTCTACATCACCAACGCCTACGACGCAAAAAAATGGGGCGGCCGCGAGTTGGTGTCGGACCTCAACCGACGCATCCTCGCGGAGCTGTTCGGCGAGCGGCTCGCCGTATACGAAATCGACCGGCGCACCTCGCTGCTCCGCAAGGCAGCCAACACGCTGTCGGGTCGCACCGACGGAGTGTCGGCACGCACGCTTCGCGAAATCGCCGCGCTCATGCGCACCGCACGCCCCGACTGCGTATTCTTCAACGGCTCGGGATTCGGTCCGATCTGCCGGCGCATCGCGAAACGCTTCCCCGAGGTGCACACGATCACTTTCTGCCACAACGTCGAGAGCAAATTCTTCGAGGACGCCTACGCCCACAGCCGCTCGCTCAAATCGTGGCTCCTGAGCCGGCTCTATGCCCGCTCGGAACGCATGGTGTTGCGCCACAGCCGCACCGTGGTATGCCTCAACGAACGTGACCGGCAGCTTTTCACCGCGCTCTACGGCCGGCGGCCCGAATGGATCGCCCCCCTGTGCCTGAAAGACTTCTTCCCCGCATCGGGCCCCGCGCCCCGTCCCGCACGGCAACGGCCGGTGGGTCTCTTCGTCGGAGGGTGTTTTTTCAGCAACTTCTACGGCGTGAAGTGGTTCCTCGAAAAGGTAGCCCCCTTCGTCGATGCGGAGCTGCTGGTCGTGGGCCGCGGCTTCGAGAACGTGCGCGACCGGCTCCCCGCACTGCCCAACGTGCGGATCGTCGGCGGCACGGACGACCTGGTGCCCTACTACCTCGCGGCCGACTTCATCTTCTCGCCCATCTTCGACGGTTCGGGCATGAAGACGAAAACGGCCGAGGCATTCATGTTCGGCAAGACGCTCTTCGGCACGAAGGAGGCTTTCGAGGGCTACGACGCAGACCCGGAAAAAGCTGGAGCCCGATGCGACGACGCCGAATCGTTCATCCGCACGATCAACGAATACCCCTACTCCGACGCAACGTTTTTCAACGCCTACAACCGCGAACGCTTCGTAGCGGAGTACTCGTTCGAAGCACAAAAGAGACGATTCAGACAAATATTCAACGCTTGACGCACTCACCACGATGATCCGCATACTCCACATACTGCACAGCATGAACCGCGGCGGCACCGAGGCCATGCTGATGAACCTCTACCGCCACATCGACCGCGGGCAGATACAGTTCGACTTTCTGCTGACCGATCCCGCGCCCTGCGCCTACGAACCCGAAATCGGGTCGCTCGGCGGCCGGGTCTACCGCATCCCGCGCCTGACGCGCGGCAACCCCCTGCGTTACATGCGGGCCGCGGACGCCTTTTTCAAGGCGCATCCCGAATACCGCATCGTGCATTCGCACACCTCGTCGAAGAGCGCCATCCCCCTGTGGATCGCACGCCGCAACGGCATACCGGTGCGGATCTGCCATTCGCACAGCAACCGCAGCGAGTCGGGCATCAACGGCCTGATCCGCGACGCGCTCAAACCCGCACTGCGGCACATGGCCACCGACCTGTTCGCATGCAGCAACGCGGGGGCGCAGTGGCTCTACGGCACACGCACCGTGCGGAAAGGCGGCGTGCACATCGTGAAGAACGCCATACCGTGCGCCGACTACGCCTACGACGGCAGCGTGCGGCAGGAGGTACGCGAACGGCTCGGACTCGGAGACGCACTCGTCATAGGACACACGGGACGGTTCCACCCCGCGAAAAACCACCTCTTCCTGCTCGAAGTCTTCAGCGAAATACGCCGCCGGAGGCCCGACGCACGGCTGCTGCTGGTCGGCGACGGCGCGCTGCGTCCGCAGATCGAGCGGCGCATCGCGGAACTCGGACTCGCCGACGCCGTGATTCTCACGGGCGTGGTGAGCGACGTGCACCGCTACATGCAGGCGATGGACGTCTTCGTCTTTCCGTCGCACTACGAAGGGCTGGGCATGGTGCTGGTCGAGGCGCAGGCCGCGGGACTGCGCTGCTTCACCTCGGCGGGCTCGGTGCCCGAGGAGGCCAACGTGGCGGGACTCGTGGAGTACATCCCGCTGAGCGAATCGCCCGCCGTGTGGGCCGAACGGGTGCTCCGCCACACCGGACCCCATCCCCGCACGGGCACGCTGGAGAAGATCCGCGCAAAGGGATACGACATCGCGGAGGCGGCGCGCAGGCTCGAAGCCTTCTACCTGCGCCGCGCCGCGGAGATTTCACGCTGAATAACAAGCATCGCCAAATATGCAAGCAATCATTCTGGCGGCAGGCATGGGCCGCCGCCTGGGACCGCTGACGCGGGAGAACACCAAATGCATGATCGAGGTGAACGGCGTGCGGCTGATCGACCGGCTGCTCACCCAGCTCTCGGCCCTGAATCTGACGCGCGTCGTCATGGTCACGGGATACGAGGGCGGCAAACTGCGCTCCTACGTGGGCGAGAGCTACCGCGGCATGCCGATCGAATACATCGACAACCCGATCTACGACCGCACCAACAACATCTACTCGCTCTCGCTGGCCCGCGAACAGCTCCAGGAGGACGACACGCTGCTGATCGAATCGGACCTCATCTTCGAGGACTCGCTCTTCCGGCTCATCCTCGACTCGCCCCACCCCAATGCGGCGCTGGTCGATAAGTACAAGAGCTGGATGGACGGCACGATGGTGCGTCTCGACGCCGAGAACAACATCGTGAACTTCATCCCGAAGAAGGCTTTCAAGTACTCCGATACGGACAGCTACTACAAGACGGTGAACATCTACAAGTTCAGCCGCGACTTCTCGGTGAACCACTACGTGCCCTTCCTCGAAGCCTACACCCGGGCGCTGGGCAACAACGAGTACTACGAGCAGGTGCTGCGCGTCATCACGCTCATCGACGCCTGCGATTTCAAGGCCCTGCCCCTCGACGGACAGAAATGGTACGAAATCGACGACGTGCAGGACCTGCGCATCGCCGAAACCCTCTTCGCCGACGCCGAAGACAAGCTGCTCAAATACCAGCGCTGCTACGGCGGCTACTGGCGCTTCCCCGCCCTGCTCGACTTCTGCTATCTGGTCAATCCCTACTTCCCGCCGCAGCGCATGGTCGAGGAGCTGAAAGCCAACTTCGAGACCCTGCTGCGCGAATACCCCTCGGGAATGGGCGTCAATTCGCTGCTGGGAGCCAAATACTTCGGTCTGAGCCAGCCCTACGTCTGCGTGGGCAACGGCGCCGCCGAGCTCATCAAGAGCCTCATGGGCTCCATCGAGGGTCCGGTGGGCGTGGTCTACCCCACCTTCGAGGAGTACCCCAACCGCCGGAGCGCCGACGGCGTGGTGCCCTACGTGCCGCAGAATCCCGACTTCGCCTACACGGCGGACGACCTGATGCGTTACTACGCCGACCGGCCGGTCGAGGCGCTGCTGCTCATCAACCCCGACAATCCGTCGGGCAACTTCATCGCGCGCGCCGACGTGCTGCGCCTCGCGGAGTGGTGCGCCGGTCGGGGCATACGCCCCGTGGTGGACGAGTCGTTCGTCGATTTCTCGGAGGAGGGCGACCGCAATTCGCTGCTCGACGACGCCACGCTCGAAGCGCATCCCACGCTGGTGGTGGTCAAGAGCATCTCGAAATCGTACGGCGTGCCGGGCCTGCGCCTGGGCGTGGCCGCCTCGGCCGACCGCACGACGATCGAACGCATGCGCAAGGACGTGGCGATCTGGAACATCAACTCGTTCGGCGAGTTCTACATGCAGATCTTCGGCAAGTACGAAGCGGACTACCGCAGCGCCTGCCGCAAATTCGTCGCGGAGCGCGAGCGCTTCGCCGCGGCCTTGGGCAAGGTGCCGTTCCTGCGCGTGATCCCCTCCCAGGCGAACTACTTCCTCTGCGAGGTGACCGGCCGCTTCGGCTCGCACGAACTCACGCGCCTCCTGCTCGACCGCTACGACATCCTCATCAAGGATTGCTCGACCAAGAGCGCATTCCCCGCCGGATCGCAATACGTGCGGATCGCCGTGCGCGACCGCCGCGACAACGACCGCCTCGTCGAGGCACTCAAAACTCTCTGATCCCCATGAAAAGAATCACCCCGGAACAGATCGAAGGCCTGGGCATCGGCCCCGCACAGTGCGTGGAGTGGGTGCGCGAAGCCTTCCTGCTCAAACACGAATGCCAGCTGCCGGCGAAAATCTCGGTCCACCCCCACGGCAACGACTTCTTCACCACCATGCCCTGCCTGCTCCCCGAGCGGTACGGACGCTTCGGCGTGAAGGTCGTCTCGCGCATCCTCGGACGCACTCCGGCGTTGCAGAGCGACCTGATGCTTTTCGACAGCCGCAGCGGCGAGCTCCTGGCACTGATCGACTGCAACTGGATCACGGCCATGCGCACGGGCGCCGTGGCGGCGCTCGCCATCGAGACGTTCCGCACGCGCCGGGCCGACACGTTCGCTTTCGTGGGGCTCGGCAGCACGGCGCACGCCACGCTCTCGTGCCTGCTCGCGACCACGGAGTGCGCGCAGCCGCACATCCGCCTGCTGCGCTACAAGGACCAGGCGGAACGGACGATCGAACGCTTCGCCGGCCGCACGAAGGCCGAGTTCTCGATCGCCGACACGATGGAAGAGCTGGTGACGGGCGCCGACGCGGTGGTGTCGTGCATCACCGACGCGAGCGGCCTGCTGGTGGAGGACGCCTCGCTGTTCAAGCCGGGCGTGGTGGTGGTTCCCGTGCACACGCGGGGCTTCCAGAACTGCGACACGCTGTTCGAAAAGGTCTTCGCCGACGACACGGACCACGTGAAGGGCTTCCGCTACTTCTCCTCGTTCCGTTCGTTCCACGAATTCGGCGAGGTGCTGGGCGGCACGTGCCCGGGCCGCGAAACGGACGACGAACGCATCCTCTCCTATAACATAGGTCTGGGTCTGCACGACGTCTGCTTCGCAAGCCGCATGTACGACCTGCTCGACCGGGCCGAAGCGCCGCACCATGCCGCGGACGAAACCCGAGGGGGGGGGAAATTCGTTAGACATACAACGACATACATAACCGGCTGCCGCCCGGAAATCTCGGGCTGCGCAGCATAATCCGACCGAAAATCCGCGATGAATCCGTTCATCCGCATTTTCGGAGCGGAAACGGAGCCGCAGGGCGCTTTCATCGCGGAAACGGTACAAAACCAGAAAACGATGAAAGCAATCGACTTCGAACGGATTCCGGACGACCGGAACGAACCCACGAAACCGTACACGTTCTGTATCTGCGGCGGCGGCGCCCTCGGACATGTGCTCGCCGGAGTCATCGGCGCACAGGGATACGACGTGCGCATGCTGACCGGGCATCCGGATGCCTGGCAATCGGAAATCACGGTCGAAGACCTCGCGGGCAGCCGCTGCACGGGACGGCTGCACACGATCTCCGACCGTGCGGAATGCACCGCAGGTGCGGCCGACATCGTGCTGTTGTGCGTGCCGGGCCATCTGATACGCCGCGAACTGCTGCGGATCGCCCCCTGTCTGAAACCCGGCACACGGGTCGGCAGCATCGTTTCGAGCACGGGATTCTTCATCATGGCGAAGCGCATCTTCGGGACGGATTATCCGCTTTTCGGGTTTCAGCGCGTGCCGTTCATCGCCCGCGTCGGAAAATACGGCAGCAGCGCGCAGCTGCTCGGATACAAAAGCCGCCTCAACATGGCTTTCACGGATGCACGCACGGCGGAGGAATGCGTTCCGCTGTTCGAAAGCATCCTGCGCACACCCGTATCGCCGCTGCACCACATCCTCGAAGCCATGCTCACCAACAGCAACCCGATCCTGCATCCGGCACGTCTCTACGGCCTCTTTTCGGAGTGGCGGCCCGGCATGACCTACGAGCGGATCATTCCCTTCTACGAGGCGTGGGACGATCGGTCGTCCGAGGTGTTGATCCGCTGCGACGAGGAATTCCAGCGGCTTCCGGTGCGCGAAGGCACGGTACCGCCGCTGCTGGAATACTACGAATCGACGGATGCCGCATCGCTCACGCGGAAAATACGGTCCATCGAAGCGTTCCGGGGGATCGGAGCCCCGATGAAATGCGACGGCGACGGTTTCGTTCCCGATTTCGAGCACAGATACTTCACGGAGGACATACCCTACGGCATGCTGTTACTGAAGTACATGGCGCAACTCACAGGAGTGGAGACCCCCGCGATCGACACCGTACTGGAGTGGGGAGGACGGATGACGGGAACGCGTTACCTCGCACAGGGACGCATCGACACGGCGCTGTGCACGCGGATCGCATGCCTCGATCGCGCCATGATCGAAGAGATCGTGCACACCCCCTGCGGCACGGCCGCAGCCACGAACGACTGACAAACACTGAACCACATACAATACCATGCTTCGTCTTTCGAAATACATGAAACGGCTGGCCCATACCTCGGACCAGCTCTGTCCGCTCACGGACGACGACCTGAAGCGGCTGCAAAACCATCTGCTGGGCATGTTTCTCGACATCGCCCGCGTGTGCGACAAGCACGGCATCCGCGTGATGATGTGCTCGGGCAGCGCCCTGGGCGCCGTGCGCCACGGAGGTTTCATCCCCTGGGACGACGACCTGGACGTGATGATGATGCGCGAAGACTACGACCGCTTCCTCGCCATCGCCCCCGCAGAGCTGGCCGGACGCTACGAAATCATGGCGCCCGGACTTCCGGGCGAAACGAAGGCGCTCTTCGCCAAGGTCGTCGATACGCACACCGTATTCTCGGAGCTGTCCGACCTGCGGGCACCCTATCCGCAGGGCGTGTTCATCGACATCTTCCCGCTCGAATACCTGCCCGCAAACCCCGTGGTGCGCAGCGTGAAGCACTTCATCGCCAACGGCCTGGTGGGCATCACGCGCTTCACGGCCATGTACCGGTTCCGCAACCCCGAGTTCCGGCGCTACATGTCCGGCACGCGGGCCCTCCGCTGGCACTACCGCGTGCGCCTCGGCCTGGGCTGGTGCTTCTCGTTCCTCAGCCACCGCACGTGGTGCCGGATTTTCGACCGCTTCGTGCGCTCGGCGCCCTCGGAGCGCGTGCACTATCCGGGCGTGTCGTACAAGTGGAAAGGATTCCCCCTCGCGGCCATCCTGCCCGTCGGCACGGCGTCGTTCGACGGACACCGGGTTCCCGTGCCGCACGATCCGCACACCTACCTCACGTGCGTCTACGGCGACTACATGAAGATTCCGCCCGTCGAACAGCGCGAACGCCACTACGTCGTGGAGTTCCGCCTGCCGGAATGACCCCCTGAGTCGCAACAAACAACCATACCTTCATAAAATGCGTATCTTTCACGTCATTACCCTCTCGTCGGTAGGCGGCGCACAGTCCGTCGTCGTCAATCTGGCAAACCGCCAAGTGCTCGACAACGAAGTGTATGTCATTTCGTCGGCCGACGGCGAGGCCTGGAAGGCCCTCGATCCGAGGGTCCGCACGATCGGAATAAAACAGTTGCACCGCGAAATATCGTGGCGCGACGCATTCGTGCTGCTCCGGCTCATCTGGTGCCGTCTGCGGCTCAGGCCCGACATCGTACACCTCCACTCCTCCAAGATCGGGGCCCTGGGACGCATCGCTTTCGCACCGCGCAAAACGCTCTACACGGTGCACGGCTTCGACTCGATCCGCGTGGCGAACCGCAAATTCCTCGGGATCGAAAAACGCCTCCAGCGGCGTTGCAGCGCCATTGTCGGCGTGAGCCGCTACGACCTGGACAACCTGCGGGCGGAAGGCATCACACACAATGTTTCGTTCGTCTACAACGGAATCGCCGACTGCGGCCCCGGCGCCGAAACCGCGTCGCCGCAAGCCGCCGCGCGCCTCAAGGAGCTCAGGACACGCTACGAAAAAATCGTCATGTGCATCGCGCGCGACGACGCGCCCAAGCGCATGGACCTCTTCCTCGACACGGCGGCGCGTTTTCCGCAGTACGCCTTCGTATGGGTCGGCAACGGCCGCGACTACGACAAACCGGACAATGCCGTGCTGCTGGGGCGGATCCCGATGGCGGACCGTCTGCTCGACCAAGCCGACCTGTTCATGCTTTGTTCCGACTTCGAGGGACTCCCCATGTCGATCATCGAGGCCTTGTCGCACGGCAAGCCCGTCGTAGCCTCGGCCGTAGGCGGTATCGCCGAACTGCTCGACGGCACCAACGGCCATGCCGTGGAAAACCGCCCGGAGGCATTTGCCGAAAAGATCGAAGCGATCTTTGCCGACAACGGCCGCTACGAAACCATGTCGCACGCGGCACGCGCCACATACGAGCGGTCGTTCACCATCGACAGCATGGAGGACGGATATCGGAAAATATACGATCGGATCAATCGGAAATAACAATATGAACATCACACTCATCGGAGGCTCCGGATTCGTCGGAACCCGCTTACTGGGGCTGCTCGGCGAGCAGCCCGAAAAATACACGCTGCGCAACATCGACAAGCGGCAAAGCCACTTCTTCCCCCACGTGACGCAGCTGGCCGACGTGCGCGATGCGGAGGCGCTGCGCGAAAAAATCGCAGGATCGGACGTCGTGGTGCTGCTGGCTGCCGAACACCGCGACGACGTGTCGCCCGTGTCGCTCTACTACGACGTGAACGTCGGGGGCATGAAAAACGTACTCGAAGCCATGCTCGCCACGGGTGTGCGGCGCCTCGTCTTCACCTCCTCGGTGGCGGTTTACGGCCTCAACAAGGAGAATCCGGACGAAACGCATCCGGCCGATCCGTTCAACCATTACGGCAAAAGCAAATGGCAGGCGGAGGAGGTGTTGCAGCAGTGGCATGCGGAACATCCCGACTTCAACATCGGCATCCTGCGCCCGACCGTGATCTTCGGCGAGCGCAACCGGGGCAATGTCTTCAATCTGCTGCGTCAGATTTCGAGCGGACGCTTCCTCATGATCGGCGGCGGACGCAACAGAAAGTCGATGGCTTACGTCGGCAACATCGTGTCGTTCATCCGCTTCCTGATCGACGAGAAGACCGAAGGGTACAACGTATACAATTACGTCGATAAACCGGACTTCACGATGAACGAGCTGGTATTCCACGTAAGCGAGGTCCTCGGCAAGCACATACCGACCACACACGTCCCCTATTGGCTCGGAATGCTCGGAGGAAAGTGTTTCGATCTGCTGGCCGCCATAACCCGCAAGAAACTGACGATAAGTTCCGTACGGGTGAAAAAATTCTGTGCCACCACCCAGTTCGACGCCCGCAAGGCCCACGCCTCGGGATTCAGCGCCCCCTACACGCTCGGTCAGGGCCTCGAACGCACGCTGCGTTTCGAATTCATCGAACCGCCCAAGGACGACATCACCTTCAAATCGGAGTAAACGCCCCCGTCATGCAGATCACACAGGCACAATTCCGGTGCAGCTCGGCGAAGGTGTCGCAGGTGCCCGACGACACGCTGCCCGACTTCGCGTTCATCGGCCGCAGCAACGTAGGCAAGTCGTCGCTCATCAACATGCTGACCGCCCACGGAGGGCTGGCCAAGGTGTCGGGCACGCCCGGCAAGACGCAGCTTATCAACCACTTCAGGATCAACGATCGCTGGTATCTGGTCGATCTTCCCGGCTACGGCTACGCCCGCACCTCGAAAGCCGTGCGCGGCGGTTTCGAGAAGCTCATCACCGACTACGTGCTGCGGTGCGAACGCCTCCACTTCCTCTTCGTGCTGGTCGATGCGCGGCTCGAACCCCAGGCCATCGACCTGCGTTTCATCCGCATGCTCGGCGAAAACGGCGTGCCGTTCGGCATCGTCTTCACCAAGACCGACAAGCTGTCGAAAGCCCAGACCGAGCGTTCGCTCGCCCGCTACCGCGCCACGCTGTCCGAGGAGTGGGAGGAGCTGCCTCCGATGTTCGTCACATCGAGCGCCCGCGGCACGGGCCGCGACGCGATTCTGGACTTCATCGGGCGCTGTTTGACCGAATGTTGATAAAAAGCCGGTCGGAAAGATCGGTTTTTTCGCCGTATTGTTCTATATTTGCATCGTAAAATCCGCTAACCCTATGGCTATCCACAAAATCAAAATCTTTGCGGGCCGCGACTCGAAATACCTCGCCGAGAAGATCGCTGCCAGCTTCGGCACCACGCTCGGTCAGTCGGAGGTGCTGCAATTCAGCGACGGGGAGTTCCAGCCCTGCTTCAACGAATCCATCCGCGGCTGTACGGTCTTCATCATCCAATCGACCTTCCCGCCCTCGGACAACCTCATGGAGCTGCTGATGATGATCGACGCCGCACGCCGCGCATCGGCCTACAAGGTCGTGGCCGTGATGCCCTACTTCGGCTGGGCGCGCCAGGACCGCAAGGACCGTCCGCGCGTACCGATCGGCGCCAAGCTGGTGGCCAACCTGCTGATGGCCGCGGGCGTGGACCGCATCATGACGATGGACCTGCACGCGGACCAGATCCAGGGCTTCTTCGACGTGCCCGTGGACGCACTCTATGCCAGCGGCATCTTCGTGCCCTACATCCGCAGCCTCAACATCGAGGACCTGTCGATCGCCGCACCCGACATGGGCGGCGCGAAGCGTGCGAACACCTACGCCAAGCACCTCGGCACGCCGATCATCATCTCGCACAAGGAGCGCGCGAAAGCCAACGTCGTGGGCAAGATGACGGCCATCGGCGAAGTCGAGGGACGCAACATCCTCATCGTGGACGACATGATCGACACCGCCGGCACGATCTGCATGGCGGCCGACATGCTCATGGCGCGCGGCGCGAAGAGCGTGCGCGCGGCCATCACCCACCCCGTGCTCTCGGGCCCGGCCTACGACCGCATCAACGCCAGCGCATTGCAGGAGGTGATCGTCACCGACACCATTCCGCTGCGCGAGGATCAGAACCTCAGCAAGTTCACGGTGCTGTCGGTTGCGGACATCTTCGCCGACGTCATCGAACGCGTACACAACTACAAGGAGATTTCGTCGATCTTCTTCAAGTAACCGACACGCTGGTCACTCATAAGGCAATCCGCCCCGGCAGCTTTCGTCTGCCGGGGCGGATTGCTTTATGCGAAAAATCGTTACCTTTGCCGCATGGAATCGGATTTCAGAATAGGTTACGGATTCGACGTGCACGCCCTCGGCGAGGGGTTGCGTCTGGTCCTCGGCGGGGGGGAAATACCCCACACGAAAGGGTGCATCGCACACTCCGACGGCGATGCGGCGATCCATGCCGTATGCGACGCCCTGCTGGGCGCGGCGGCCCTGGGCGACATCGGGCAGCACTTCCCCGACACGTCGGACGAATATGCGGGCATCGACTCGAAAGTTCTGCTGCAACGCGTCGCGGCGCTGCTGCGCGCAAAAAAATACGAGATCGGCAATGTGGATTGCACGATCTCGCTGCAAAGGCCCCGGCTGCGGCCGCATATCGACGCCATGCGGGCTGCGATGGCCGGTGCTATGGGTGTGGGCGTCGATCGGGTGTCGGTCAAAGCCACGACCACAGAGCACCTGGGTTTCGAAGGCCGCGAAGAGGGCGTCTCGGCGGCAGCCGCGGTACTTATCTTCAGGAACGATCGCTGAAACGCGACCGGCGGGCAGGCACCCGGGGCGGCATCACGGAGTCACGGCGGCGCAGCAGACACCGCATGTGCGGAAGCCGATGCAACAACCGGGCCGCACCCGCCGCGGCATCAGTAAAGCTGCGAAATGGTTCCCGAATACTGCACGGAGTTGTAAAGCGGATTGGCGATGGTAAGCGTCGCACCGCCCGTGCGCGAGTAGATCTCGAAGGTGAATGTATAGGTCGAAGCGGAGAAGAGCGGCGAGGTGAAAGTCACCAGCCAGCCCTCGTGGGTCTGCTCGGCCGTGTAGCCCTGCACGGAGGGAACGGTATAGTTGAGCACCGTAGCGTAATAAGGGGGTACGAAACCCTTGATGTAGGGAAGGCAGACATCGACCGTGGCATCCCACACACCGACGTTGAATGCCGGGTTGAGCACCTGGCGCATGGAACCTGCGGGCAGCTGCTGCATGGTCTGCGGGTTGAACTGGAAATTGCGCGACATGACCAGCGAGTCATTGAACCGTTCGTACTCGGCGATGCGCTCGGCACGACGCTTCTCGCGCACCTCGCGGCGCTCCTCTTTGGGCGAAAGGGTCTTTTTCTGACCGATCACGGTGTAGACGCCCGCACACAGCAGGGCCCCCAGGGCGATGTAAAGGAATTTTTTCATGACACATAAGGTTTTGCGCCCTACGTGCAAAAACGGTGCCCCGAGGCGGCCGGATCCCCCGTCCGGACCGGGAAGCTCCCGACAGCCCGTCTGCAAAAGCCCCGGTCAGAGCCCCATCTGGGCCAGGAACCGCCCCGTGTGGCTGCGTTCGCACCGCGCCACCTCTTCGGGCGTGCCCGCAGCCACGACCTCGCCGCCGCCGGCCCCGCCCTCGGGTCCGATGTCGATCAGGTGGTCGGCGACCTTGATGACGTCGAGGTTGTGCTCGATGACCACCACCGTATTGCCCCTTTCGACCAGCTTGTTCAGCACCTCCAGCAACTGGCGTATGTCCTCGAAGTGGAGGCCCGTCGTCGGCTCGTCGAGGATGTAGAGCGTGCGGCCTGTGTCGCGCTTCGAGAGCTCGGAGGCCAGCTTGATGCGCTGGCTCTCGCCGCCCGACAGCGTGGTGCAGGGCTGCCCCAGCGTAAGGTAACCCAGCCCCACCTCCTGGATCGCACGGAGCTTCTGGTGGATGGCGGGGATGTTCTCGAAGAACTCCATCGCCATATTGACCGTCATGTTCAGCACCTCGTCGATGCTGCGGCCCTTGTAGCGCACTTCGAGCGTCTCGCGGTTGTAACGGTGGCCGCCGCACGCGCGGCAGGTGACGTAGACGTCGGGCAGGAAGTTCATCTCGATGGTCTGCACCCCGGCACCGCGGCACTCCTCGCACCGGCCGCCCTTCACGTTGAACGAGAAACGCCCCGCCTTGTAGCCGCGGATCTGGGCGTCGGGCGTCTTCTCGAAGAGCTTGCGTATGTCGGTGAAGACGTCGGAATAGGTCGCGGGATTGCTGCGCGGCGAGCGGCCGATGGGCGACTGATCGACCACCACCAGCTTGTCCACGTGCTCGATCCCCTCGACCGAATCGTAGTCGAGCGGCTGATCGAACGAACGGTAGAGCGCACGGCTCAGAATCGGCCGCAGCGTCTCGTTCACGAGCGTCGATTTGCCCGAGCCGGTATGCCCGATAATGCCGATAAACTCCCCGTCCTCCAGTTTTAAGTTGATATTTTTTAACGCCCAGCGCTCATACGCCGTCCCTTCGCTGTACACATAGCTTACTTTATCTAAAATCAATGACATTATTTCTTGCTCCCATATAGCTGTACCAGTTCGCCCGTCAGTTCTTCCCTTGTCAGTATCCCCCTGGAAACGGACAGCCCCGCTTCCCGCAGCTTATGCGCCAAAAGCGTAATCTGCGGCACGTCCAGACGGTATTTTTTCAACTTGTCCACCTTGGAAAAAATCTCCTTCGGCGTCCCCTGCATCACGATTTTGCCCTGATCCATCACATATACAAAATCGGCGTCCACGACCTCTTCCATATAATGCGTAATCAAAAGAACCGTCACGCCCTTTTTTTTGTTCAGGGCATGGACGGCGTTTAACACTTCCTTCCTGCCGTTCGGGTCAAGCATGGCGGTCGGCTCGTCCAGCACAATGCACTTGGGATGCATGGCTCCATCGCCATTACGCCCGCAATCGCCACGCGCTGCTTCTGCCCGCCGGAAAGCCGGTTCGGGGAATGGCTGCGGTAATGCAGCATGCCGACCGATTTTAGGCTTTCCTCGACACGCGTCCAGATTTCATCCGTCGGCACGCCGATATTTTCCGGGCCGAACCCCACATCCTCTTCGACAACGCTTGCAATAATCTGGTTGTCCGGATTCTGGAACACCATGCCCGCCGAACGCCGGATATCGTAGGTATGCTTCCCGTCGGACGTATCCATCCCGTCCACAAACAGGGTTCCTTCCCCCGGCACAAGCAACGCGTTGATATGCTTTGCAAGCGTCGACTTGCCCGATCCGTTATGCCCCAGAACAGCGATAAACGAACCGGGCTGCACGTCCAGATCAATATGGTCTAAGGCGGTCTGGATGGATTCCACATTTCCTTCCTCGTCCCGCCTGATGTATTCGTGTACTAACCTGTCTGCTTTGATGATCTCCATATTATGTCTCCTGTTCCTCCCAGTGCAGACGGTGCAGCACGCCTTCTGTCTGCATATCCGCAAACCCGTTCTGGCGCAGCGCCTCGTAAAGCAAAATGGCCGCCGAATTGGACAGGTTCAAAGAGCGCGTCCTGCCCACCATCGGAATCCGCACGCAGCGATCCGGGCGCTCCACTAAAATCTCCTCCGGAATCCCCGCGCTCTCCTTGCCGAACACCAGATAACAGTCCGGCCCGTAAGCCGCCTGCGTATAAACCTGCCTGGCCTTTGTCGTTGCAAAATAAAGCTGCGCCCCGGGATTTTTTTCCAGAAAATCCGCCCAGTTTATATAACGCGACACATCCAGCTTGTGCCAGTAATCCATTCCGGCGCGCCGCAGTTCCTTTTCCCCCAGCCGAAATCCCAGCGGCTCAATCAGATGCAGCCTTGTGCCCGTCGCCGCGCACGTCCGTCCGATATTGCCGGTATTTGCCGGAATCTCCGGCTCATATAATACAATATTCATTCTGTTCACCGCATGTCCTTTTCAAGCAAAATACATTCAGACACATTCCAGGCGGCGGACAAAGCGTTCGATATGCTCCGCCGCTTTTTTCAGATCCGAAAGGGACGACGCGTACGACACGCGGACAAACCCTTCGCCGCCCGCGCCAAAAGCCGTCCCCGGCACAACCGCCACCTT
>OFFH01000631.1_pt1 | contig 23481 bp, 22 predicted proteins | sample 1521341 | NCBI WGS metagenome assembly OFFH01 (sample SAMEA3504108, study PRJEB24116) | mouse gut metagenome | biome: mouse gut; feature: mouse-associated habitat; material: faeces | place: Denmark | collected 2011 | reverse complement strand
TCACCGGACTATATTTATCTAATAGCTCTTGCCATGCCCCCTGTGAAGTAACATTAATTATAATGTCAATATCCCTTAACTCCTCAATATCACCTTTATCCCTATACTCTCTTAAAACCCCACCAATTAAATATAAATCACCTGCCTGGTGCAAAGCCCTATACAGTTCTAAAGAGGGAGGATACTTTTCTAAGAAATCACATACAGCATCTGTAATTGGTTTCATATCTAATCTCCTTAACAATTAATGTACGGAATACTGATTCCAGTTAATTCTTTATACAAATTTACCGCATAAGAATCTGTCATGCCTGAAATAAAATCAATTACAAGGTGTATTTTCCAATTCATCTACCTCATTTTCCCGCTAACAGTACCTCCGCATTGGTACCATAAAACATATCCTCATGCCCTGCAATGCGCTTTAGAATTTCTTCCATCCAATCCCAATTCTGCTTTGCGTCAAATTCATAGCTGTGCCCCCAGATATAAAGCACGCTGGGTTCTTTTGCGTCCATTGCCAAAAATTTTTCTATTCCTGCAAAAATCCTGGTGTCACTGTGGTGAAAGTTCGCTTTAAAACGAAGCAGATCTCCCTGCAGGCCAAATTCCGGTGTGGTTTCCACAGTTCTTGCATAGCGGATGCCACAGTCTGATAACACTTTCACCGCCATATCATTACAGCAGCCAAAAGGATAAGCATATCCTGCCACTTCCTTTTCAAACAGCGCTTCCAGATTCCTTTTATCAGCCATGACTTCATTATACATGGTTTCCTCGTCACATTCCAAAGGATTGGCATGAGTCAGGCCATGACTGGCAATCTCATGCCCTGCATACAGTTCCCGGAGCCCCTTTTGATTCATCCTCCTGATAGAGATTCCGCTATCCCTCTCTATAAAAACATTGGCGCCTGTCTGAATGCCGCTGTTAAGGTTAAAAGTTGCTTTCACCCCATATTGGTTAAACAATTCCACCAGCCGTCTGTCCTGTTCCACACCATCATCATAACTAAATGTTACCGCCTTATTTTTACCGTTCCACATATTCTCCCTCTCCTGTTTTTTATCTCCAAAATTTTTGCATTTCCGTACACATGATCAGAAATGCCCCTACACCGTGAAGGTCATTGACAGACGTGGGCCTGTCACAATAATGCTTATAATCGCCAACACCTGTTCCAATACAGACATTGCCAACCAACAGGTCTTCCCCGTTCCATCCAAGAGAGTCTATCACGCCTTCAAATCCCTTCCGGGCCTGTTCTAAATAACTTTCCGGCAGAATCCCTTTACCTGCCGCTTTACAGATTGCTGCCACAAACAGGCAGGAACAGGAGGTTTCCAGCCAGTTGCCTTCCTGGCCGCCTTTATCCACAACCTGATACCACCGGCCCTGATCCGACTGATAGTTACATACCGTCTGTAAAAGTTCTCTCACGAAGCGCTCCATTTCACTGCGTTTTTTATGATCTTTTGGAATAAAGTCAAGGTCGTCCAGTACCGCTACAGGCACCCAGCCAATACTTCTTCCCCAAAATTCAGGGGAAAGCCCGGTTTCCTTATCTGCCCAGGACTCCGCCTTAGAACTATCCCACGCATGGTACAAAAGTCCGGTCTTCTCATCCTTGGTCGCCTGCTCCATCAAAAGCACCTGCTCTGCCACCAGGTCAAAGCATTCCGGCGCATCAAAACGCGCTCCGTATTCCGCACCGATGGGGCCGCCCATGTATAACCCGTCCAGCCACATCTGGTCCGGCAGATCGTCTTTATGCCAAAACCCTCCTATCTCGTTCCTTGGCATATCCTTTAAAGCGGTAACCAGCAGATCCAATGCTTTCTTATATTTCACATCCCCTGTTTCATCCAAAAGCGCATACATTAAAATCCCGGGCTGAAGGTCATCCAAATGTCCCTTGTTAAAATCAACAGGTGTACCATCTTTGTCTATACTTGCATCTACCCAATCCTTTATATATTGGAAGTATTTCTTCTCCCCGCAAGCCTGATAGGTTTTGTATACCCCAGATAAAAATACCCCCTGATGGTAATGAAAATGCCCTTTGGGCGGCAAGTCCGCAGCCTTATATTTCCGCATCATGGTATCTACGGATGCCTTTGCATAAAATATTGGTTCCTTGACTTTATTCATAGCTTCTCCTCCTGTACTTATATCTGTTATGCCGTTTTGTATCCCCAGCTTCTCTTTTACCATCATAGCAGTAATCCAATCCGGATACCAGTACAAAAGAACTTTTACCTATAATATTTTGCCTGTGCATTCCACAGTTCACAGTACTTCCCTTCCCGGGTAACCAGAACATCATGACTGCCCCTTTGCACCAGCCGCCCTTTGTGAAACACAATGATATCGTCGCAGAACCTGCAGCTTGAAAGACGGTGGCTGATGAACACTGCTGTCTTATCCTTTACCAATGCTTGGAAATTTTCATATACCGCCGCTTCCGCAACAGGATCTAATGCCGCAGCAGGCTCATCTAAGACCACGAAAGGGGCATCCTTATACAAAGCCCTTGCCAGGGCAATCTTTTGTTCTTCTCCTCCGGACAGATCAATCCCTCTGTTTTCATAATCCCGTCCGATCACAGACCGGACTCCATCGCTAAGCGTACAAAGCCGTTCCTCAAATCCCGCCTTTGCAAGGCATTGCTTTACTCTTGCCTCATCGTATGCCAAAGAACCTGCCACATTTTCCGCCAAAGAAAATTGAAATAACTTAAAATCCTGAAACACCACGGAAAACAGCGACATATATTCCTGGTAACGATACTTTGTGATATCGATTCCGTTTAATAAAATCACTCCTTCCGTAGGGTCATACAGACGGCATAACAATTTAATAAATGTAGTTTTTCTGGAACCGTTTTCTCCGACGATCGCCAGCTTATCGCCGATACGGAATTTCATATTAACGTGTTTCAATACCCATGTATCTGTACCCGGATATTGAAATCCCACATCCCGAAATTCAATTTCATAGTCTATATCATCCCTTTTTTCCACCGCAAGGCTACCTAGGTACATATCCGCCGGCATGTCCAAAAACTTGTAAACCTTTTGAAGATACCTGCTGTTTTCCCTAAGCTGAGTAATATCCGCCGCAATCCCGGAAAGGGCTTTCACGAAACGGCTGACTGCTCCCCGATACAGGATAAAATACCCGATCCCAAACACACCCAGATAAGCTTTGGCAGCCGTCAGCAAAAAAACCGCCGCTGTAAGGACCGCATCCTGTAATACACATTTTGTTTGATAACCAATATTATTTTTTTCCGCCTCCTTGAAATATGGCGGCCGGAGAGCCCTTTTTTCATACTCCTTTAAAATAACATCCTTTAAATTAAAAACAGCGATATCCTCTCCCCTCAAGTCAAGATATGCATGAAGAAATGCCATATCCCCCACCAGCTTTGACCATATTTCCATATCCCTGCGGGCATGGATACCGGATGCTTTCACTGACAGCGCCGCATCCAAAATAAGGACCACAAAAAATAATACCAGACAGACTGCCGAATCAGCAAAAGCAAGAATACCACTGAAATGATTTCCTTCCGCCACACGAAACATCGAGAAAGTGATAGCGGAAGCAAGGATCAAATTAAACAAGTTTCCTGTTAGAGACGGAAGCGCCCTTGCAATCCTCCATAGCCCTGCCCCATCCGTTCCGGCGGCGGCGTAAATTTCTTCCCTCAGCAATGCTGCGTCCGCATCTTCCATATATCGGTATTCCATTGCATTTTGCTTGTCGGCTATATACAATTCCATTCTTTGAAAACAGCAGTCTCTCCAAACCTCCCGCCGTCCTTCCATGGCACGTTTTAACAGATTCAGCCCAAATGTGCCAAACACGGCCAATACCGCTAAAAAAACCAACTGCCTGCCCCTGCATGGCCCGGACAGTTCATTCACAAGCCGTGCTGACAAATACAGGGGAAAGTATGGCAGTGCCATCGTCACGATCTGGCATATGATACCGTAAACCAAAAATTGCGGGCAGATTTCACACCATATCCTGATTCCGCGGCCAAGAATATCCCAGTCTTCCCTTAATGAAAGTTTTTCTTCTTTTTTCATCCTGCTTCTGTCGCCCCCTGCCAATCATCCTTATAATATTTACTCTGCAGGTCAAACAGTTCCCTGTATCTTTTCCCTGCAGCCATCAATTCCTTATGAGTACCGCACTCCGCAATCCCTGCCCTGTCTAAAAGGAGTATCCGGTCACAAAAACGCGTGGAATTCAGCCGGTGGGAAATAAAAACAGATGTAGCTCCTTTTACAATCTCGTGATATCTGCGGTACATACGATCCTCCGCAATAGGGTCTAAGGCAGCGGCAGGTTCGTCCAGGATCATACATTTGGGCCTGCGGTACAAAAGCCTGGCCAGAAGAAGCTTCTGTATTTCCCCGCCGGATAGTGCGATCCCGTCGGGATTTACCTGACGGTCTATCGGAGTCAGAGCGCCTTGGGGCAAAGCGTTTACTTTTTCTTCAAGCCCGGCAAGCCTGATACACGCCGCAAGCTTTTCTGTATTTACCTCTTTTTCTTCATATGTACATGCAATATTCCGCGCTATGGAAACCGGAAGCAAATGATAATTCTGAGGGACAAGCCCAAACAGGGAATACAGTTCATCCCGGTTATACTCATCCGGTCTGTGCCCGTCCAACAAAATTTCCCCTTCCGAGGGCAATAGCAGGCCGCACATTAACCTTGTTATCGTTGTTTTGCCTGCACCGTTTACTCCTACAAGGGCAATCTTCTCCCCTGCCTTTATCTGAAAGCTTACTTTTTCCAGTATATTTTTTCCCCCTTAGGATATCGGTAAGACACATCCTTAAACTCTATGGAGAACGCGCCCGAAGGAACCGGTATGCCCTCCCCATGGTTTAACCTGCCGGACAGTTCTAAATCTTCCCTGTAATCGGAAATCTGCAGCGCACCCTCACTGATTCCTGTCCATTTCCATATCACATCCGACATAAATCCTGCCAACTCCGTGATTGCCGAAAAATACAACACAAATTGTGCCGCATCCATCTCTCCCGAAAGGGCTTTTGTGATCAAAAATCCGTATGCGGCCCCATCCCGTACCAAAATCACCAAAAATCCAGCAAGTGCCGTCACAAAACTTCTTTTTTCCAGTTTTTGCCTTTCCTTCTTATACTCCCCAAATAATTGCCCTGCCAGCAAAGAAAGATAGGTCCGGAGATGATAAAGACGGATATCCTTTCCATACCTGAAATCCCTTGCCACACGGTAGGCAAGATAATCGATCTTTTTTCGAATACTGTTTCTGCCATCCGCAGTTTCATAATTCTTTTTTTGTTCCCACACATAAAAGGGAATATTGACCGCACACCCCAGCGCCAACAATAAAATGATCTTAAAATCCAATACGGAAATCACAGCGCCAAAGAAAAAGAATTTCACCACAACAGCTGCCATTTCCGCAAAATCCATGGGAAAGTGGACACCCTTCGCATGATTGCTCTCAATGCTCCGCATGCCCCGCTCATCCTTAGCTTTTATTTCCAGATCATAGTCTAAATAAAAATCTCTTTCCAGCATACTTTTCTGCTGCCGGTGCTGCAGGCGCGTAACAACATAAAACTCCGCCATTTCTGCCTTTGCTTTTAAATAATCATCCATAAGCGCAAACAATGCATCCGCCGCAACCAGCCCCACAATGACCAGGGCGATCGTTGAAAATCTGTGTTCCGTCTCAAGATACCGCAAAATAACAGAAGGGATAACAAGCGCCAAAACCGATGTCACAAGCGATACCGGCACAATCAATATCCCTGTAAAGACAAGACTTTTCTCATACTTCCACAACATGTTATACAGATAAGCCACACAGGAAATCATCCCGTATTTTGGTTTTCGTTTCGGTTCTCTTTTGCTTTTTTGGGGCATGATCCATAATCCTTTCTATTGATAAAATATGAAATTATTTTAACATAAAAAAAGAAAAAAACTGCAATTTGTCACCAAACGCAATTTTCAGTGAATCAAATGCAGTTTTTCTATTTTTCTGTAAAAATTTCTTAAATCGGTACGAGAGCTTCCGCCGTAAACCCGCCGTCTTCACTGTCAGCGGAAAAAAATCCCTCATACTTTTTCACAATGCCATCCACCCTTGCCAGGCCAAACCCATGTCCGGTGCCTTTCATGGAAAGAAAACGCTGCCCCGCCTTGTTTTGTTTTTTTCCGGCAGCATTGGTCACTGCAATATATAAGTATGTATTTTTCGTACCGATATAAATCCTGATAAAGCGCTGGCCCTCCGGCAGTCTCTTATTCTCCTCAATTGCATTGTCCAAAAGATTCCCAATAACCACGCACAAATCCACATCGCCCATCTTCAATCCTTCCGGTATTTTCGCCTTTGCGTTTACGGGAATCTTGTTTTGGGCAGCAAGGGAAATCTTTCCGTTTAATATGGCATCTACCATTACCCTTCCTGTTTTTTGCACTGTATCCACATTAGTCAGGTCGTCATTAAGCTGCCGCAGATATTCCGTCACCTCTTCATACCTGCCTAAGGCCATGCTGGCCTGCATCGCCTGTATATGGTTGTGATAATCATGCCGCCAGCCCTGCATTTTCTTATACATGCTTTCCACTTCATCACAATACTTTTTCATCAGGTCACTCTGGTACGCATCGATCCTTTTGTCGATCACTTTGTTAAAAAAACCTGATAACCGCATCCGCAATCTCCTTTGCTTTTCCCCGTCCAATGGAGACCTCATCCCCGTTTTTCAGTATCACACAATGATTCTTGATTCGTACCACGAAGCATAGATTGACTATGAAAGACCGCTGGCATTTAAAAAACCGTTCATCCAATATAGCTTCCATTTCTCCAAGCGAGGATTTCATACGGTAATCACAATCTTCCGCATGGATATTTACATATTGCCTGTCGGCCTCTATATACATGATCTTGCTAAACGGAACAAGATCTGTCTGCCTGTCAAAGATCACTTTCATATATTTCTCAGACTTTGAAAGACAGGCTGCGGCTCTGTCTAAAACCGTGTACAGTTTGTCCGTACTTACCGGTTTTAACAGATAATGAAGTGCGGACACATCATACCCCTGCGCCATATAATCCGGGAATCCGGTGATAAATATGATCTGCGCTTTGTCATTATCCTGGCGGATCTTTTTCGCCAACTCCACGCCGTTTTGCCCGTCCATCTCAATATCCAGCAAGAGAATGTCAAAATCTTTCTCTTCCTCATAGCAAAACCAAAAAGCTTCCGCAGAGGGAAATTTTCGAACCAAGACTCTGTTACCGGAAGCTTCTGCCCAGCTTGCAATCAGCAGTGCAAGATAATCAATGTCTGCCGCACAGTCATCGCAAATGGCTGTTTTATAATCCATAATCACTCATCCTTTTTCCATATACCGATAACCAAAACCGTCATGTCATCCCGGATATGGCCCCTGCATTGGTGGATGCAGAAATTTAAGATAGCATTTGCCATTTCACCGGGATTTTCCAAACTGCTCCCTCCGATCAGCTCCGAGAGCATGTCCTCCCCAATGCCTTGAGACAGCGCATCCAATATCCCGTCAGAGACCATGATCACATAATCCCCATCCATCAAGGTCCTTCCTACTGCCTCCGTATCCGGTTTCTGGAATATTCCAAGCGGAAGATTCCCTGATGAGATCCGGTCTACCAAATGCTGCCTTTTAATATAAGAACAGGCGCTGCCAACCTTCACAAACCTGCATTCCCCGTTATAAAGATCCAGGCTGCACAGATCCAGCGTAGACATATTTGCGTTTTCTCCGCCGGCAAGCAGGGCGCTATTGATCATCTGGATTGCGACTTCCATCTGAAACCCGGCTTCCAAAAATTTCTGCATCAGTTCCACTACCATCGTACTGTCCGTACAGGCTTTTTCCCCGGACCCCATACCGTCCGACAGTACTGCCGTTAAATTTCCTGCATTCCCTTCAAAAAACGCATAATTATCCCCTGAAATCTTCTCCGTTTCTTTTACGGCCTTAGCCACACCGGTAAGGACATGAAATTTTGCTTCCTGAACAAAATAATATGTCTGCCATTCTTCTCCGATAAAGAAAGCATTATCCCCGGCGCTCACCAAATGCATATTTAACAGTACTGACAACAAATCTCCTATCTCTTCTGATGAGAGAGTATCTGCTCTCATATTCTTCATCGTAAGAGAAACTTCCATATGCCCCATCTCATTTTCGATCAGATACAGGTTTTTGATCTGGATTCCCACCTCCCTAAGGGCATGGGCAATCTGTTTAAAACGTCTCTCTCCCATAGGGATACATCTTCTCGTCTCTTCCGCAAGGCTTAACATGATCTGTGCCATTTCCTCCAAATGTGTCACCATCAACTCTTTATTCTCATTCAGGCGTTTTTGCCATACATAATCTCTCCTGTCCTGATTTTTGCCCCCATCCCGTTGGATCTGTTCCGTCTCTTTAAAGCTATCAGCCAGCTCCCTGATAGAATCCGCATATGTAAGCAGCTTTCTCCTTCCATATTCAGGAAGTATACTGCCAAATTCTTCTCTTTCACCCAAACTCTGCTTTTTCATGTCAGTAACCATGCCTTTCTTTCAACCTGCGGCATTTGCTGCCACAAAGCACAAATTCCCATGTAAAAAAATCAATTTTTCACATTGATCTCCTGTAATGGAATATTATACAAAATTACAAAAGGACAGTTTGTCAAAATCTGGAAATAAATCTTAAAAACTTTTTGACAAAAAATGCAAGCCTAGTTTTTCCCAAAAAAATAATGAAAGCAAGCAAACCTGCCTGCTTTAATCTTCATCCTTAAACAATACCTCACCATCATACACCAATCCAAGTTTATCCCTTGCTACTTCCTCGATATACTTCTTGGTCTGTGTATACTTTTCAAATTCTTCTATTTCTAAAGCGCGTTCCTCTTCTGCCTCGATCTGCTGCTGAAGTACCAGTTCTTTTTGGTGGTACGCTTCCTTTTTCGCCCGAAGCTCCGCACTCTTAAACGCAACCACCACCAGCATCATGATCACGGCTATGGAAACAAGGAACATCCCGAAGCGATTCTGCCGCTTTTTTCTGTACGCTGCCCGCCTTGCCATAGCTTCAACAATCCCTCTCTTTTTGTCTACATAATGTTATTTTAAGTAATTTCGCATCCTTCGTCAACTTCTTTTTCATTGATTTTCCCGCTCTTTTTCCCTTCCTTAAAAACTTCCCTAAAAAACGGCAGGCTTTTCTTCCCAGAATGCAGACCGGACGGAACACCAAACCAAATACTTTTATCCACAGATGAATAAAGCCCGACAGAACTTTGGAAAAAAAATTTACGATCAGGCTGCTGATGCTTTCCTTATATACGATCATTCCCAATGCGGCGCCAAAAACGGCAAACCATCTTAAGACTCCATTATTTTCTTCATACAGCATATAAAAAACGCCTATGGCACAGGCAATCCAAAACACCATATCTTCCAGAGATATCAGCAAAAGGTTATGCCGTATCACCCGGCGGAGTACTAAAAAACCATCATAAACAAAAGTGATCACAATCCCCATTAAGAAGGAATGAAAAAAAAACATGACTTCACTAATTATATTCTGGCTCATAATCACCTACTTAAACAGCCTGGAAAGAAATGATTCCCCTTTGCCTGCCACCCCTGACTGCTCCGAATAAGTAAAGCTGTCAATACGGCCGTCCACATCCACTTCCCCCTTATCCAGGGTAAGCCTGTTTACATGCAGGTCATTTCCTTTGATCATCAGCATTCCCTGCTCCGTCTCAAGGATAATTTCTTTCTCATCAAAAGATAAGACATCATTGACTCCCGTCAGATTACATGTCCTTCTGTTATTGAGTATCAGCTTATGCGCCCTTTTTGTTACTCCGGTCAATTCTTCCATAATAAATCTCCAGATATTATCCTTTATAGATTATATTAGGAGATCTTCCATTATATGCTATAAATATCGGAACAGCTCTTTTGCCTCTTCCTTTTTTACAGTTTCCTGCACATCCAGCACCTCCACCTTCACTTCCTTATTACCAAAGGAAATAGTAATGATATCTCCTGTCTTTACGTTAGCGGAAGCCTTTGCAGGCTTATCGTTGATCAGAACCCTTCCTGCGTCACAGGCCTCGTTTGCAACGGTCCTTCTCTTGATCAGTCTGGATACTTTCAAGTATTTATCAAGTCTCATTCGATTACCCCCAACAACTCAAAAGGACCTGCCTGGCAGGTCCTTCAAGATATTCACATCTTATTCGTTGATCATGTCTTTTAAAGCTTTACCTGCTTTGAATTTAGGAGCTTTAGAAGCCGCAATCTTCATAACTTCGCCGCTCTGAGGGTTTCTGCCTTCCCTAGCTGCTCTTTTGGATACCTCGAAGGTACCGAATCCAACTAACTGAACCTTCCCGTCATTCTTTAATTCAGCCGATACTACATCTGTGAAAGCCTTTAATGCCTTCTCTGCGTCTTTTCTGGATAATCCAGACTGATCAGCCATAGCTGCTATTAACTCTGTTTTGTTCATTTCGAACTCCTCCTCTTTATATGAGTGTTTTTTCCTAGATGTCTCTTTTGAAACGCCTATATCTATATATATCGTCTTTGTTTGTGTTTGTCAAGGAAATTTTGCCCTTTTTGGCACATTTTATGCGCATTCTATTCGATTTTGTGATTTTTATTGACTTAAATTTCCCTTTTTCTCCACATCCTCGACTTCCTCGTCAACAGAATTACCGCTGACCGTGTTCCCGCTGACTGTATCTTGTTCCTTATCACCGGAAGTTGTTCCATTGCCGGATGAATTATTATCGGACGATCCATTGCCGGATGTTCCATTGTTTTTGTTGTCATTTAATGCGTTGCCACTCACGGAATTACCGCTGGCAGTATTCCCGCCAATATTATTTCCGCTGACCGTATTGGCATTTTCAGGTTCAAGATCCGGGAAGGAATAAAGCGCATCCCTGCCATCGTCAGGAACCGTAATATCATGGCTCCGGGTAATATAGCCCTGCTTTCTTAACGTAATCACATGATCGCCCGCCGTTTTCTTATACGTAACAGGCGCAATCCCCATATATAGATTATCCTGATAAACTTCAACATCTGCCGGCGCCTGGATCGTGATCTTGGCCTCTGTTTCTTCCTCGCTGAAAATGCCATTCCCTGACACCGTCTTTGTCTGCCCCAGCTCCAGGCTTACCGTCATATCTTCACCGTCCACCTCAAAGTACTCAGAAACCGTATCATACCCGGAAGCCTTGGCCGTAATCTTATGCAGCCCAAGAGGAACTCTCACCGGATAAGTCGTTTCAACTTCTTTCTCATCAATGAATACTTTTGCGGATTGCGGCGTCACCTTAATGGTGACCAATCCTTTTTCCGGCTGCGGAATCTCAATATCGCTAAGGTCGAGTACCGTTTCTTTATTCCTTTCGATGACCACTTCCCTGGTCTCCTCCACACCTGTACCGGAAAATCTCACTGTATAGCTTCCTTCCGGAACGGTAAAGAGCATGTCCGGCATGATCTGCGAAATAAGAACCTGCCCGATCTCAATCCAGCCCCCCACAACTGCCTGATCATTTTCAAGTTTTAAGTAACCATGCCCCTGATCCACAGTGATACTCAGGATACTGCTCCCCATCCCCTGAAAAGAAAGTACGTCCTGATGGATGATCTGTTCCGTGCCAATAGAACGCCCCTCCGAAAAAATCTGGACGTTATAAGCCATGTTAAAGCTCTCTGACCCTATGGTGGCGCTGTCATTTCCTATATCCAGATCATATTTTGAAATATCTTCACGGCTCCACGCATCAGCCGACAACATCATGGAGCCGATTTTTTCCAGGTCATTGTTATATTGAATATCCGCAATATCTCCCGGATTGATCTGCGCCATACTCAACATACTTCCATATTTATCCTGAACCAAAGTGCCACCGGTATAATCAAATGTCCTGCTTTCATTTTTTTCTACCATATGTACCGTCACTGTCTGGCTCTGCGCATCTACTTCTTGCACGATAACAGTTGCATTAGAAGTATATATATTTACCGGTTCCTCCTCTTCCACATTTTCATATGCGCTTTCAAATGACGACTCCTGTGCAAGCCCTATATTACTGCATCCATTTAGAAGTAAACCACAAATGCATGCTGCGGCTGGCATAACTTTTAAGCATAATAAATTATTTTTCTTTATCATTCCGTTTTCCTCTATCATAAGTCAATCTGTTCATTACACAGAGTATAGCACATGTTACAAAATATGAAAAGGACTAAGACAGACCATACCGCCTTTTAAAGCTTTCCAAAAACTGCTGCTTGCTCTTTTCCTGACCCGTGATCCTTAGCAATTTTTCCATGTTTTTATCAGGAATCCAGGCCTTCCCGGAGTTGTAATAAAAATTTACGACTTTCCAGAATTTTTCAGGATAAGCAAGACGGTAATACAGCTTCCTGTACTCCTCCTTTTCCATATGCCTTATCTTTTCATAGGTCTGCATTAAATCAAATCCAACCGATTCTGACCATTCACTTTTCTCAAGAAGTTTTCTCATAAACAAATACAAATCTCTTACAGGACTGTCATAAATGCACTTTTCAAAATTAATGACATGCATCTTACCACCGGAAGCAATCACATTATGATACTGGTAGTCCCCATGGCATACAAAATAGCTTTCACCTTCATTTTCAAAAAGAGCAAGTTCCTCTGTAACCTGAAGTGCCAAATTTAAAAAATAATCATAAGAATGCAGCAGCGCAATCTCAAAATCAGTTTTTTGTCCCCGGTCCTTAAGATATTTCTTTACCCTGCGCAATTCCCTGTTATGTTTACAAAGCTCTTTCCCGATGGAATAAGGCTGGACATAAGAAGAAATCGGGTTTTCCGGGCAGGATACCTTATGGAGTAACGCAAGCGTCCTTACCGCCTCCCGGCACTCTTCCATATCCTTCACATTACATTCCCTTCCGTCCTCATAGGTTTTCAGGATATAAGCGGTTCCATCCACATCTACCGTCAACAATTCCTGCTCTTTATTCCTTATAATGGATTCCGCCTGGCAAAATCCTTTTTCCCGTATCATGCACAACAACGCATCCTGAAAAACTGCCTTCTCCTTATGGCCGGCATACTCCTTTAAGATCAGGATCCCCTGATTTGTCTCACAAAGAACAGCGCCCCGCCCTTTCCAGGTCCGAAGCACTTCTATTTCATAATTTTCCAGCACAATGGCACTTCTGTCACCCACACCGATTACCCCCAATTTGTATCATATCCTATCATATGAGGGCATGCTGTAAAATAGAATCTTGTTTACAAGATTCTTCCCCTGCAAACGTCAGGGATCCGTTTTGCATTCATGTGCTTTTTCCAAATACTGTCCTGCCTGTCTGAGGAGAAAATCTTTCTGATTCCTGGATGAGTCTTCCACCACAAGATCCAGCAGATAGTTCAGTACTTCCCCAATCTGTTTTCCCGGTTCCATGCAAAGCCGTTCTATCAGATCCTTTCCCGATATCTCCAAAGTTTTCAAACTGACACATTGCTTACGATCAAGAACCTCTTGATAAAGTAATCCTATTTCTTTTAGATATTCTGCCTTTTCTTCCCGTTTATAATTGCTCTGAGCTTCTAAATCCGCCGCCTTGACCCGTAAAAGCATGGGAAATATATCTTCCCCTGTTTTCATAACGGCACGCCGTACCCCCTTAAGGCTTGGGTCAACAAAAAGATCATGGTACTTCACCAGCGCCATAACCTGTTCAATGGTATGATTATCAAATTTCAGTCTTCTTAACACCCTTTTGCCAATCTCCTCGGATATGGCCGCATGTCCGTGGAAATGACTGATTCCATCTCCGTCCACCGTCAACGTTTTTGGCTTTCCCATATCATGGAACAGCATTGCCAACCGCAGCACCTTTAAAGGCGCTATGGCTTTCATGGAAGCTAAGATGTGTTCCCCCACATTATAACAATGATGAGGGTGGTTTTGCTCTGTCTCCATGCAGGCGTCAAATTCCGGCAATACCACTTTCGTGATCCCAAGCTCATAAGCCGTCCTAAGATAATCCGGATGGGGGGATATGACCAGTTTTACAAGCTCTGTCTGGATCCTTTCCGCACTGATCCGTTCCAGGGAAGGGGCTAGTTTCTTGATTGCCGCTTTCGTCTCTTTTGAAATAACATACCCCAACTGGGCTGAAAACCGCACTCCCCGCATGATCCGCAGAGCATCTTCAGAAAACCGCTCCATAGAATCCCCCACGCAGCGGATACACTTTTTCTTGATATCTTCCTCTCCTTCAAAAATATCCACCAGCCCCGACCGGTCATTATACGCCATGGCATTAATGGTAAAATCCCTGCGCCGCAGATCCTCCTCTAAACTGGGCGTGAAAGTCACTTCACTGGGATGACGGTTATCCTCGTACTTCCCGTCAACACGGTACGTGGTGACCTCAAAGCCTTCTCCTTCTATCATTACGGTTACTGTTCCATGCTTGATTCCGGTATCAATGGTATACCCAAAAATCTCTTTTACCTGATAAGGCGTGGCGGATGTGGTGATATCCCAATCATCAGGAACACGCATCAAAAGAGAATCCCGGATGCATCCTCCTACCGCATATGCCTCGAAGCCTGCATCCGTGATTCTCTCTATAATAAATTTCACTTTTTCAGGAAGATTGATCACTGCGTTTCTCCCCTCTTTTTAATGATACATTTAGTATGCCCTGCCCCAGTAAACCATTTTCTTTGCAGGCTTTCCGCAATAAGCACACTTATCTGACAAACATTCCTGCTCAAAAGGCATACAACGGCTGGTCACTGCCATATTTTCCTTGATGGCTTCTTCACATTCCCTTTCTCCGCACCACATTGCTTTCACAAAACCGGATTTTTGGGCAAATACCGCTTCAAATTCTTCACGGTCCTTTGCCGTGTAGGTATGCTCCTCCAAATGCTTTTTCGCCTTTTCCAGCATTTCCGTCTGGATACGGTCAAGCAGTTCTCTTACCACATCCTCCAGCCGGTCAAGAGGCGTCTCTATCTTTTCCCCCGTATCACGGCGGCAGATCATGCATTTCCCCGCTTCAATATCCTTAGGCCCAATCTCTACGCGCATGGGGATCCCCCTCATTTCCTGCTCGGAGAACTTCCACCCGGGGCTCTTATCGGAATCATCCGCTTTCACACGTATTCCCTTTGCCTTTAACCTGTCACGAAGCACGTATGCCTTGTCCAATACCCCCTCCTTTTTCTGCTGGATCGGAATGACCATTACCTGGGTAGGCGCAATCCGAGGCGGAAGGACCAGACCGGAATCATCCCCGTGGACCATGATGATCGCACCAATGATCCTGGTGGACATCCCCCAGGACGTCTGATGGACATATTTTAACTGATTATCTTTATCTGTAAACTGAATGCCGAAAGCTTTTGCAAATCCATCCCCAAAGTTATGGCTGGTTCCGGACTGAAGCGCCTTTCCGTCATGCATCAACGCTTCTATGGTATAAGTTGCTTCCGCACCTGCAAATTTCTCCTTATCGGTCTTACGGCCTTTCACGACAGGTATTGCAAGCACTTCCTCACAAAAATCCGCATAAACATTCAGCATCTGCTCTGTTCTCTCCTGCGCTTCCTCAGCCGTTGCATGAGCCGTATGTCCTTCCTGCCATAAAAATTCCCTGGACCGCAGGAAAGGCCTTGTCTCCTTTTCCCAGCGCACCACACTGCACCATTGGTTATATACCTTCGGCAGATCACGGTAAGACTGGATATCCCCTTTATAAAAATCACAAAACAGCGTTTCGGAAGTAGGCCTTACACACATCCTCTCCTGTAATGGGTTTAACCCCCCATGAGTCACCCATGCCACCTCCGGCGCAAAGCCTTCCACATGGTCTTTTTCTTTTTCCAAAAGACTTTCCGGGATAAACATAGGCATATAAACATTTTCCACGCCTGTCTCTTTAAACCTCTCATCCAGCTGCCTTTGGATATTTTCCCAAATCGCATAGCCCGCCGGCTTAAATACCATACATCCCTTTACATTGGAATAATCCACAAGTTCAGCTTTTTTGACCACGTCCGTATACCACTGGGCGAAATCCTCACCCATGGATGTGATCGCTTCCACTAATTTCTTTTCAGCCATCTCATTTCTCCTCATCTTTGCCCGTATTTCCCTGGCTTACAAACCGCCTTTTCATTGTCTATGCATAATTGTAGAAAAAGGAACGTTTTTTGTCAATGACTTTGTTTGCTTATTGCGGATCATGCTCTCCCCCATTGCGATCATCAAAAAAACAAAAGGAAAGTTTAAAACCTGTGCAAAACTCACCATGTTATGTACCAGATAGCAGAATATACATACCACCGGAATTGTCAAGTACGGGTTTTCTTCTGCCCTTTTCATATACCTATATGCACCGGAAACAAAAATCCCCAAGTAAAAAACAGTTCCTGCTATCCCCACATTGACCAGAGAGGTAAGCAATTCATTGTGGGCATTGGTCAGTCTGCTATCTCCAAAATAATCCCTGAGCCACCCTGCAATCTGCGAATTCCCATATGCAAAAGCAGAAAAGCAATCCGGACCTGCGCCAAAAATCTTTTCCCTGACATTCATCTGCCTGAAAATTTCTACTCCTGCTTTCCAGGCTGCTCCCCTTCCGTTTCCCCATGCATCATCAAAAAGGAAGACTGCTGCCCGGTCAGAAAGACCCGGAATCGCCCATTTGGTATTAAACCATATAGCTGCGCCCCATAAAATCACTACAGAAGCTATAATCACGACCAGCAGGCAGCGGACTTTTTTATATTTACTTTCCTTAAATCCAGCCGTCTCTCTCTTCCTGCCTGCAATAACACCACCCAAAAGACATAAAACCGCCAGACAGCCAGGCAGCCAGGAACCCGTAAACAAACCGCAGGCATTATCTGTCTCATAATTGTAGTTTAAACCCGGCACAGTCCTTAGGACTCCTATGATCTGGGCAGATAATCCCCACAATGATCCCATGAAAAACCATCTTGTAACCCACTCTCTTCTGGAAACGGCAATCCATAACGTAATCAAAAACAAGGCTGCAAATAAAAGGAACGCGCTGCTGCTCCCCTGTCCAAATCCAGCCATAAACGAAATCATCAGATAAATCCCCGCAATCCATCTTGTAAGCCTGTTATCTTGAAACAAAAACAGACAGGCCCCGGCCGGCGCCAGGACAGATAAATACCCGCAAAACCAGTTGATATTCCCCAGCGTGGAAATAAAACCGGGGTCACGGATTTCAAGAGGGATTACATACAGCGAAAACCTGTCAAGAATGCCTAACAGAAAAACGAAACCGGACGACGCCAGAACCCAGTACCAGATCCCGGCATCTCCTTTCCACATCCTGGATACCACAAAATGCAGGCCGCAAAAAGTTAACTGCAGAACCAGCCCCATCCGCCAGCCTTCCGTGCCCCACAATGCTTCCTGCCTGTAATCTGACAAAAGATAAGAAACAGTGATCTCTATCCCATACAGCGCTGCCAATATGTCTGTTACGGATATCCGCACCTGTTCCCATCTGATCAGATAAGCTTCCCGCATGCAGTACCTGCGCCAAATCCCCATAACCCCCTGAACAATAGATAAAACCAGAAGGATAACCAACCCGCCCAGAGAACAATAGACCAAAAATTCATGCTTCGCTTCCCCGATATTTACATACCCTTCTTTCATATAAAAAGGATATATACAAAATATAAGAAACAAATATGCAGTTGCAAATAGATTTCCTGCTTTATCAATCAATTCCCCAAACTCCTCCCGAAGCCGACCATACGCTCAATCATACAGTGATGTTTTTTTTGGGTTTTATCATAACTGATACCCACCAGCAATATTTCATCTGCATACCTTTGAGCTTTTTCTATATATTTTTTTCTTTCATCTTTGCAATTGCTGCCTCACAAGTATCATTTACCTTCAACTCCAAAATAATCGCCGGTTTCCCGTTCTTCTTAGGAAGAAATAGATAGTCACAATAACCTTTTCCGCTCTTTGCCTCACGTTCTATAAAATAGTCTTTTCTTGCAGATAGATAACACAAAGTAATGACACAGGACAAAGCATTTTCGTCATTGTATTGTAAAAAAGGAATTTCCCGGTCATGAACCTGCTCCAAAATTTCAGCTACTTGATCTCCATTCCCTGCAAGCGTATACTTAAGCATTTCCCTGGAGTTATCCACAATTACCTTTATTTCGTCCATGCTCTCCCTTGAAAGGACTTTCTGGTATTTTTCCATCAATTCATAATTAGGAATACGAAGATACCCGTCATGATACGATAAGAAGCCAAACACCACCATCGCAGAAAGAATTTCATCCCTTGTATCCAGCTGCAGGTCCGATGCACTGTATCCCTGCAGGTCAACCTCAACACTGGCCCCTGCCACCATTTTTACGATATCTTCCCTTACTGCGTTAACATTATGTTCAATACAGTCCGCAATTTCACTAAGCGGAATATCTTTACTGCTGGCAGAAAGAAGCTTGCGGAACTTGGCGTATTGCTTTTCATAGGCTGCCTTGCTCTCTGTCACCTGAATGAGAGCCTCTTTTGACTGATTTGCAATATCTTGTACTACGCGAAATTCTTCCTTGCTGATTTCTCCCTGCACATACTGTTCATAGTGCTCCATTGCGTTGATCCAAGCCATTGTCTTGCGCTGCGAAAGCTCAGAAATTTGTCCTGTGTACTCTTGAATCTGCTGCTTATACGCTGAATTTGTGATATAGTGCTCATTCACATAGTCTTTCAACTGGCGATAGATGGCGCTGAGAACATCTTCCTCTCGGACATACATCCCAGTACATTTATCAGCCCCCAAGCGATTTTTGGTGATGCAGGTGAAGAAATGCCAGTCAGCGTGATTAGTGCCGCGCTTGCGCTGCATCTTTCCTCCGCAGCACCCGCATATTACCTTGCCTTTTAGAATGTTGTCTGCCGACTGTCCTTGCGGAACCACATTATATGCCCTGGTCTGGAATGCCTTTTGAATGGCATCGAACGTGCCTGCATCGACCAACGGTTCATGGGTAGCCTCCACCGCCCGTTTCTCTTTTCCCTGTACCAGCATGCCCGTATATGTGCGATTGGTAAGGATGCACTTCACAGACCTGCTGTTCCAACTGCCATTACCATCATCAAAGTTTCCATCTAAACCTTGGGCCCTGGCATACTGGATTGGCGTGGGGAGCTCCCGCCCATTCAAATATCGAACGATACCAGTCACACCAGTGCCGCTTGCCGCCATCTCAAAAATCTTCCGAACAATAACAGCAGCTACTGGATCAGGAACAAGTTGGCTGAGATTCTCATTGGATTTTTGATAACCGAAAGGGGCTCTTGGCCCGATAAATTCTCCGTGCTGTGCTTTCATGTCTAAAACGACCTCAACTTTCATTTTTGTTTCAACGGATACCTGCTCGTTGAATAGATTAATGAGCGGTACTCGTGTGCTGGATTGGATATATGCAGATTTATCTCTGTTGGTTATGCCATCAGTGGTGTCAAACTAATCATTAATTGATACAAATCGAATGTTATTGCTTGGAAAGAACATTTCGAGGTAATAACCCACCGTGATATAGTCTCGCCCTAAACGAGAAAGGTCTTTTACAACAACGCAGTCAGTCTTACCTTCCTGTATATCTTGGAGCATTTCTTGAAATGCCGGACGGTCAAAACGTTTACCACTGAAACCGTTGTCGATATAGTAACGCATGATGGGGATCTGGTGTTGGCGTCCCCATTCTTCAATCATGAGTCTTTGATTCTCTACAGACCCGTAGTGATCTCTGTTAAGAACAGATAGCCGAATATAGCCTACAGTATCCTTACTGACTGAAACAGCCAATTCAAGATGCTTCTACTTTTTCTCGCCATGATAACATCTCCCTTATACGAAAAGGGCTATGGCGCAAACCATAGCCCTTGAGGGGATTATATCATGTTCCGTTTTCCACTTCCATGAGGATACCCTCATTTTCCGCTTCCACGAGCTTAGACACACTTATGCCGTGGCCGCGATAAAAAGCAGAGACGATATCAAGACGGTACAAGGAAACCTGGGCCACGCGACTGCGGCATTCACTTTGGACGTGTACGGTCACGTCACCGAACAGATGAAGCAGGAGAGTGCGGCAAGGATGGAAAACTTCATCAAAAGTGTGTCAGCCGGGTGTGCTTTTTTGCTGTAAAGGGTAAATCAAAGGGTATAGCGGTGAGCAAAAACACAAAGGCAGTACCTATCTAGGGGGGATTGATACGAGAAAGCAAAGAAAAGCCCCAAAACCGAAATGATTTCGAGGCTTTTGTTTGGAATTACTCAACACTATAGATGCCACTCCGGAGCATCTGAAATTCTCATTGTTTGCATCCACATCAAAGCACAAACCACACTATGTATCAACTTCAGCAAAGCGGCGAACCCCACTCACGAATTGCCGAAAGCTTTCAGATGTATTGCGCTCAATATCCATGTGTGGCGCTACTCGTTTTGCACCCGCAATCTGCTGATGTTCCGGGATTAGACGATACAATTCCTCTTTAGGTGTTGGGATGTTATCCGGTATGCGGTATTTCTTTTGCTTTGATATTTTCCAAAGTTTGGGATTACTGTATGCGATCGCAAGCGCCTCTGTATCGCCAAAGTACCATGCCTCCATCTCTTGGCAAGCAATTCTAACTAGGACAGAGCGGCCTGTCCCTTTACAGAGTGACAACAGTGACTGCTTTAATTCACGGCAGTCCTTTGTATCTTGATCGTGCAAAATCACAAAACGGACATCTGGTTCGTTCCATCCACGCAACTTGGTGCGAATCGACTTTTCCAGGTCACGTTTGCCCCTATGGGGGACTGTTAGAAAGGAAATGTCCCCAGGAAGAATCTTGGGCAGCATCTCATCCAACAAATATTTCATAGAAGGTTCTTCCAGGAGAAAGACAAGTTTCAACAGGAAGCACCTCCAATTTTAGACGCCTCTTGTAATAAGAGCCCCTGCTGCCACAGTTCACCAAGCAAATCTCCTTCATGGTACAGAGAACGAATGAGCGGCAGCTCTGACGCACGAACGATGTTTGTATAGCCATCTACTTTAATCAGGCAGTACAGCTCATCCAGGCGAATCGCATCCAGAAAGTCAGGGGAGTGCGTAGAGATAAATACCTGTCCTCCAATGTCTGAATAATGCCTGAATTCTTCTGCCAGCTGCGCTAACAATTCTGGGTACAGCTGGTTCTCCGGTTCCTCCACACACAGCAGCGCATGAGGAGTCGGATCGTTGAGCAGAACCAAATAGGTAAACATTTTGATGGTACCATCGGAGACAAACTTAGCAGAAAAAGGGTTCTTGAACCGTCCGTCCTGAAAACGCAACGCTATATAGCCATCCTCTGTGACAATTGCTTCGACGTTTGTTACGCCAGGGACACGCTCCCTCATTGTTTGTAGAATAGAGTCGAAACAATCACGATGATTCTCGTAGAGAAATTTTGCGACCTGTGCCAGATTATCTCCCGTAGTAGAAAGCGATTCACTATAGTTTGCTTCTTGCCGGCTGCGTGCACTTTCAATATGAAAGTCGGATACATACCAGTCTTCAATTAAACGCCGCAAAGACGCGACAGCCGGAAAGTCTTCAAACTGTCCCAGCCCTTTGACGGCCAGGATATCTGGCGCAGCAACTTTTTGGCGGGACCGCGTAGCGATTTGGACATCCTCATATGACTGTAAGGCGCCACTTGCTGCAACACCCACACCATAAGCAAAGTCAAGAATTTTCCACGGCGCCCCATGCTGACCGCGTCGAAGACGCATAACTTCTTTTTTTACAACCGGGATAAACTTCTCATTCAGCCCAATTGTAAGTTCATAGGTGATCATAGGCTCGTCTGGCGAGGGACGAAACTTGACCGTAAAACAAATGTCTCCGCATTGATCCCTGGAAATCACTTCTTGGAAGCCACCGCGGGTCGCCAGCGCCGAACGAACATTGCTGGTAAGACAATCATGCAGAAAGCCAAATACGTCAAAAAAAGTAGACTTCCCCACGCCATTTTGTCCTACAAAAACAGCCATTTGGGGGATGTTTTCAACAAGGACATTGTTAAAAACGCGAAAATTCTGAATGCGCAGGGATTCTATTTGCATGAGGGCCATCTCCTTTGTCCTGCATTCTGGTTTCCCGATCATATACATTATACACGACTCTATCGATTCCATTCACCACGGCATAAAAGTTTTATTTCATAGATGCGTCCAAACAATATAACGGTTGTTATTTCTTGTGAAGGATCCTTTCCATTAAGTATAGCACATATCACTTGCTTTGTCGATAGTCAAATCATTCACCAGGACACAGGTAAACCTACAGCACTTTTCAGGGGTACATCTGCATTGCGATACAAAGGCTGGTAATCCATCTCTACATCGCTTACCGGATAAACCGGGCCAAATCATCATCAGATACCCCTGGACAAAGCTCTGCCAGATGCCGGATGATCCTCTCCCTGGATTCCTCCGGTTCCCGGCTATATGCTCCCTGGGTCACATCCGCTCCCAGGACATCCTCCGTTACGGCATACTTGGCAATCCCCCAGCCGTAGGGCTTCCCATATTTGTCGTTGGCATACTCGAAGCTGTGAACTGTGATGTATGTCCGCATCTGCAAGCTGGTGATCACTGTATCGAACCCCTTCAGCCCATCGCCGCCAAATCCCGCCAGCCGCTTCAAATCCTTGGACAGCGTCGGCCCCTCCCTGAGCAGGACATCCATCACGCGCTTTTCCCGGTAGCTGGCAAGGCCCTCCTCGTACCGGGCATCAAAGTCGTAGCCATCGCGGCGGTAGTTCGCCAGGTCGGGATACCATTCCCGGCTGACCAACCCAGCCTTCCTGGAAAACAGCTTGCCGTAAGCCACCACGCCCCGGCGGGCCGCATCCATCCGCCAATCCCAAGGGCCTTCTACGCCGCTTACAAACCAGTAGCGGCTGGGTGAAGTCCTCGATGGAAAAGTTGGGGATGGAGCACGCAAAGAACGGCAGGAAGCCCCGTTCTTGGACCAGAGCTTCCAACTCCGCCGCATTGTGGATCTCGGTCTGTGACATGGGCAGCGGCCTCCTCAACAGGATTATCTTCTTCAGTATAACACACTCCCTCTGTCAAGTCGAGGCTTTCTTCCAAATGTGCGCCGCCCTCAATTTCCCGAAGCAATTCCAACTTGGTCCAACTGGACTGCTGTGCAGCGTTGATGTACCATGTTCGCTCTGAAACCGTCAAATCGGATTCCAAAAGGACCACATTCTGCGTCCAGCCGAGGGTCATTGCCTGTGCTAGAAGA
>OFFH01000627.1_pt1 | contig 23555 bp, 22 predicted proteins | sample 1521341 | NCBI WGS metagenome assembly OFFH01 (sample SAMEA3504108, study PRJEB24116) | mouse gut metagenome | biome: mouse gut; feature: mouse-associated habitat; material: faeces | place: Denmark | collected 2011 | reverse complement strand
CTTCATCCGCCTGCAGGTGAGCTGCCAGCACCCCTGCACCGTATACCTGATGTTCGACGAGGTCTTGCTGGACGGAAAGCTGAACTTCCTGCGTATGAACGCCTACAATCTCTTCAAATACACCCTGGATCCAGGATGCCACGATATCCTGACCTTTGCGCCCTACACCATGAAATACATCCAGATAGCCGTAAAAGGCGAGGCCGTGCTGGAGGAGCTGGGCCTGGTGGAGTACAAGCACCCGCCCGTGCCCCGCAGGGTGAAGCTTTCCGGGGACATGGAGCTGGAGAAGATTTGTCGGGCCGCCCGGGAATCCTATCTCTCCAACGCCGTGGACGTGTTCATGGACTGCCCGTCCAGAGAGCGGGCGGGGTGGCTCTGCGACAGCTTCTTCACGTCCCGGGTGGAGCATGTGCTCACCGGGGAATGCCTGGAGGAGAGGGCTTTCCTGGACAATTTTCTCCTGGCAGAGAAATTCGATTATCTGCCGGAGGGGATGCTCCCCATGTGCTACCCGTCCGACCACAATGACGGCCTCTTCATCCCCAACTGGGCCATGTGGTTCGTGCTGGAGCTGGAGGAGTACCTGGAGCGCAGCGGGGACAGGGAACTGATTGACCGGGCGAGGCCCCGGGTCATGGGACTGGTGGACTACCTTGCCCCCTTTGAGAACGAGCACGGCCTGCTGGAGAAGCTGGATGGATGGGTCTTCCTGGAGTGGTCGAGGGCCAATGATTCCGACGTGGTGCAGGACGTGAACTTCCCCACCAACATGCTGTACATGAGGATGCTGGAGGCTGTAGCCGCCCTCTACGGGGAGGAGGGCCTGCGGGAGAAGGCGGCGTGGATGCGGAAAGTCATCAGAGAGCGCTCCCTCCAGGGCACATTCTACACGGACAATGAGCGCAGGACGGAAAGCGGCCTTGAGAACCCGGGCAACTGTACGGAGGTCTGCCAATACTACGCCTTCTTCACCGGCACGGCCACCAGGGAAGAGGACGGCGCGCTGTGGGAGACGCTGCTGCGCGGCTTCGGCCCAAGGCGCAGGGAACTGGGGCTCTACCCGGAGGTGGCCCATGCCAACGCCTTCATCGGCAACTACCTGCGCATAGAGCTGCTGTACCGGGAAGGCCTGTACCAGGATGTGGTGGACAACATCCGCGGATACTTTGCCAAGATGGCCGACCTGACAGGCACCCTGTGGGAGAACGATACCCCCTATGCCAGCTGCAACCACGGCTTCGCGTCCCATGTCATCTACTGGCTGGCGGGAATCTACGGAGTGGAGGAGGAAAAGCCATCCGCCGCCACATAAACGGCAGAGCGGAAAGTAATAAACGGCGAAAGAGGTAAAAAGAGGAGGAGAGCAGGTTGAAAAAATATATCTTAGAGGCATGCGTGGATTCCACGGAATCCGCGGTGGAGGCCGCAGGGGGAGGGGCGGACCGGCTGGAGCTGTGCGCCAACCTGATCATCGGCGGCACCACCCCGGAGCAGGCATTGTATGAGAAGGTCAGGGAGCTGACGGACACCAGGATCCATGTGCTGATCCGCCCCCGGTACGGGGACTTCCTGTACACGGAGCATGAGTTCGGCATCATCCTGCGCAGCGTGGAGCTGTACAGGCGACTTGGCGCGGAGGGCGTGGTGGTGGGATGCCTTTTGCCGGACGGCTCCCTGGACACGGAGCGGATGAAGGCCCTCAGGGAGGCGGCGGGGGACATGTCCATGACCCTTCACCGGGCCTTCGACATGACCCGGGACCCCCTGGATGCCCTGGAGGCGGCGGTGGAGCTGGGCTGTGGAACCATCCTCACCTCCGGTCAGGCCCAGAGCGCGGCGGAGGGCTGTCAGGTCCTGGGAAAGATTTTCAGTCAGGCGGCGGGCCGGATTGACATTATGGCCGGCTGCGGCGTGAAGCAGGGGAATATCCCCGTCATCCATCAGGAGACCGGCATCCGGGTCTTTCACACCACCGGCCGGCGGGGCCCAGTGGACAGCGGGATGCGCTACCGCAAGGCGGGGGTGTCCATGGGACTGCCCTCCCTGTCGGAGTATGAGCTGTGGCGCACCGACGAGGAGGAGTTCCGGGCCTGCGCCCGGCTGGTCCACGCCCTGCCCGGCTGACCCTCCAGACACAGCCCCGGCGGCTGGGGCATAAGATAGTTCAGCACCATCTGAAAGGAGGCTGCTGGAACTATCGTTCCCAGCGATGACATATGAACCCCAACACATATTTTTATTTTGGCGCCCCCGCGGGCCGGTCCGGGGGTGAGGCAGTAATCCCTCTGCCCAATCCCGGGGAGGGCGGGCCTGTCTACCCCGGTCCCGGCGGGGAGGCTGTGGTCCCCCTGCCCAACCCTGGAGAGGGCGGGCCTATCTACCCCGGTCCCGGCGGCGACGCGGTGATTCCCCTGCCCAACCCCGGCGAGGGCGGCCCGGTCTATCCCGGCAATACCGGCGGCAGCTGGGGCTGCTCCAACTGCACCACCACCGTCACCACCTGGCGCAGAACCTCCTCCGTGCGGTTCCTCAACGCCGCCTACGGCTACGCCGCCTTTCGGGTCCACGTGGGCAGCGGCCGCTTTGTCAGCCCTCTCAACTACGCCTCTGCTTCCAGCTACGGCAGATTCCGCCCCGGCTATCACACGGTCACAGTCTCCGGCCGGGACGGCTACATTTACATCCAAAAGTCCATGCTCCTCCAGGCCGGTGCGGCCAGCACCATCGCCATCATCAACACCGCCAGCGGCCTGGATCTGCTACAGATCACCGACAGCACCTCCAGGCCCACCGGCGGCTTCGCCAACCTGCGCATCGGCAATCTGGCCTATAACAGCGGGCCTATGGACGTGCTGATGAGCGACGGCCGGGTGGTCTACAGCGATCTGCGCTTCAAGGAGGTGGGGGCCTTCAAGCGGATCCGGCCCGGCGTGTACCAGTTCTTCTACGCGGACACGAACCTCATGGCCATGCCCGCCGGCCTGGACATCGAGACCATGGACTCCGCCTGGCTGGGGGTCTATCCGCCCCACGAGACCTTCGGCTCCCTGTATCTGGACGTCACCTGCGGCGAAAACTACACCGTCTACCTCCTCCAGAACGGCTCCGGCCGGAACAACATCCAAAATCTGATCCTGGTGGATTAGTAAATGCGCAAAGCCTCCGGTGAAAACCGGAGGCTTTGACGATGTATCTGGTTTGGAGAACCGCTGTTCTCCGGAGAGTTTATGCCACGGCCGCGAAATACAGCCCAAACAGCTGGGCGCAGATGGCGGCGTAGACAAGGCGGATGATACAGCCGATTACGGCGGAGGTCATGATTTCGCGGGTCTTCAGGTCCACCACACCGCTCCAGACGGCGGGAATCTGGCCCAGAGGCACCTGGACCGGCCAGGAGGAGTTGGCCAGGATGAAGGAACCCACAATGAGCTTCTTCACGTTGGGGTCGGCCAGGGTGGCGTACAGAGCACCGGCAGCGGCGTCAGCGGTGGGGCCGGACACCATTGTGCCCAAGGTCTTGGTGGCCAGAGTACCGGCCACCGTGATGGTCTGAATACCTGTCTCCGGCTCAATACCGATGGCGGACAGAACGCCGCCCATACCGCTGACGATGGCGCCCCAGATGCCAAAATACTCCAGCAGGCCAATGATAGTAAACACGGCGCAGCCCGCAGGCAGAATCACGGTAAGGACAATGCTCACACCCTCCCGGGCGGAGCCGAAAATCAGGTCCATCACGCCGGTGTCGGGGGTGAAGCGGGGCAGATCGTGGATGTCGGCCGCGTGGGTGTCACGCCAGAACAGGCGCAGGAAGGCGGGAATCAGGAAGATGGGCAGGAAAATGCCCACAATCATCACGGGCAGGGGGTTGATTCCGGCGGTTGACAGGGCAATAATGCCCAGCACAATGATGGAGAAGGAGGCAGGGGCGTTGGTGAGCGTGGCAATGGCGATTTTCTGCTCGTCCTTGGTGCAGCCGGCCTTCATGACCACGGGACCGGCAATGCGTCCGGCGGCGTTTACGTCGCCCAGGATGTTGTAGATGATACCCACGCACACAGCGGCGTTGATTTTCAAATACTTCATAATCGGCAGGAAAATGCGCATCAGTGCGTCTGTAAAGCCCAGCCGCTCCAGAACACGGCCGGTCATAATCGACACAACAATGGTGGCGCCCAGCATGGAGGAGCCAAAGAGATAGAACTCAAACATCTTATAGGACCTGGTGAACATGGCGTTGAACGCGCCGGAGAACTGTTCATGCGCAAAGAAGATGCATGCCAGGAAGGCGATGAACAGGATCATGCCGACCCACTCAATGGGCTGCCATTTGGTGCGGTCGTCGCTGCCAGCGGCAGAATTGACCTTTTTGGGGTTCTCTTTTTTGTTTTCCATAATTTACCTCCCATTTATGTGTTGGCAGACGCCGCCCGGACCCGCTCCCTCTCTCCTGTTGGGGAACGGCGGCACTCGGGGCGTCAGTATGCCCAGCGCAAAGGGGTTATTTGCTGTGCAGGTGTTCCGCGGCAATATTTTCGCCGTAGCTCTGAATCTCCGGCGAACCGAAGCAGTCCAGCGGGACGCTGGTCTGGCGCTCCCGAAAAATGACGATCTCACAGTCGGGCAGGTGGTTCTTGAGAGCCCGGGCCATCGGGACGCCGTTCTCGAAGATTTCCAGGGCATGGGAATTGCCGCAGACGAAGTTGAGGCCCAGCTCCTCCGCCTTGGCCACCAGGGGGTGCCCGGGGTACACACGGCTGATGGTGGCCAGCAGGGTATCCGCATCGGGGTGTTCCCTCACCAACTGCTCCAGATGGGCGGGGGTAAATCCACAGTGGGGGAACATGTGAATTACCTTCTTCATGGGATTTTCCGGCTTGCCTACCAGTATTCTGGCCCGGGCGGCCACCGATGTCTCCTCAATGGCCTCACAGCCCCTGGTCCTGCGCTCCAGGCGGAGCATCTCCTCGTCCATCTGGGTATTCATCAGGGTGTCCAGCCGACGGATCATGTCTCCCACCGTCTGAATCTCGGGGATTACATCCCCCACATAGACAATGTTGCCCGGGATTCCGTCGTAGCAGACGCTGGCAAAGCAGGGCCTGTGCCCGTGGAGCCAGGGAATGCCAGGGTGGGTGCCGTGGAAGGCCTCATGCAGCTCGAAGCAGGCCAGACCATAGATGCCCAGGTAGTACTTGATCAGCACCCCCCCGGAGTTGGCCGCGTCCGCAATGGGGTGGTGGGCCACAATGGCGTTCACCCCAGTAGCCGCCGCCAGCTCAATCACGCTCTCGGTCATGGTCATACACACGGCAATCTTTCTGACCTCCATCTCCGGGTCGCCCCAGACCAGGCCGGGCATTTCCACCACGGCCTTCCCGGGGATATCGGAGGATTTTGTGACCACCCAGGGATTCTTCCCCCCGGCCCAGTCCCCCGGTCCCTTCAGGCAGCGGCCGCCGGTCAGATCATCTAAAGCAGCCAGTACGTCCTTTACCTTTGCCATAGTCTTCTCCTCTTTCCTTTTAAATTTTGAACAAAAAAGACCGCAAAACATGTGAAAAGCAATTGCTTTCCCATGTTTTGCGGTCAATTACAGCTTTCTCTGCTTCAAGCCCCGGACGCTGATCTCCGGCGGGCGGCCTGCGCCGTCTCCATTCGATCCTCGCCGTCAGGGCTGTGAATTCTGTGCCTGCCCGTCACGATTCAATTTGCCCGGCTGCCGCTCGGGAGCCTTCAGCTCCGGCAGCAGTTCATCCACCTGCCGGTCGAAGAAGGTAACACTGGCTGAAATTTCCAGCGCAGGGTCATAATCCTTCAGGTGCGCGATTACTGTTAACCCCAGCTCCTCCTGCATCAGCTGGATAAATCGCTGTTTAAAAATATTGATCAGGGTGCGGTCCATCACCTCGGTGGAAGCCTTGTCCATCTCATAGGGCAGGGACAGCAGGCTCACCCGCCGGTTCCTGGCCACGATTACCGCCCGGTTGTGCATCACATCCACCCGCTGCGTCAACACACCCTGCTTGAAAACCTCCATGTTGACCTTATTATTGATGCGCAGAATCTCCTGTTTGAATTCCCCCATCAACATAGCTGCATGCCACCTCACTTTAATTTCGGCGGGGATCAAGCATACATCAGTGTGTTAGCAGTATAGCACAACGCAGCGGAAAACGCAAGAAAAAAGTCGAGTTTTGTCGAAAATTTTTTCTGCCCCCCAACAAAAAGGCCCCCGCTTAGCCAAGCGGGGGCTTGACAGAGCTGCAAATCAGCCCTCCTTCTGCTTTTTGGCCTCCAGGTAGTCGTTGAGCTCAGTATTCAGCACGTCGGTGATGAACATATGGCCGGGGGCGTGGGTAATCACAATGGGGGGCCTGGCGTTCTCCACAGCGGCCTGGGGGGTGACGCCGCAGGGCCAGAACACGGTGATCTCGCCGGGGTAGATGTCCACCGCCTCACCGTAGTCGGGCTTCATGGCGTCGGCCACCCCCACCTCCGCCGGGTCGCCCATGTGGACGGGCGCGCCGTGGACGTTGGGCATTTTTACCGTGATGTCGTAGGCCTTTTTGGCGTTCTCCGGAGTCATGGGCCGCATGGAGCACACCATGGGGCCCTCAAAGGGTCCGGCCTTCACTGTCTGGATGTTGGTCTTGAACATGGGCACGTTGCGGCCCTGGGCGATGTGGCGCACCTCGATGCCCTCCCGGATCAGGGCCTCCTCAAAGGAGAAGGAGCAGCCAATCAGGAAGCCCACATAGCCCTCCTTCCAGTATTCCGAGGCGTCGGTGAGCTCCTTGGTAAACACGCCGTTCTCGTAGACCCGGTAGCGGGGGATATCGGTGCAGATGTTGCCCCCCTCCCCCATGTCGTGGGTGTCGGGGGTGCCCTTGATGATCTCCAGAATGGGGCAGGGGAAGGGGTTCTTCTTGGCGTACTCCTCAAAGTCGGCGGCGTATTCCGGGGGCAGGATCACCAGATTGGCCTGGGCGTAGCCCCGGCACATGCCGGCGGTGGGGAAGTCGATGACCCCCTCCCGGATGAGCTGGCGGACCTCGGACGGTTTCATGTCAATATAGGGGGTGATATCAAATGCCATGATGTTCCTCCTTATTTTTTGCCCCCCTCGCTAAAGGGAGGCGGGCCGCGAAGCGGCGGGGGATTCCGTTGATAGACACGGCTCAATAGGACGGAATCCCCCAGTCATTCGCTTTGCGAATGCCAGCCCCCTTTGGCAAGGGGGCCTTTGGGGACTTAAGCGTTAATCCCGCTCAGCGCCTTCAGCGCGGAGCGCTGGGCCAGCAGCAGGCTCTGGGCGTACTCCACCGGCACCTTGACAAACCGCGCCTTGTCCCCCGCCTTGAGCTGGGCCAGGGTACGGAAGTCGGCGGTGATGACGGTGGCAATTTTGGTGTAGCCGCCGGTGGTCTGGCGGTCGCCCAGCATGATGATGGGCGTGCCGGCGGAGGGCACCTGGATGGCGCCGAAGGCGATGCCGTCAGAGATAATGTCGCCGCCCTCCTTGTGGGCGATAGCGGGGCCGTCCAGGCGGCAGCCCATGCGGTCAAACTCGGGGGTGACGGTGTAGGTGCCGCTGAGGAAGGTGTCGATTCCGGCGTCGGTAAAGGCATCGTCCTGGGGGCCCAGCACCACCCGGAGGGTGTACACCGGCTTGGGCGCGAACTCGGGCTTGAGCACCCGGTCCTCCATCCGGCTCAGGGTGTCCACAGGGGCCCGGAAACCGATCTGGTCGCCCTTCTCCAGCTTGCGGCCGTTGAAGCCGCCGATCTTGGCTTTCATGTAGGTGGACCGGCTGCCCATGGTGAGGGGGATGTCCAGACCGCCGGCGAAGGCGATAAAGGCCCGGCAGCCCGACTTTGGGGCGGTGAATTTCAGCGTCTGCCCCGCCTTGACGGCCACCGCCTGGTAGTTGGGGACAGCCTTGCCGTCCAGGGTGGGGCCCAAGTCGCCGCCGGTAATGGCGATCACGTTCGCCTTGTCAAACTGGAGCTGGGGACCCATCATGGTGCACTCCAGCACCGCCTCCCTCTGGTCGTTGCCGGCCAGAATGTTGGCCAGAGCGGCAGACCGGGGGTCCATCACCCCGGACACCGACACGCCGAACTGCTGATAGCCGATGCGGCCCTGGTCCTGGACGGTGGTGAGCAGGCCGGGGTTCAATACGGTGATACTCATTTTCCGCCCTCCTTCCTGGGGTGACGCTTGACCTGATAGCCCTCTGCCGCCTCCTGGGCGGCGATTTTGTCAAACTCCGCCTGGTCGATGGCATAGAATTTGATGTACTGGCCCGCCTGGGGCAGGATGGGGGTCTCGCGATTGGCGTCGTACATCCGCACGGGGGTGCGGCCGATGAGCTGCCAGCCCCCCGGGGAGTCGATGGGGTACACGCCGGTCTGAGAGCCGGCGATGCCCACCGAGCCGGCGGGAATTTTTACACGGGGAGTTTTCAGCCGGGGGGTGGCGATGGCCTCGTCCATGCCGCCCAGGTAGGTAAAGCCGGGGGTAAAGCCCAGCATGTAAATGAGGTACTCGGTGGAGGTGTGGATTTTGATAACCTCCTCCTCCGTCTTGCCCGCATGCTCAGCTACGAACTTCAGGTCGGGGCCCATCTCCTCCCCGCCGTAGAGAACGGGAATCTCCAGCACCTCGCTGGGGGGGATGGTAATTTTGTCCAGCTGGCCCAGCAGGCCCTTCAGCTTCTCCATGAGGGGGGCATAGCGAATGACTTCCGGGTCGTAGTGGACCATGAGGGAGCGGTAGGTGGGCACCGTCTCCACGATGCCGGGGATATCGCTGCTGCTCAGGGCGATGTTAAAGGCGCGTATCTGGGCGTTGATGGGCTCGCTGATCTCGTTGCCGAACTCCACGCACACCGAGGTATCGCCCGTCAGCAGAAATCTGACGTCTGCCATAGAATATCTCCTTTCGCGGCTTCAGGGCAGGCCCGGGAAGACCTGGCCCTGCCCTGAAGGGGAGTTTTTATTATTTAAAGAGATTCACAATATTGGGGACGGACTGTACGCCGGAGTACAAAGCGATAGCTACCACAACAACGCCCGGAATAATCATCCACATGGGGTGGTTGTAGTTCTCGCCCACAATCCGCTTGCTGCGGCTGGCAATGAGCATGACGCCCAGGGTGATGGGCAGAATCAGTCCGTTGAAGGCGCCGGCGACGATGAGCAGCTGGGCGGCGTTGCCCACGATGACCATCATCAGCGTGGAGAAAGCGATAAAGCCGATGACGCACTGGCGCTCATACTTGGCAATTACGGGGTGGAGGGTCTTCAGGAAGGAGACGGAGGTGAAGGCCGCGCCCACCACGGAGGAAACGCCCGCGGAGAACAGGCACAGGCCGAACAGCCGGTAGCCCAGGTCGCCGGCAGCCAGACGGAAGGCCTCGGCGGCGGGGTTGCCGCCCTTGGCGGCGTCAGTGATGATCTGGGCGTTCTCAGCCACCCAGGTGGTGCCCACGGTGCAGGTACCCAGCACGGCCAGGAACAGCAGGATACGCACCAGACCGGAGGTGCCGCACCCCTGAACCACACTGCGGCGGACATGGCCTACGTTCTCGGGGCCGGAGATGCCGGCATCCAGCAGGCGGTGTGCGCCGGAAAAGGCGATGTAGCCGCCGCAGGAGCCGCCCAGGATGGTAGTCAGGGCGGTGAACATGCCGGTTTCAGTGTTCAGCAGCTTGTCAAAGCTGCCCAGACCCTTGACGACCTCGCCCATGGGGGGCTGGGACTTGACGGCCACCACCAGCACGGTGAGGAGGATGACAGCGGCCAGCACGGTAGCCACCTTGTCCATGATGGTCTTGGCGTTCTTATTGACAAAGATAAGGATGCCCAGGCAGCCGGCGATAATCGCGCCGATCTTCTGGTCCAGGCCCAGCATGGCATTGAAGCCCAAAGCCACGCCGCCCACATTGCCCACGTTGAAGGCCAGGCCGCCGATCGCCACCAGAATGGCGATGATCACACCCAGGCCGGGCAGCAGCTTGTTGGCCACGTCCTGAGCCCGCATGCCGGATACGGAGACCACAGACCAGATGTTCATCTGGGCGGTGATGTCCATCAGAATGACCAGCACGATAACCAGGGCCAGGGCCGCGCCGTGCTGGGCGGTGAAGGTGGAAGTCTGGGTCAGGAAGCCGGGGCCGATGGCGGATGTAGCCATCAGGAAGGCCGCGCCGAACAGTACGGAACGGCTGGGCTTCGCGCCGCTGTTTGCGAGATTATTACTCATTTAAGTACCTCCAAAATAGTCAGTTTTCCTCTCTCTTGCAAAACGAACCGTTGTCATTTGCCCTGCAAATGACGTCTCCTTTGCCAAAGGAGACTGATTTCCCTTTCCTTTTTCAACCAAAAACCTTCCAAATCACACAATGTCAGCAATGGGGGCGATGGTGACCCCCTCGGCCTCCAGCCGGGCCCGGATGTTCTTGACAAACTCCACCGCGGAGGGGTTGTCGCCGTGGACGCAGATGGAGTGGGCGTCGATGGAGACCTCCTCGCCGGTGACGGCGGTGACCTTGCCCTCAGTGACCATGCGGATGGTGCGGGCGATGGCCTCGTCCTTGTCGTGAATCACCGCGCCGGGCTTGGAGCGGGGCACCAGGGAGCCGTCGGCCTGGTAGGCCCGGTCCGCAAAGACCTCGCTGGCAATCTTCAGGCCCACCTGCTTGCCGGCCTCCAGCATCTTGCTGCCGGCCAGACCCAGCAGGATCACGTCGTTGTCCACGCTGGCGATGCCCTCGGCGATGGCCAGGGCCAGGTCCATATCCTTGCCGGCCATGTTGTACAGGGCTCCGTGAGGCTTCACGTGCTGGAGCTTCACGCCGTTGGCGGCGGTGAAGGCCAGGAGCGCGCCCATCTGGTACTGGATGTAGGCCCTGGCCTCCTTGGGGGAGCAGACCATGTTCCGGCGGCCGAAGCCCATCAGATCCGGGAAGCCGGGGTGAGCGCCCACGGCCACGCCGGCGGCCTTGCAGGCGGCCACAGTTTTGTCCATCACCAGCGGGTCGCCGGCGTGATAGCCGCAGGCCACGTTGGCGGAGGAGACATGGGCAATGACCGCCTCGTCCATACCGATGGTATAGGCGCCGAAGCTCTCGCCCAGGTCGCTGTTCAGGTCAACTTTGTACATAGGGGATTCCTCCTTTTAAAGAATCAATTCGGAACGCTTGCACACGCCATATATTACCACAGAACGCCGGAAATTGCAATAAAAATTTGTGGATAAGCGCCAAAAAACGGACATCCCCTGCCGGAGATGTCCGTCTTGTTGCACTTTTCCGCATTTCGGCTTTTATTTGCCCCTTTTCCCCCTCAGTCCATGGGCTTCATGGTGGGGAATTGTTTCGCCACTCTACATACCGTTACATAAGTTATCAAATCTTGACAATTCATGGCGGTTTTCCTAACTTTCTCAGCATATTGTTATTTAGCGTTACACAGTGTATTCGGTGATTTGTCGTAAAATCTGTCGTAAAACTCAGCTGATCTTGATTTTGCCTTCCAGGTTGGCAAACGATTCCATCTTCTTCTCTTTGGTGGCCTCGTTATACACGTCCATCGTCGTTTCAATATTCCGATGGCCCATGATTTCCTGGATGATTTTGATATTCGGCTCGTTTTCACAAAGCCTTGTGCAAAAAGTGTGCCGCAGGTTGTGGACGGAGAAATGCGGTAACCGGACTGCTCCAGTTTCTTCTGCCTCAATGTTATGATCACGGATGATACGCCAGATAGCCCGATTTACCAAATGTGGAATAAGAACCTCTTGAAAACGATTCTGGAAGATAAAGCCAGAATAGCCATCAATCTCAGAACGTGTAAATCCATGCTCCATCTGCTTCAGCCTCTCGTCCAACAAGGCACGCTTCACATCATCGAACATCGGAATAATGCGTATGCCCGCTTTTGTTTTCGGAGTTGTGATATGGATTTCCATATTCCCGGCTTCTGTGACTCGATGTATGAGATTGTGATTTACATTGATAATCTTGCCCTTAAAGTCGCAGTCTTCCCATCGAAGGCCAAGGCACTCGCCTACTCTCATTCCAGTACCAAGCAACACGGTGAACAAGTTTGACCAGTGACGGTACGTTGGAGTTCGTGCCACAAAATCGACGAATGCCTCCTGCTCGGGAACTGTCAATGCGTGGCGCTTGGGTTTTTCCCAATCATGGCTTTTCTTAATCTCAGCGATCACCCCGTCAGTAGGGTTGATACGGATGTAACCGTCCTTGACCGCCACATTAAACACCGGATGCAAAATGGTCTGGATAATTTCGACACTGTTTGGCTTAAATCCGTGCTTCAGCAGTTCACCATAAAACTTCTTTATATCGCTGTACCTGATACTGGCAATATCCCGCATCCCAATATTTTCTTTAATGTACTTTCCGTACATATATTTATAATTTGTCCGGGTAGATGCCTTGAGCTCGTACTTGGTTGCGATATAGTCTTCCCAAAAATCATTGAGCGTCATTCTGGCGGCAACAAATGAGTTGATACCATCTTGCGTATCACGGAGCACCTTTGCCTCCATATCCCTGAGAGCTTCACAGGAACGCTTCTTCGGCGGTAATTTGTCGCTTGAAACTAATCTCCAGCTATATAGGCTCCTTCGCACCCCTTTCGCATCCACATACTTGTACTCATACTTTCCATCGGCACGCTGACTCTCTCCTGTTCTAAGGAGACGGCCTTTGCTATCGCGTCTCTTTTCTGACATGGATACCCCTTTCAGAAAAGGACATGGCAGGGCTTGGATATTATACCATGTCCTTCATTGGATTTCAAGTAATAGAATCACATCATCAAATGGAATCGCAATCATCAAGATATTCTTCCAGCCTTTTGCGGCGAATAAGCTGACGATTTCCATTCCACACTGACAAGTTTTTTTCGGGATTTTTGTCAAGAAGATCGCGGAGTTTATGTTCACCGATACCGAAATACTCTGCAGCTTCCCGAACTGTCAGCATATAACGGTCCCCTAATGGGGTTCGTTTCGTTTCTTTCATAATTATAGGATGAAACCGCCTCCCTATTGGCGGTTTTCAATACCTCCCGTTTAGAATTAGTGAACGTATGAGCAACGGGCGGCGGCTGGCTAAACCGCTCCACAGGACTTACCTCCGCGGCTTTACTCGGTGCCTTCTACAGCCTGCGACGGATTGATTACCGCTCGGACCATAGCCAAGGCAGTGTATCATGATTCGGTATATGGGTCATGGCCTCAAGCTGCCACAGCTTGCTTGTATGCGGCATCCGGCTCTCCCTGTTCCTCCTTCCATTCGTTGGGATCATGGCTCTGGTCTGCCCAATACGGCTGGGCCATATACTTAACGTACCCGTTGGCTCTATGAGGCCATGCGGCCTGTTTGTCAAGGTACAGAGATGCCTTCCCAAAAGGCCTTTTTGCCTCTCACTCCTATCCCCGACTGTCTGCCCGCAATCTGCCCACATTCCTGCCATTTTTCGCAAAAATGCCTCACAGCCCGTACAGGGGCTGTGAGGCGTTCGTTATAATTGGTCAAATAGTTTGAGACTTGCTACCATAGCGTCAATGTCCTGCTCACTGGGGCCAAGCGGCATTTCCGGGGGCTGGCTTCTCTGTGTTGAAGCAACCGTATTTCCTGACAGAAATTCTCCCACCGAAGTTTTCACCATGTCCCGGACCATCGCCAGAAGCTGCTCCTTCGTATGCAGTGGCTGGTAGGTAATTTTGATTTTTGCGCCAGGCATCTCCATTTCCGGATGCCGCTGAAGGTATTCAACGACGGCCAGGACGATGAAATCGCTTTTCTTGTTCCCCAACCGCTCTAAAAGAGCGCCTACCTTTGCCTTTTCTTCCGTATCGGCACTCCACTGGAGGGAAAACCGGAACCTGTCATCCCTGCGCAAAGCCTTCACCGACCTTCTGTGCCTGCATTTGACGCAGCTGGGCGGTGGCCAGCATCCCAAATCCTACAGCATTGGCTTTCGGATCAGCAACAAATTCCGCCTTCGCCACTTGGCTGGACGTTTCAATGAAAGTCCGAAACAGCGCCGCACCGCCGCCGGTGAAGATGGCAGGAGTCGCCCGCAAATCCACCTGCAGTTCCCGCAGCTTGTCCAGGATGCCGGCAGCATAGCTTTTCACTGTGGCCCGAATGGTCTCCTGTACATCATCAGGCAGGATGGTGGGGCGCCCCTGAATGACATCGGCAATATGGTCGTCATCAATCTTGATGTCGTGAAGGGCGCTGACCCTGCCAATAATGCCGTTTGCCATAGGGATGGCGCCCATCTCCAAACTGCGGCAGAACTGCATATCCGGCTGGACGCCTCGCAGCAGGAGCACATCGGTGGTAAATCCGCCGATATCCACTACAAAGGTACGGGGATTTTGCTGGATGATCTGGGCCTGGGGAACCACGGCGGCATAGGCCTGGGGATAGACCAGCACCTGGCGGATCATCAGGCTGATGGGGGTATCATTAAATTTGAACTGTACTGTCCCTCGCTTGAAATACTCCGCAAACCGATTCCGCAGTTCATAGTGCTCCGGGGGCAGGCCGATGGCCAGCTCCGCTTCTACCATAGGCTGCAGTGCCTCCCGCTGCCGAAGCTCCTTGGCGATGGCAAACAGGCTGAGGATAAAGAACCTCTCGTCCTTGGTCTTGTCCCGCATATAGGGGATCCGCTCACCGGACAAAGTCCAGAAGGTGCCGCCGAACTCCAGCACATCGGTCTCCACAGGGGGCTTCACGGGATAATCCGTCAGTCCCGAAGTAAAAACGAAATCAGGGGTCTTGATAGCGGAATTGCCATGGTCGATTGCAAATAGCATAACAGTCACTCCTATTCATTCAGATACCTCATTACACGGAAACAGATGCGTATTTGCAACGGAAATGAGCATTTTACTCATTGCAATGTTGGCCTCTGTGTCTATATGCGCTATAATTCATTAAAAACAGTACAGGAGGATAATAATGCCCAACAAAATTTATAACTTATGTTCAAGTGAATGCGCAACACATACACTTATAGATATCATTGGAATCTCACTAACCATCTTGTGATTGACCCGGTCAAGGTACTCATAGATCTTGGCATTGACCTCGACAGTCACCAGCCGTCCGTCGTAGTTGATGGTAATTTCCATCTTCCATTACCTTTCGTTCAAATTTTGAGGTTCGAACGTTAGGCGGAGAGCAGCAATGAGGTCAAAGTGATTGGCCTGGAAATACAAAAGCACCCAGACGATACAAGACCGTTCGGGTGCTGCTAACAATATCATGGGCCGTCAAGAATTGACGGTTTTTGCAAGTCTGGGTGAAGTGAGCCATTACGGGGTCGGACTTTTTTGATAGCAATTCAAATTAGGAAACGATAAAAAAGACTCGACGATACTTCCCGGATACCACCGTGTTCTTAAAGGTAACTTTAACACACCTTCCGTTTTCCGTTTTTCAATAGAACGCGGCAGTTTTGAATTTGATATTTCAAAACCGCTGAAAGGTTCTCATTCCCTGTTTAGGGTGCTCCAGTTTTCAGCCGCCCAAATAACGGTTTTTATTATTTCGTTGGACGGTAGTAATTATTCAACAATATTCCTTGCGGGACATGGGGTTCAGATTTGGGAAATTAGTCTGCATTAATTTAAATTTGAACTGTTTGAAACCTCGTATCCCATTTTATCTTTTTGTGGGGAACATTCGGAATCCTTACTCTGCAATTCTTTAAGATATAAAATAGTCCTACCCAATCTGCCATGTCTTACAAACTTCTTCAGATTGGGTAGGGCCATTCTAGTTCACTGTAGCGCATCTCGATTGACGTTGCCCAAAGAGGTATCGCACTCCCCAAACACCGCACGGCAGTCAGCAAGTGTATCACACATCGTGGTTAAAATATCCCGTATCCCTGTGATATTAGTTCGGATCTGCTGGGCATCCTCCCGGAAAGCCAACGCGCCCTGTCCCTTCCAGTTCTCCAGCAGTGTCCTCACGATTTCGTCATATTCCTTGACCAGTTCGTCGTATTTCCGTATCAAATCAAGGCGAGCGGCGATAAATGCGTCAAAAGCCCTAGTGTCCAACAACTGGTACTCAGCCATATCGACTCCTCCTCTCCCATGCGTTGGTGCTCTGTGGTCAGGACACCGATGCATGGTCTTTGATAAACTTTATTTTCTGAATATCCGCCTTCTCCAGGTCGTAGAAGAACCCATCCCCCTGGTCGCAGAGTCCAAAGCGCTCCTTTAGCTCCGCCTGATCCATATTACTGAAAACCGTTCCGTTTCCTCTGTCCCGAACAAAGTCCGCGATATCGTAAAGCAGGAATGCCCGGGCAATGGAGTAGTTAAAGTAGCTGTAGATTTCGGCGGAGGGGATCCTCTGCACATCCGAGAATACGAACAGCGCCTTTTCGGAAACCGCAGAGTCTATGAATGGCTGCATTCGTACCAATAGGTGCCGTCCGGAGCCCCCAGGGATATGCTGATAAGCCTCCCGGCTCTGCACGACAAAAACAGTAAATGGCCGATCCTCCACCGACACAGGGATGGATCTGTCGCAGCTCTCCTCAAACTCCGGGGAACTGTAAATATCATCTGGCAGATCAAAGTATCTCCGGATGACCTCCTCGAACTTTTTCCGACTGGAGACCTTCACGGTATCGACACCATCGGTGAGATCCTTGACCTTCTCCAACTCCCCGCGCCCGTCGTCCCACAGCACAAAGCGGACACAAGGGATTTCCCGTGCACCTCGCAACAGTAGCCGGAGGAGATTGGTCTTACCTGCGCCCTTCCGTCCATAAATCGCAATGCACCGCGCCGTGCGCAACTCTATGGCAACGGAGGCAAAAGTATAATAATCCAAGCCGGCCGTCAGAAAGCCTGGAGTAAAGGAGGGTGTGTGGGGGCAGAAACGATTCCAGTTCTCCTCGTCCAAGACGTCGGTAAACACGTTCATTTTCCGTTCTAGCAACGCCTCGTAGTCTTGGTAGTGTTTCCGCAGCACAGTTTTCAGGGCAGAAAGCGCCTTTTCCTCACCCTCATCTCCAACGTAGAGGTCGGAGTCGTAAGGGTAGTAGCCGTGAAACTCATAAGCCGCAACATCCCGGTTGGCAATTCCTCGGCCCTTTATGCTGGGAGGTTTCTCTACTTTGTAGCCAAAGAGATCTGCATATTTCTCCTGGGGGATGTCAAAGGCAATGATTCGGTTGAAGCAGTTGAGCAACCGCCCCCCTCCCGCCGAGGGGTCCGACGCCGTCACAACGACCGTCACCCCCTTAGACAGTCCGTCCCTCGCCAACTTGAGCAGTTCGTCCTGGTAGAGCATATACCGCTCATTTCCATAGAAGGTATTTAGGCCGTCCAGAATTAACGTCACATGGATGGCTCTGCTTTTTTGGTCGCTCTCGTTACGGCTGAGTTCTGCGTAGACCCTGCCGTGGAGATTTTTGAGATTCTCCGCAAGCCGTTCCTCGACCCGCCGGAATACTCTTCGGACGTTCTCCTCTCTGGAGCCATCGAAGTACCCCACCACGCATGGCAGGTCTCCGTATAAAACCAGGTTGTTGCTAAAATCAAGGATGTAGACCTCCTCGTCCCTTGGGAAGTCGGCCTTCTGGTGCAAGCGGACGAGCAGCGTCTTGATGAGGGTGGTTTTCCCACTCATGGAGGAGCCAAAGATCGCCAAGTTGCTCTTACAGAGATCGACAGTATAGTCCGCCTGGAGTTGATGGTCTGGATCGTCGTAGCGACCCAGTTCCAATTCTAGTGAAGGCATATAGTACCTCCTCTTTTTCAGTGGTTTAGAAGCTTACAAATTCCGCTACCCTTGTTCCAGTTGAACTCAAAGAAGCAACGGGCAGGTAGCGGTTGCTGGAACACCGGGTGGGGAGCCTTTTCGTCTCTTTCACCAGCAAACTGTGCAATTTGTTCCACAAAAAACTGTGATTGAGTAATCCCTTTTTTAGCCTTGGCGATCTGCTTTTTTGTTATGGGGTTATCATCATAGGAACAGTAGAACGAGGAGTATCCTCCCCCAATCTCCGCCTGGGTAACGCAGATGGGCTGCTCCAACCCACTGGAAATATCCGCCTTAGAATACCCCGACTGGAAGTACTCGAACCGAGAGCCCGTCCCCACCAAGAGGTAGGCCCTTCCATTGCCGGGCATCAGGGGGCTGGCAGCCAAGTCGGTCCCGATCATCTCTTTAGACGCTTCCCGAGTGGCTACCTTCAGACAGAGGAAGGACTTAGAATTGTGCCGGATCTCGTCGGTAATGGCCCCCTGGATATTTTGGGAGATCAGGATAATATGGAACCCCAGACTGCGCCCTACCCGTGCCAAGGTGTTCACCTCAGCCTTGAAGTCAATGTTGCTGTTCTCGGAGGAAAAACGCATGAGTTCGGTGAACTCGTCGATCACTAGGAACAGGTGGGGTAGACCGAACTCTGGATTCAGGAGTTCCTCCATACGCTGGATCCGGTGCTGATCCTCCGGCTTTTCCAAATCCAGGGACAGGTTGCGGATATGCTCGTCCAACGTTTTACGGGAGGAGCGGATGCGGATATAGCTGTCGATGCTGTCCACCTCCAGGCAGTTAAATAGCTTTTTGCGGCGGGTAACCTCAGCGGACATAGAGAGAAGGAAACGCTTGAGCATATGGCTGGCTCCCGCACCGTTCTGAGATGGTGCCCACAACATGGGGTAGCCCGCCAATGCGCTTGATAAACCCGCCGCCCTTCATATCGACCAGCAACATGTTGACCTGAGAGGGCGAGTACCGAACAGCCAGACCAATGAGGAAGGTCAGAATGGTCTCAGATTTTCCGGATCCGGTGGTGCCGGCCACCAACATATGGGGACCGTCGGCGCTCTCGTGCAGATCCAGGAACACGTTGGCGTTTTCTTCTTTTGCGCTTCTCTCATCCCGGTCATCGTATTTCTTGCCGATAGGAACCTTCAGGGATTTGGTCACATCCCTAGCCTCCTCCCAGTTGTTAGGGAACCACATCTGCTGTAGCAGTTCCCACATACGGCCTTTCAGACCGGCCGTCTCGCCCAGAAGGGAGGGGTACAGGTGGAGCAACTCCACATACCCAGGCACATCGGCACCCTGGGCAATCCGGTAGTAGTACAGAGCGCTCAGGATCTTGTATGCCTGATACAGATGATCCAGATCCTCCCGGCGGTCCAGATCTCGGGGGTCGGGAGAAGGAACATCCGGGGTAAAGCGGTACTGGGATTCAGCCCCAGACTCCTGCCCGTCCGGTGTGCGGAAAATCACTCGCGTATGGGGCAGAAGATACCACTCGGTCGCGCTCTTGGCTCGAATGACCTGATCGCAATATTTTGGTAGTTCCTCACTGTAGCGCTTGCAGAAAATGAAGGACATCCCCTCGATGGATCGCCCCGTACCCTCTGCCTGATCAGGGATATCCGGCAGATACTCCGAAATGGGGTGCCGCTTAAACTCGTACTCCTCTTGGAAAATCAGAAGGATGTGGGGGAAATGTGCACCCTCCCCAGCGTTTTTTCGCTCGGTCAGCAACTCCATGAGCCGGTTTAGGATCAGGTTGGCCTGGTTCTTGTTGAACGCAAAGGCCGAGAGGTTGCCGAGCAGCTCCCGAAAGTGTGGGAGGTGTTTATAGAGATTCACCATATGCTGGCGCGTTCTCCAGTTCTCGGTCTCCTCACAGAAAAGGATGCACTGGAGTTCATCCGGTGAGTGGTAGAAGCAGAGTTCCAGTATTACGTTGTCCAGGAAGGGGCGAAACGACATCGGCTTGGGAAACAGCACCCCCAGAGAGACACACTCCTTCAAGCTCAGCAGAACCGGCGCACCCTGCAGATAGGCGTACCTTTGAGCGATGTCGTAAGGCAGGTCTGTCAGATAGCGCAGACTGCTGTCCAAGGTCTCCTGCTCCGGGAGCACAATGGTAAAGGGGGAGTCGGCCGCACCCTCTATGTTTTTATAGCGAACGGAGGTGAATACTACGTCCTTTTTCTCCCCCTCGACATGGAAGACGGAGGGAACCAGGCGGCTCTCAGCCGTAGAGAGGCCCAGGCGGATGGTCAGAAATCTGGGGTGGCTACTGCTCCGGCTGAAGATATCTCCGCTCACAGCGGTGGCCAGATCCACCAGACCGGCCACGTCATCCTCCCCAAATTTAGAGGGGTAGAGCCGCTTGAGCTGCTCCACATCCCACTGCTGCTTCTCCCGAATGCTGTGTATGAGCCTCCGGATATACAGCTCGTAGTGCTCCTTCCACTCCCGCAGAGCGGCCTTGTACAGCTTCTTCTGGTGAGACATGTTGAGCGAGGTTGTGATCACTGTGGCCGCCACCATGGCCAGGCTCATGGCGATCATACCGGCATTGCTGGTGCCAGAGGAGAAGAACAGCCGCGAAACAAACATGGCCCCAGTCATGACCAGAGGTGTCAGCAGCGTGAATAGCATGCCTTGACGGCTCTTCTGGGGGGGATTCGTAGGTGGGATGATCTTGATCCGGGTGCTGTCCATTGCGTAGAGAGGTCTGTCGCTGATGTTATAAAGGGGGATGGTCTCGCGGAACGCCCGGTTCACCTTGCGGTCCTGAAACAGGGCGGCAGAGTGATGCCAACCCACGGAGTCAAAGATTAGTCTGGTGGTGGAAACGAACCCCAGTTCCTTCAGGGTCTTTTTCCCATGGATGCTTTTGCGCAGCCAGATCTGATCCGGGTGGGCGGTGCTGTCGGCGGATCGATCCTCCTTCTCCCGCTTATTGATGGAACCGATGGCCACCCGGTACGGAGAGACCGCCTTTTCCCACTCATCACTGTCCCACTGTTCATAGACGACCTTCTCCTCCCGGTAGGCGTGGATGCAGTCCTGGAAGATTTGCCAACACAGGATGTAGACGTCCTTTTCGCTGCGCTCCCTCTCTATGGGCTGCTCGCCGGCATCCCCCTCAGGCCGGCGGCTGTCCCGGCTGTAGTGGGCGGATTTCAGCGACTCCAGATCTACTTGGTACACATTCAGTTTTTTTTCCAGGCCGTATTGAACGGCGTCAATCAGCTGGTCGCAGCGGATATCATTTTTGACAATCAGCTCGATGTCATAGGACTCCACCTCAGCGCGGCTGGTTTTCGTTCGAAATCCGGCATCTACAAACTGTACAGTGACCAGGATGGCGTTTTCTTCTGTTATGGAAAGCAGCTCTCTCTCTTCCACGATGCACCCTCCCTTACCAGCGGTCGCACAGCATTTGGTTGATCAAGTCGTCCACAGTATTCAGACACGCCTGAACCAATTCCAACGGTGCCTCTATCGCCGTTTGCTTTGGGGGCAGAAATACAGGAAAGTCATCCGCAAAGGGCTCGGCTACTTTGATACCGCAAATTCCTTGGAGCTTGGGAGCTAAGAGGGGACCTATATGGGAGCCATCCTCAACGGCTGGCAGCTCAATCCACATCATTACCACGTCGGAAACTTGCAGTGTATAGTCGCTTGGCGCACTCTTTCCCTCCGGCAGAGGGGAACAGCCGAACTTCACATCGGAAATGCGCAGCGTGTAGTCGTGCGGCGCGCTCTTCCCCTCCGGCAGAGAGAGACGGTCGAGCTTCACGTTGGCGATGCGCGGTATGTACTCCTTCGGCGCGCCCTTCCCCTCCGGCAGAGAGAGATGGTCGAGCTTCACGTTGACGACTTGCGGTGTGTACTTCTTAGGCGCGCTCTTCCCCTCTGGAACAGAAATCTGAACGGTTCCCGTTTCCGGTGGTAATACCGCCTTAATCTGCCGTACCTTCAGATCCTCCTCCGTAAACCCGCACCGCAGCACTGTCTCGGCCACGCGGTCCTCGGAAAAAATTCCTTTCAAAAAGCCTGCCAGAGTTTTCTCAGGCTCATATGTTTCTCTGTGGTCTTCCATAACGCGACTTCACCGCCTTATCGTCATCCTTGGTACCGACTCCACCAGACTCGTCCTCACCCCGGCAAAGCCGCTGGGCCCGCCGCCCTCTGTATGCGCAACGTGTCGTTAGAGCTCGGTAGGCAGGCTGTCCGCCAACTCTTGATCTGCACTCTTCATCTGCTCGGCGTTCTGCTCCAACAATTGGGCCAGCGCTTCCACTGTGGCTGGAATGCTGCTGCTGGTATATTGGTATACAGCGCCGTCGATAAATGCTATAAACCTGTTCTTGGAAGCACCCGTCCAAGCAGTGGTATTTGCCTCGATTTTTTCCTTGAGCGCATTTGCCGCAATGCGATACTCCTCCGCGTACTGGCGAATCTCCTTCGCGGCCGCCTGCATCTGGGGGTAGTTGAAAATAATATCGGCCATGGTGTACCCTCCTTATAGATGTTTATCCTACTCTGCCGCACCGGTTCCATTCCCGGCGGCGTTCCGATTCTGATTCCCCATGTTGGGGTCCACTGTGTCCAGCAGGGCCTCCTTAATCTCGGTCAGGAGCTTTTTCAGATTGGTGGACAGCGACCCGTCCGGAGCAGTCAGACGGTCGACAAGCACGGGCGTGAGTTGGGTAAAGAAGTCGTTGTAGCCCACAGCGGAGTCGCCGTTGAAGTCCGCTCCTTGGGCCGTGAGGGTGGTGATGGTTGCTTTAAGCTTTGCGAATATCTCGTTGCAGGTGTTTGCGTAGACGTCTACAGCGGCCATTGCCGCATCGATGTCAGCAACTTTCAGCTTAGTGCTGGTAATATCTTCCGCCATAAGATTAGTTTCCTTTCTTTTGTTTATTTTTTACCGTATGCTCTCAATCTGGCCGTTCAACACTCGGAACTCCTGGAATATGGACTGGTAGCTCTGCTGCGCATTTCGCAGGTTTTCTGAGACATGGTCAATCACGCGCTTCTGATCGTCTAAGGGCTGCAAAAGGGTAGAGCCGCAGATCTGGAAGAATTTTGCTCCTGCCGGGGTCTGGAATCCTTTGTGGAGCTCATCCAGCAAATCGCTCACCTGATTCCGCAGGCTATTCATCTCGACAGCGAGGGCGGCCATCCTTCTGGATGCTTCCACAAACGCATCCTCGTCAAGAAGTATCTCCTGGCCGATGATCTCTTCAAAAGAGGACAAACTCACTCACCTCTCCTTCTCTGCTCCCAGATATAGTCCAGCAGCGGCTTGCGTACGTCCTCCGCCACGGTGCCGCACAGAGTCTCTGCTCTGTCGAACTGGCCCAGGTCCGCGTAGGATTTCACACGATAGGCAATCACTATGACGTCTCCCGGATTGGATACCAGGTGGTTGCGATAGCAGGCGATGGCCTTCTCATACAGTGCCGCCACCCGCGGATTAGCGGAGTCACCTCCGCAGAGCTGTTTGGTGGCCAGGGCCTCGGTATACAGACCATGATGGCGATAGAGGGGACGTGCGCTCTCTTGCAGCACTCTGGCGAAGGGCAGCGCATCGCCGTACCGTTTCTGGACCATGGCGATCTCCAGCAGGAGGAACCGTGCCCGCTCGGTATACTCTTCCGGCAGGCTCTCGCCGTCCCCCGCTGTCTGCTGGAGGACGCCC
>OFFH01000622.1_pt1 | contig 23724 bp, 13 predicted proteins | sample 1521341 | NCBI WGS metagenome assembly OFFH01 (sample SAMEA3504108, study PRJEB24116) | mouse gut metagenome | biome: mouse gut; feature: mouse-associated habitat; material: faeces | place: Denmark | collected 2011 | reverse complement strand
TCGATATAAGATTAATTTTATTCGTTTGAATATTAGCGACATAGCGATAAAAGTATTAAATTTATAGTGTCCAATTATAACATTTAAACAGTTACCGCTATGTTCTCAGAGGTTATTGCGCAAACGTGCATTGATTGAAACGGTTAATGATGAGCTAAAAAATATTGTACAGATAGAACACTCAAGACACCACTCTTTCAACAACTTCATTGCAAATGCTCTTTCAGCAATTGCAGCCTATTGCTTTTTTGAGAAGAAGCCGGCCATTGATATAGAATTCATTAAAGACAGACTACTTGCATTGTTTTGAGTTATATCGAACTGACGTTAACAAAAAGTAAAACAGGAAGTGGAGATCCATTTACCCGAGCTCATTATCGCAATCTAGAATTTAAAATCAAGCGAACTATAGAAAAATAAAAAAAAGACCTTTTCTAGTATTAATAGCCCTTGTTTATTGTACAATTCATTAAATTAATGAGAATAAACAAGGGGCTACTTTGATTCATATAACAATCACTTTCTTCAAAAACTATACCAGATAGAACGAACAAACTTATTGTTCGATCTGTAAATCCAACATATAACAATTAAAGCCTATAAAGAGACTTTACTGCCGTCTTGAGAAGCATCTAGACAACACTAATTTGCAGAAAATATTCTAATTATCCTAAACCAATATTGCAAATCAAAACAATATTCGAAATTAGTCTGTGATTTTGAATCTGAAAATCGCAACCGAATGAGCCGGTATTTTTATCGTAACACGCGGACACATAACTTTCGTTTCGACAGTATCAGGAATAATTCGCATTGGATTGTCAAGCGAGTTATCGCAGTCAAGAAGGCTATGAACCTTATCGGCACCATAGTTGACATTTTCCAAAGGTTTGCTATCGGATACCGATAACATAGTGGTAATCATTGTGTATTCACCACTCATACCTTTTAGTTTAATTGAAGCTTGAGTGTCTTTTTCACCTGCATTTACCATTTTCACAATTACTGCATCATTGTCGTCTTTATCTGCAACTGCACTTGCATATATTTTTTCGGAATTTCCTGTAATTTTAATAGGGAGTACATGCGTTCCACGATTGGTGGAAAATAGTTGCTGAACATAATATGACGAAGTGCATACCGAACGTAAATTATCAAACCATATCATATCGGGACGCCATTGCCAACCGTCGATATGGGCAAATAGAGGTGCATAAGTTGCCATTCTCACAACATCTGCATTTCTTTCAAGACCAGTCATGAATGCGGCTTCGCAAATAGCAGAATAGAAACGGTTCCACTTCTTTCCCGCACCATGGCATGCGTATTCTCCTGCATATACTTTCGGTCCTTTTCGTGAAAACTCATTATAGCGATTTACTCCAGAGAGAAAGAATTCTTCGTCCTTGTAGAAATGTTCATCGACAAAATCGACACCGGCCTTACGCATTTCCGGCCAAAGGTAATCGTATTCTTTCCCGTCAGGCCAGGGTCCTGACGAACCTATAATTTTGATTTGAGGATAGAGCTTACGGATAGGTTCTATAAAGGCTTTGAGCATTGGCGCATACCATTCTCCCCACTGCTCGTTCCCTATGCCGAGGTATTTGAGGTTAAAAGGTGCCGGATGTCCCATTTCGGCTCTTATTTTTGCCCATTCATTTTTCTCAGGGTCCCCGTTGCAAAACTCGATGAGGTCAATGGCATCCTCTATAAACTCGTTTAAACTGTCACCTTGTGCTATCCATGAACCTTTTGTGGTAATATCGTTGTTGAACTGACAGGCCATACCACAACTGAGTACAGGAAGAGGTTCGGCACCGATTTCCTCACAAAACTGGAAAAATTCAAAGAAACCAAGACCGTATGACTGATAATAGTCGAAATGTGTACGCTCCTTGCCATAGTTCCAGCGCGTTTCATTCAACGGACGGTTTTCAACCGGACCGATACTGTTTTTCCAGTTGTATCTGGTGTCGAGAGTCGCTCCTTCCACGATACAACCACCGGGGAAACGCATCACACCGGGCTTTAGATTTGCAAGATGCTGAGCAAGATCCTTACGCAATCCATTTTCATGTCCACACCAAGTATTCACGGGAAAGAGACTGATATGTTCAACGTCTGCCGAGGCGCTTCCTTTTAAAAATACCATAAGAGATGCTTTCTTGATTGTGCGCGGTGGTGTAAGCACAACGGTATATTTGCACCATTCACTGTCACATACATTGATATCGGCTTCACATACAGTAAAACTTTCCTCCTGCGAATCAAGGTCACGCAAACCGACGTTCAGCTGCGCTTGACCATCTCCGGGAACTCTCGCCCATACCGTAAACCGATACTGTTCTCCGCCATGAAGCGACATTCCAAGAAATCCTTCGTTCTCGATACCTGTAGCCATATCGCGCTTACCGCTATACGACAATCTCACATAATGAGGACAGCGATTGAACGGGCCATCATCTTTCACCGCCACGCCACCTATAGTGTTCCATCCCATAAGCGGTTGCGGAAATTCAAATGACCTATTCTTTACCAATTCGCCATAGAGTCCGCCATCGGCGCCATAGTTGATATCTTCAAAAAACACACCATACATGGTCGGAGCGATTTCCACACCACGTTTATGGGTATTGATTTCCAATACTACGTCTTGTGCTTCTGTCTGCATAAAACAAGCGATGAAACAGAGAGTATAAAATAGTTTTTGAAAGTTCATATTATCAATTTTTATCGCTTCACCACCTCTGACAGATAATGTTCGCGCAGTTTTTTTACATGGTGCTTTCCTGTAAGCACAATTTCTTGCTCCTGACGTATATCTTGCGATGACGCAGCCACCTTAATCATGTAGTGTCCCGGCGCTATATTCCACCTACCATCAGCAAAATATCCCAGTTGCTCCGGGAAAAGTCTGAATCTCACAGTTTGTTTTTCTCCGGCCTTGAGGCTTACCCGTGCAAAGCCTTGGAGCTGGACAGGCTTCAACTGGGATTCTCTGTCAGTTGGAGAAACATAAATCTGTACCACTTCATCAGCATCAACCTTACCCGTATTTTTTACATCAACGTCTAAATTGAACGATTCGGCAGTAGTTTCGACTTGCCTGTCCATCCGCATTTCGCCATATTCAAAAGTAGTATAGCTTAAACCATAACCGAATGGCCATGCAATACGAGGATCATTCTCCAAACCGTAATTGTAACAAACAGGTTCATGAAGTTCAACGGCAGGATAGCTGACACATAGTTTACCGGACGGAGACACATTGCCAAAAAGAATATCGGCCACAGCATTTCCTCCTTCTTCGCCCGGATACCAAGCTTGAAGTACTGCAGTACATTTCTTTGCCAAATCGCTGATTACTTGTGCGCGTCCGCCAAATACGACCAGTATCACAGGCTTTCCTGTGGCAATAAGTGCATTTACATATTTTTCCTGTCGTCCGGGGAGAGTAAGTTTGGTACGGTCGCGGTTTTCTCCGCTAAGCATCACATTCTCACCCATCGCCGCAACAATTACATCGCACTGATGAGCCATCTGTAATGCTTCATCCCAATCGGCGAATTCATGACTATCGACCATGCGTCTGTCAATTTTTCTCTGTTCTGCTACTCGGGGGTCGCCACCCACTTCCATCACCGTTTCCGGCTCTTCTGTCCAATCACACCCACGAGAATAGAACAGCGAGCCTTCCTTTGGCATCTTTTGCTCCATACCATCCTTCAAGAATACATATTTGGGGTGTAGCGGACTTTCTTCCTTGTTCTGCCAGAAATAGTGCATCGCCTGGAATGTATAGTCGCCCGCAAGTGCCCACATTGAATTGGCATTTGGACCTGTAAGAAACACACGTCCACCCAGTCGTGAAAGTTTTTCAGCTGTTAGGGGCAGAATCGCTTCCTCGCTGTCCGCAACAGAGTCGTTTTTCAACAATACTATAGATTGAGCAGCAAGTTGGTAGGATGTAGCACGTTCTTCTTCGGTGTCAAACTCTATATGCCCGTTGCTGTAGAGCCGTGCGGTATTGTCGAGCATACCAAGCCTTGCCTTCAGCATCAGCACACGCTTTACCGCCTTTTCCAACGTCTCTTCACTGACAAGTCCCTTTTCCAATGCTTCCGGAATATGGATGTAAGTGTCACCGTTAGGGAAATCCACTTCGTTGCCGGCATTCATTGCCGCAGCACATAAATCTACAGGCGAAAGCATATCACCAACCTGTGGAATAGAACCATAATCACTCACAAGGAGTCCATCGAATCCCACATATCCTCGCAGTAAGTCCTGTTGGAGCCACTTGTTGGCCACACTTTTTGTGCCGTTGAAAGCATGGTAACCAGTCATCACCACCTGACTGCCCACCGTACGGATGATGGCCTCGTGAGGTAGCAAAATATCCTCCATCAGTTCCTTTTCAGGAGCATCCCCTCCCCCACCGTAACCAAGGAAATGCTTTGTGCAGGCAGCAACACCTTCATGTAGATTTCCTCTGTGTTGCATACCGTTTACAAAAGCAACTCCCATGGCAGCCGACAGATAGCCATCCTCTCCATAAGACTCTTCCAAACGATTGAACGACGGGTTGCGAACAACATCTACCATCGGCGAGAGAGCAAGCGTTCCCCCCATGGCACGCAACGCTGTAGCCGAGAGTCGGGCTTTCTTCTCCGCCAATTCCGTGTTGAATGTACATGCCATACCTATCTGTTGGGGATAGACTGTTGCGTCCAAGGCGTTCACACCCGAGAGTGCCTCTTCGTGAACAAGGGCAGGAATATGATTGGGGGTGTTTTCAATGAGCCATTTCTGCAACAGTGCAACCCTGTCACGCTGCTCATCGGGCGACAAACCTAAATCCATTGCAAACTGGGATATATGTCCAATTCCATTAGGAATCAATTCTTTGCATTTTGCCTCGTCAATTTTCCCGTCTGGCGTAAGTAATGCCGATATGTAAATGCTCCTCAGCTGAGCCACGCATTCTGCACGACTCATGTTGTCGTAAAGCTGAGCTACACGCTGCTCTAATGTCGGTGAGCTACACGCAGTCATGGATATACAAGTCATGGCAACAAATAATATTTTGATAGGTTTCATTAGCTGTGCAATTAATATTTATATTTCACCTTGCCACGAATGTCAGCGGCTGATGCTCCGACATAAACAGTGAAAGTGCCGTGTTCTGCCACCCATTCATGCTTTTCCTCATCAAAATATTTCAGATCTTCGTCGTCAATAGTATAGGAAATTTGTTTTGTCTCTCCCGGTTGGAGCGCGACTTTCTCGAAATGCTTGAGTTCCTTCACAGGGCGGATGACAGACGACTTGTCATCACCCACATAAAACTGCACCACTTCCTGACCAGCGACTTTTCCGCAGTTGCTTACCAATACCGATACAGTGCGCCCGTCAATGGCAGGTTTACTGTAGTTGAATGTGGTGTAGCTCAAACCGAATCCAAAAGGAAAACGCACTTTTGTCTTGAAGTAATCAAACCAGCGATAGCCTAAGAGAATGTCTTCGCCATATATTTCAGTTTCATTTTTCATTGACCCGTTACCCGGCTCATTGCAGAAATTTATACCTTTCCAACCTTCTACAGCTGCTTTTAGCAGGCCGGCAGAACTCATCGGTTTTCCTTCTTCACCACCAAAAGGTTGAGGCAACTTGTCCGGTGATACTCCGGGATAGCCTACAGCACCCATTTTGTGGGCAGGGTAGTCGGCAAGCTGACAGGCAAATGAAAACGGAAGTTTTCCTGACGGGCACACATCACCCGAAATTATATCCGCCAAAGCGTGTCCGGCTTCGCTGCCAAGATACCAGGACTGCACCAATGCAGGAGCTTTGTCGAGCCAAGGCATGTCGTATGCGTTTCCGCTCACAATCACCAATACGGTATTGCTGTTGGCGGTAAGCAGTTCTGTAATGAGACGGTCTTGACTGAAAGGAAGTTGATAATGTTCACGGTCACCACCTTCACAGTCCTGAGTATGATTCTTGTTCAGACCTCCTACATAAATAACATAATCCGCATTTTTTGCTTTTTCAACTGCTTCATTACGGAGCGAATCATACAAGGCTTGTGGCAAAACATCTACTTCACCGAACATTGCCCGTCCCGATTCATAACCTTTTGCATATTCCACGATGCATCTGTCACCGAACCGCTCCTTGATGCCACGCAGTGGCGACACTTCATCGCGAGGTTTAAGCTCACTCGACCCTCCGCCTGCACATAAACTGCGAGTGGCATTTTCGCCTACCACCAAGATCTTCATCTTATCCTTAGGGACAAGGGGAAGAATACCATTATTTTTCAACAACACTATACCTTCCTGCGCTATCTGACGTGCCGCGGCAACGTGTTCGGGAGAGTTCATTACGCCAAAGCCTCGATTGGTGGCCATTCCGGTACGAAGTATCAGACGAAGCATACGTCTGGCTTTGTCATTAATTATCGAATCGGGTACTTCGCCTTTACGACATTTTTCAAGATAAGCTCTACCAAGATAATAATCATCGTATGAGTTTATCGATGCTTCCGTAGAAAGACCGTCTGTAAAACTGCCCATTTCAAGGTCAAGACCATTGAAAATAGCTTCATTTGTGTTGTGCGCAGCACCCCAGTCAGTAATTACAGCTCCGTCAAATCCCCACTCATTCTTCAGAATATCGTTAATCAGACGTGCATTATGAGTTGCGTGCTGGTTGAGGTATTGGTTGTAACTACCCATTATGCTCCATGCCCCCCCTTCAGTCACAGCCGCATGGAATGGGCGCAAATAAAGTTCGTACATGGCTCGGTCAGATACTCGTACATCCACATGATTGCGGAAAATCTCCTGTTCGTTGAGTGCATAATGCTTTACGCAACATGCCACACCATTTGATTGAAGCCCTTGAATATATGGTACGCACATTCGCGAAGCGAGATACGGGTCCTCTCCCATATATTCAAAGTTGCGACCGTTAAGCGGTGTGCGGTATAGATTCACACCGGGGCCTAACAGCACTGTCTTATTGCGGTAGCGAGCCTCTTCACCCACCATTCGTCCATAAAGAGAAGCCAACTCCGGCTGCCATGTAGCGGCGAGACAAGTCAGAGCAGGAAAAGCTGTACATGAATCATTGGTCCAGCCGGCGTGGTCCCAGTTGTTCCAGTTAATTTCCATCCTCACACCATGAGGTCCGTCGCTAGTATAGACCTCAGGGACACCCAAGCGCGGTACGCCAGGACTTGAAAATTTCGATTGTGCATAACTGAGGCGTACCTTCTCCTCAAGCGTCATCCTATTCAGAAGCATTTCCACCATTGCCTCGATATCATTGCCATTGCTGTTGATAGCATTTGAAGCTAACATACCTAACATAAAAATAAAGAGAAAAAGAAGCCTTCTCATGCCTTATGATTTTTTATTGATAATTTAAAAAGCGGGAAGAGCAGCCGCCCTTTATAATGAGCGGCCACGCTCTGCACGGTATTATTCCTTCACAATCTTTGTGATTTCTGTAATCGTATAGCCGTTCCCTACCAAAAGAGCTCCATCCTGTTCGTTCATCATCTCCATGGATAAGTCAGTAAGCGTAAATTCCAAAACCATAGAGCCGCTAATCATGATATCATCGCGTTCAGGGTCACCTTTTCCTGTAAGAATGTTATTCCACGCACCGGTAGTCATAGTGCCCTGTCCTTCACCGGTAACATACACGCGGACGATGTCACCGGCCTTCACTAAATCCTTAAACTGAGTCTGGAGGTAGTTGAACGGTGTACCCCATGTGACATTGAACTCGCCTTCCCAAAGAGTCTCTTCAGCAGCAGGAGCTTCATCACTGACTACAATTTTACCGCCACCATAAACATTACCATCACTATCGGTGAGAGTCATACGATAGGTACCTAGAGCAAGGTCGACAGGTACAATGTATTCCACATAGCTCTTATTACCATTTTCGACAAATGTGGTAGAAACTTCTTTTCCCCCTATCGCTATTTTTACTACTTTATCCATGTTGACGCCATGTAATTTCGCAGACTGACCTGCAACTACCTGACGATCGCGTATGTCGTTGCCGGGAATTGGTCGCTATCGAGCGACCGAACAATAAGTTTACCGATACGGGATGTCGATTTCCCCTTTGTTGTGGTAGCGACAATCTTCAAAACATATTCCCCCGCAAGAAAAGTATGCTGAATTTTCTTACCCTCATGTATTTTCTCATCATCAATGAACCATTCGACGGTAGTATAGAGGGCCGGTGTCACTGTGACAGAGTCAATAAACTCAGTGTCACGAGAGATATTCTTGTACACAGCCGGTTCACCGTTCTCCCACTCACCGAACCATGGAAGGAGAATTTGAGGGAAGTCATCCTCAGTAGCCGTAATGAACCCATCGTTATTTTCAGAGCAGGAGCTAAGTATTCCCATTGAGAGAGCCACCATCACTGCCACTAAATTATATAATATTTTTTTCATCTTAAATTAAATTTTAAACCCTGTTCCAACCTCCCCCGCAGGAGAGGCGGAAAGAAGGAAAATGGAGAAAAACTTAAAACAATCTATTTATTCACCTAAGTCGTTGATATCTATAAAATTTTGCTCAGCTGTATCCCACCAGACACGAGTGTGCCAGTTGTCGTTACCACCGATACGTTCTACCGCTTCCTTATAGTTTACGCTGTTGTATTTAGCTTCAAGCAGTGGATAACGCAAGCGTACCGGCGTCTGCATGTTCGGGTCTTCGTGAGGAAAATCGCCACGGACAGGAAGCAAAGTGCGGTCAGCAATAGCAGGATAGTCAGAACGACGGAGATTAGCCCAGCCTTCGCTTGGATTTGTAAGATGGAGAATCCATGCCTGGGTGTTGATAGCCTCACGAGGGTTGTCGCCCAGTGGATTTGCCGCTATATATTCATCAATTTCTCCATCAGAAATCTTCGAGACTATATCATAGTAGCTGTTCAACATCTGCATGGATGCACGAATACCGGCTTCATAGTAGCTATTGGCATTGCCCGGAACATTCCAGTCTTTCGACGCAGCTTCAGCAAGCAGGAATTCAACCTCAGCAGAAGTAATGAGAATACCGGGGCAGTCGGCATTACAGAATGCGACAGCAACAGTCGGTCGGAGCATACGAGCCGGATAGTTATTCTTGTCATACCCCTTGTCAGGATAAAGTTTCACAAGTGATTCAAGAGTAGGAATCTCATTGTTTGCCGGACCGTTTACCCAGTCGCTCCACCAAGCATCACCGACATTACATGGCACAATACCCGTTCCACCACGTTCTCCCCAGTCTATCACTTCGTCGGTGACATCAAAGTTGCCTGATGTATCAGTCTGGCTTCGTGTAGCGTGGATGTAACACCTGGCGATACGGTAAAGACGCGGGTCATTCATCTTCTTCATATAATTAAACAATGTTGAACACACGAACGAAGGTGACTCCGGATCCTGACCATATATCATTTCACCAAGAGCATTAGCCCTGAAATCAAGGTCGTTAGCACCATCGTAGAGAGTGAAAGGAGCGTCAATGTATTTCACGTATGCATCATCACCGGCTGATGAAATAATACCCCCGTCAGCATTCAGAGCAGACTCAAATTCGATACGGGCTTTTTCAGGAGCAACATCTGATATACGCATCGCATAACGTAGACGAAGAGTATTGGCATACTTCTTCCATGCTGTTACATCACCCCCCAAAGAAGTGACATCGCCGGAGATAAGGTCGGTACCTTTGCCAAGTTGTGCGGCACACGCTTTTAGCTCAGAAAAAATGAAGTCATAGACTTCTTCCTGTGTATCATACTTTGGGTTGGCATTGCCATTGATATAGGACATTCCCGCCTCAGTACAAGGGATATCTCCATAGATATCAGAAAGTACAGCCATCATGTAAGCCCGATGGATACGCAGCGCAGCATTAGTGTTCGGCATATTCTCAGAACGATGGATAGCATCTACAAGGTTCTTGATACTGATTGAATAATAACGTCTCCATACATGAGACATTTCGGAGTCTTTGGGATAAACGGCTCCTGCAAAATTGGACACATTCCATCCCCCAGCATAATACTGCGTGAACCCAGTAATATAACTACGGTAAGTATCCATGAGGGAGAAGTCTCCGTATGTTTGTAACAAAGCTGTCGTGAGCTGTGTATTCGGGTCGATGGCGTTTGCCTTCGAATCGTCAGTATTGATATCCTCCATATAAGCATCCGAGCAAGCGGAAAGTCCTGCAAGTGTGAAAATCATCACTGCTGATGCTATGTAATAATATATTTTTTTCATAACTGTTCAGTATCTATTAGAATTTCATATTTACATTAAAACCGTAGCTACGGCGTGAGGGGAGCGAACCATACTCAAGTCCCATGCCTGATGTATTGTAGTTGGAATCAGGGTCGATGTTCGGAATATTCTTCCACACAATGAAGGGGTTACGGGCTACGAATGAAACCGATAGTGACCGGACAAACTTACCGAGCATACTTGCCGGGAAAGTATATCCAAAGGTAATCTCACGGCACTTGATGTAAGAATTGTCGTAGATAAAGGTTGCAGGAGCCTTTTCTGCAACACTCTTCCAATAGTTCTGTGGATTCACCGGATATGTATTCTTGCTGTATGTGCCATCACCATTATCAATGACGCCTTCGGCAATAAAGCCCTCGCATTTGCCGGCAGCGCGCCACTGTGCCTCGGTCATACCGGCTGCCTTACGAACCTCCTCAGAACGGTACCACTCTTCACGACCGGCAAGCGTCGCGTTTGCCTTACCGGTTAGATATGCCGAACGCATTGAAAATGAATAGAGGTCAGCACCCATCTTTATATCGAAGCCGGCATAAAGGTGGAAGTTCTTATAAGTGAATGTCGAGTATAAACCGCCTGTCCAGTCCCACGTTGAGTTACCGATGGTCTTGAGGTTCTCGTCATAAAGAGGAAGTCCGGTGTTCTTATCGATGAGGACATCCCCATACTCGTTGCGCTTGAAATCCGTACCGAGGATAGAACCGAAATCCCTTCCTACCTCAGCCCCGACAACTGGAAATAATCCATCCCCTCAACAAGATTAAGTACCTTGTTTGAGTTCTTTGAGTAGTTGACGCCTGCATCCCATGCGAAGTCCTTGATTTGGAGTACACGACCATAGACCGCAAGCTCAATACCCTTGTTCTGAATCTTACCGGCATTGATAAGACGAGAAGAGTATCCGGCAGCCGCGGATGAAGCAAGACCTATAATCTGATCTTTCGATATCTGGTCGTAGAATGTAAAGTCAACATTCAGACGTCCATTGAAAAACTTGGTTTCAAAACCGAGTTCATAAGAACTCGTCATTGTCGGCTTAAGATCCTTATTAGGCTGCGTATCATTATTAATCATACCAATGGTGAAACCGGGATATGAGTATTTTCCTGTCGCATAGTTCAGCGCCAACTGGTATGGGTCTGTGTCAGAACCGACCTTCGCCCATGAAGCGCGAACCTTACCAAAACTTAAAATACTTTGGTTCTTGATGAATTTGGAGAATACGATACTTCCGGAAACAGAAGGATAAATATAGGTATTGTTCGCTACCGGGAGCGTGGAAGAACGGTCGCCACGAAGAGTACCTTCAAGGAAATATGTGGAGAGATAACCAAGGCTTGCACTTGCAAAGAGAGAATTTATCTGTTTTTGGTAGGTGTAAGGCTGCACATTCTGTTCTGCGTAGTTCATAATTGAAACTACTCCATCCATCTGTTGGTCAGTACCGGTAATTACAGTTGTCTTGTTGTTCACCTTATATATGTTTCCACCGAGAGTGGCATTAACATCGAAATCACCCCAGTTGTTATTATAGAGAGCAAGAATTTCTGCATTTAATGTCCGGTTATTAAAAATCGAGTTGGTAAGTTTACCCGGAAGAACGCCCGGAGTCGTACGGGCAATGAAATCCTCGAAATTCATGTTATTGATGTCGGTTCCGATTGTACCCTGAACTTTCAAATGCTTGTTTATATTGTAAAGAGCCCTCCCTGTGAAGCGGAATACATCCTTCTCTGTTGTATTATCACACTTATAGAGATCCCAATACGGGTTCCTGTTGTACTGGTCATTACCATTCCAACGGGCGTAAGTGCCGTCTGCATTCTGGTAGTTCTTAAGCCATTCCTGATTGTAGGTGCTCGCCAAAGTCATAAGATTCTTACCGACATTGCTTTGGGAGTCGCCAAGGGCGGGACGGTTCTTTACATTCTCACGAGTATAGTTTGCCGTGAAGTCGAAATCAACCGGACCAGCAGAAGTATTTACACGGAGGTTGAAGTTGTCACGACTCATGTGGGTGTTGGGAAGAATATCCTTATTGCGCATATCGGTGAAAGAGAAACGGACACCTGTCTTACCGGAGTTTACACTCAAAACAGCGGTATTTTGAGCCGTCAAGCCTGTACGGAAAAATGATGAGGTGTTGTTCGGATACATGAGGAACGGGCGTACAGTACCGTCATAATAGGTTTTGTCAATCATGTCAGCCTTCACGCCCCAGCTCTGGTTTGTGCCGGAAGAAGCATCAAGCTGATACTGCCCGTTGTCCCCCATACCGTAGATACGCTGAACATCATCCCATTTCGCAAGCTGGGTGTCGAAAGTGAGTGAACCGTTATACTCTACGGAAATCTTCTCTTTATCCGCTTTCTTTGTAGTGATGAGGATTACACCGTGCGACGCACGTGAACCATAAAGTGCGGAAGCAGCCGGACCCTTCAGCACAGTCATGGTTTCAATATCATCGGGGTTGATGGCAGATATACCGTCACCAAGGTCATAACCACCCTGCTCACCGGCACTTCCGAAGTTGGTATTGTCCAAGGGAACCCCATCAATCACATAAAGAGGCTGGTTGTTGCCGGTCATCTCTGTTGTACCACGGAGCATAACCCTGGTAGAACCAGAGGCCCCCCCGGCAGTATTGCTGACAACAAGACCAGCGACTTTGCCGGCAAGCGAATTCATGACATTGGTTTCCTTTGCTTTGGTCAGTTCTTCACCTTTTACTTCGGAGAGTCCATAACCAAGAGCTTTGCGCTCGCGTTTTATACCGAGTGCAGTCACAACCACTTCACCCAACTCCATAGCGTCTTCCTCAAGTTTTATCTTCATATTATCCTGAGCCTTCACACGTAAGGTTTTGTATCCTATATAGGACACCTCAAGTTCGTCACCGGCACTGCACTTCAAGGTAAAGTTTCCGGCATAATCCGTAATAGTACCATTGGTGGTTCCAACCACCTTCACAGACACACCGATCAAAGGACCTGATGCATCAGAAACATTCCCTCTCACTGTAATCCCGACCGATTCCGCTGTTATGCCGGCATCTGCTCCTCTTGAAATACTTGCCATAACCGGCAACGTCATCAGGCTCGCTACAAGCACAGCACACAGCACTAATTTTAATTGCTTCGTTTTCATGATATTATTTTTTTGGAATTTAGTTAGATTTGGTATCGCTCACATCTACTTTACACTGTCTGCGATCCCTTCTTTAATACCTTTTATCACCCAGTCAGCCTTAATCGACATGTTATTACTACGGTCGAAGATACCGAACATATCCGCACCGTTGCCAAACCGGTTGTTGTCCCATACGAAAGTGGAGAATCCGCGTTTGCGTGCCTCAGACACCAATGTCTTGCAGTAATAAGACATATTTTCCTGCATACGGTCGACTTCGGAGGCTTTGAAATGGTTGGTTATGCCCCATTCGCCAATCACTACGCCTAATCCTTTCGCGCTCCATTCGTCTGCCAGCTTGTTGAAGAATTTAATCATAGTATTCTCGTCACTATGTGATGCTCCATACTGTTTATATGGCTCACCCCAGTAATAGCATTCGCCACTTCCGGAATATTCCCACGGATTGTAATAATGTAGCTCTACGCTCATATAGTCATTGCCATTACCCTCCATGTCGGTAGGAATGATGAAGTCCCCGTTATACAGACCATAATCGGCATTGCATACATACGTCTGTACTATCAGGTGCCGTTTTGCATTGTTCATGCCTGTGGCTCGCACGATATCAATGAAGGTCTGGTTGTAGGCATTTTGCACATCAAGATTTTCGGCTGTCGGTTTTCCCCATTTGTCAGGTTCATGAACTTCGTTGGTGCCGGCAAATGCTACACGGTAATCATATTTGTTAAGCTCATTAGCTATGTTCATCCATAGCAAGGCTAATTTTTGGCAGTTTTCTTCCTTATTCGCATAAAGAGGACGGCTCTCAAGCCATTTGTCATGGTGAACGTTGATAATGACTTTCAGGTTGTAGTCCAGACACCAGTCTATCACTTCCTTTATCCTGTTCATCCATGTCTTGCTGACAGTCATCGCAGAAGGGTTGCTGATGTGGCATTGCCATCTTACAGGTATGCGTATGGCATTGAATCCGGCATCACGCACAGCCTTGATGGTTTTCTTTGTCACTAACGGGTTGCCCCATGCTATTTCTGCTTTGTCGGCACCGTCCGGGTCGCCAATAGCGACAGACTCACCGTCTTGCCCCAAAGCGGAGCATTCAAATTGGTTACCGAGGTTCCATCCGGCAGTGATTTCACTGTTCCATTGCCGGGCGGTCTGTTGGGCGTGACACTGCATTGCAGCTAACATCAGCGGCAACAGCCAAGAGATTCTAAAGTTAATGTTCATGAATAATAGATTTAAAATTTTCGGTAAAATTAGTAAGATGTCTTATATCAGACGGTTAACTATCTAACAAAAAAGGTTTGATAAATATCTTTCGTCAGAAAACAAACCTTATTTCACGAGAAATCAAACCTTTTTTTTCGCGAGAACCGACACAATCGAGCAGTCAACTCTCGGAATTCTTGAAAGTCTCGATCCGCTCAGTCGTGAGCGGATAAAGCATCATCAAGCCCACTGTCAGCAGCGAGACAGCAGCCGGAATATAGCTCATGGCCAGTTTCATACCAAGGATAGCATTCGGTGTCTGTGAGACAGAATTGGGCTGAAGTCCAAAGGCGCTGAAGAGTAGCAACACCGCTGAACCGGCGATGGCACCACCGAACTTCTGAGCCATGGAACCGGAAGAGAAGATGAGGGCGGTGGAGGCTGTGCCGTGTTTGTAGTAAGAATAGTCGGCCACATCGGCATACATGCTCCATACCAGCGGACTAACCACTCCGGTGAAGATGCTGATGAGTACCTGAAGGAGCAGCATGCCTATGAATCCGCCATTACTTAACGGCAGATAGAAGAACATAATACTGAACACACTCATTACCACTGCGGAGACAATGAATGTAGTCTTCTTGCCCAGTCGCTTGCTTAAAGGCATGGCGCACACCACACCTATCATGTTACACACCTCACCAATGGCAAGGAACACGCCTGCGTAGAAAAGGAATGAGACGAAACCCATGTCCACCATATTGCTATCGCCAATGTAGTATTTGAAATAATAGGCTACCGTGGCGCCACGCACCGTATTGAACAGGTTAGTGCAGAGGGCTGTGCAGGTAATCATCCACCAAGGGAAGTTCCTCACCAGAAAGCGAAAGTCGTTCATCAGTTTGCCCGCCTTGGCTTCCTTGACATGCTCACGAGTAAACAGGAAACTGCCAATGAAGAGCAGGAAACACACTGTGGCGATAACCATCATGGCACCTTGCCAAGCGCCTGTCTGACCTTTGACAGTGAGGAAAAACAATTTGTGGGCAGAGAAGAACTTGCACAACGGTTCCCATGAATACAAAGCAATGAACGAGCCACCATAGGCGAAGAACATGCGGTAGCTTGAGAAAACTGTCTTCTCGTAGCTGTCAGATGTCATCACACCAAGCATCGAAGCATAAGGTACATTGATGCAGGTATAGACCGTCATCATGAGGATGTAGGTGATGTAGGCATAAACGAGACGCCCCTGCTCGGCATAGTCGGGTGTGGTGAACAACAACACTCCGCTGATGGCAAAGGGCAGCGAGAACCACAACAGGTAAGGACGATACTTGCCCCATCGTGTATTGGTGCGGTCACAAATGGCACCCATCATAGGGTCGGACACAGCGTCCCATACACGCGTCACAAACATCAGAGTGGCGGTATGGGTGAGCGGCAGGTTGAAGATATCGCTGTAGAAAATGGGAAGATAATAAGAGAATATTTTCCAGAACATGGAAGACGCCATGTCTCCCATGCCATATCCTATTTTTTCAGTCAATTTGGCCATGATAAACAGATTACTGTGAAACTCACTTTTGACTTTACATCTCTACCTCTACGACGTGCTTACCCGGAAAAGCCTTTACAACGTTTCCCTCAATGGGCTTTCCGTCAACGGTTATCCGGCTAACGCCTTTCGGCTTGCCATTGGGATTCTTCACGGTGATGGTCATCTCGCTGTCACGCAGCTTGCGCTTCACGGTGTACTCCTTCATTGTCTCAGGCAGACAGGGATCTATCTCCAGTCCATCATAAGTAGGACGTATGCCGAGGATATACTGGGTGATGGTAAGCCAGTTCCATGCTGCGGTACCCGTAAGCCAAGAGTTCTTTCCCTCTCCCGGACGTGCGGCATCCTTGCCTGCCACCATCTGGCAATAGACGTATGGCTCTACCTTATGAAGCGTCTGGTCCTTTATCCACGCCGGGCATATCTTGGTGTAGTGATTCCATGCGTCATCGCCACGTCCGGCTACTGTCTCACCGATAATAACCCAAGGATTGTTATGACAGAAGATGCCGGCGTTCTCCTTGTAACCTGCCGGATAAGATGAGATTTCGCCCATCTCCACGTGGTAGGTGGTGAAGGCGGGGTTGTTGAGCACCATGCCGTGCTCACTGTCGAGATAGTGCTTGCAAGAGTCGAGAGCCTTGCTCACCATGCCATCCTCCATTCCTATGCCAGCCATGGTGCAGAAACCTTGCGACTCAATGAAAATCTTGCCTTCTTCGTTTTCGTGGGAGCCAATCTTATTGCCGTAGAAGTCATAGGCACGAAGATACCACTCGCCATCCCATCCGTACTTTTTCACCGCCTCGACCATGTCATCAACGCAGCCTGTAGCGCGCTTTGCCTCTGCTTCCATGCCACGAACCTTGCACAACTCGGCATATTGGCGGCCGCAAAAGACGAAGAGCCCCGCTATCATCAGCGATTCTGCTTTTGATCCCTCAGAGACGTTCTCAGTGGTTTGAAATGACTCGTTGGGGTCCCAAGAGAAACAGTTTAGGTTGAGACAGTCGTTCCAGTCGGCGCGACCTATAAGAGGCAACTTGTGGGGACCGAGATTCTCCACCACATGGTTGAACGAAATGCGAAGATGCTCCATGAGCGACACTTCCGACCCCGGCTTGTTGTCCCAAGGCACTTTCTCGTCGAGGATACCGAAGTCGCCCGTCTCCTTTATGTATGCTACTGTGCCGAAGATGAGCCACATGGGGTCGTCGTTGAATCCACCGCCAATGTCGTTGTTGCCACGCTTGGTGAGGGGTTGGTACTGGTGATAGCAACCACCGTCAGGGAATTGTGTTGAGGCGATGTCGATAATGCGCTGACGGGCACGCTCCGGCACTTGGTGCACAAAGCCCACGAGATCTTGGTTGGAATCGCGGAATCCCATTCCACGGCCTATGCCACTTTCGAAGAAACTGGCTGAGCGTGAGAAGTTGAACGTGACCATACACTGGTACTGATTCCAGATATTCACCATTCGGTCAAGACGGGCGTCGCCTGTAGAGACTTGGAACTTGTCAAGCAGCTCGTCCCACATGGCATAAAGCTCATCAAAAGCCTTGTTCACAGCCTCAACGGTGCGGAATCTATCAATGGTAGCGTGAGCCTTCTCCTTGTTCACAATGGTGCAGTCGAGAGCGCCCAACGAAGTGACGAGCGTTGGGTCGGAGTGTGGATCGGCATATTTCTCCTCTTGCGCGTTTTCGACATAACCAAGCAGGAAGATAAGGTCTCTCTGCTCGTCCGGCATGAGGCTCACCTCTATATAATGTGAGGCGATGGGGCTCCATCCGAGTGCCACAGAATCAGACAATTTGCCTGTCATGACGCACTGCGGATTGGCAAACTCATTGTAAAGTCCAATGAACGACTCACGATCGGTATCGAATCCATCGGCTTGTGCATTTGCCAAGGCGTAATAGGCATAATGGTTACGACGCTCCTTGTACTCTGTTTTATGGTAGATGACGGTAGAAGATGCTCGCTGCTCTATCTCTACCTCGCCAGTGCTCCAGTTGCGCTGGAAATTCTCCATGTCAGTGGCGGCGTTCCACAAGCACCACTCGGCAAACGAGAAGAGTTTGATAGTCTTCTTCATGTCAGTGGTATTGCGAATGGTCACCTTCTGCACCTCGGCCCATGTATTCAAGGGCACAAAGAAAAGCTCAGAAACCTCAATGCCGTTCTTGCTTCCCGTAATGCGGGTGTAGTTGAGTCCATGGCGGCACTCATAGCTGTCGAGAGGGGTTTTACATGGCTTCCAACCCGGATTCCACACCACATCGCCGTCCTTTATATAAAAGTAGCGACCGCCATTGTCCATTGGCACGCCATTGTAGCGGTAGCGCGTGATGCGGCGGAACTTGGCATCCTTGTAGAAAGAGTATCCTCCTGCCGTATTGGAGATAAGGCTGAAGAAATCTTCATTGCCTAAGTAATTGATCCAAGGGAATGGTGTTGCCGGATCGGTGATAACATATTCACGGTTGGTATCGTCAAAATGTCCGTATGTCTTTTTCATTATTCTGTTTGTAAGAAAGTTGAGTAAATTATTTCTTTTTTCCCGTCAGAAGGTCCACCAGCGGACGATCCTTGAATGATTGACTTTTCTGGTCCCAAAAGCCGAAGTCGTTGTCGTAGCACCAAGAGGCCCATGCGATGTTGTACTTGTCGAACACCCACAGCATATCCCTTGTCCAATTATAAGCCAGCTCACGGTCAACCGGCTCATAGACTCCCCATTCTCCGCAGTAGAGCTGTACGTCATATTTTTTTGCCACGGCAATGGCGTCACGGAAGTCCTGGGCTATGCGCTCACGATTCCACTCGGATGCGTATTGTGTCAGTATGGGCTTCAAGCTCTCAGATGAGGCATCATAGTCAGCCTGTGAAATGAGGCGACCCGGATAAGTGAGCTTGCCGCTGTATTCTCCTATTGGTGTCCAAGGTGCTCCATAGTGCGTAAGTGCCTGTGGCTCGTAATAGTGGAACGAAAGAATGATATTCTTGTCGCCCTCTGGTATGCGCAGGTATTTGAATGTCCAAGTGCCCTGCCACTTGTTGGAACCGATAACCAGCGTGCGCTGTGGCTCACGCTCGCGAAGAGCCTTATGTACTTTGATAATCAACTGATTCCATTGTTCATGTTCATCGGCTACAGGTTCGTTCATCAGCTCGTAAGCCACAGAATCGGTGCTGTATGTCTTGAGCACGTCCGACAGTTCATACCACATATTTATATAACTTTGCTGGGCTTCGTCTGACGTGAAAAGCACATTTTCCTTACCCTCGTTGACTGCATTGAAATGATGAGAGCGGATGACATGCATATCCACTATGGTGCGCAAGTGGTGCTTCCCGGCCCAGTTCAAGGCTTGCGTGAGCAACTGCCATGCCTCGGGCAGTTTGTTGCCCTGCTCGTCCCAAAATTGCTCCTCGTCGATTGGAAGACGCACGAAGTCGAACCCCAGCTCCTCAAGGCGTGCAAAATCATCTTCTTTGATGTGCTGACGGCGTGCCTCTCCGCGCTCCGTACTCTGCGAGAGCCAGTGGCTGATGTTTGTACCGCGTTTGATGGCAAAATTATTTACAGTCTTCGCTGTAGAAGCAATGGGAGTTGTGGAGGCAAGGGGAGAGGAAGAACATGCCATAGTCACAACTGCGACTGCGAGAATCATTATCTTTCGCATATCTCTCATATTATTTATTATGGTTTCAAATTTCATGGTAGAGTCTGTAATATTCCCGTTAACAGGACTTTCGTTGCAAACATAGATGATATTCTGCAAAAAATGGTTTGCTATCTATTGATAGTGGTTTGATAGGTATCTTTCGTTAGAAAACAAACCTTATTTCACGAGGAATCAAACCTTTTCACGAAAACGGGAGCAGTCAGATTGTCATTTTTTGATAAGTCTAGCATAAAAAAAGACACCTTCCTCATCTGAAGAAGGTGTCTTGATATCGACTGGAACGAATAGCTGTCCTTTAACCCGACACTGTTTTACTTGAATTTTGACGGTGAGATACCGAAGTATTTCTTGAATGCAGTACTAAAATATTTGGCGTTATCGAAGCCTACTTCCCAAGCGACTTTACCGACATGGTGCCCCGAACGTAACAAGACAGCTGCACGTTCAAGACGCACTACACGGATAAACTCCTGAGGTGATTTTCCTGTATATGACTTCAGCTTTACATAAAACATTGTACGGCTCATTGCCATTTCCCGGCACAGACTATCAACGGTAAATTCCGAATCCGAAATATGGTTAAGAAGGTGTTTGGTCACAGTATCTACAAAGTCGGTATTTTGTTTAGTGTCTGTTGCGGCATCACATTCTTTGCATAGCGAAGCGGCAGGGTCGATTACTTGGCAACCATCAAGCTGAAGCTCTGTATCTGTAGAAATGCCCGACTTAACTTCATCTTGTTTCTGCTCGGATTGTGAAGTTTCGGTGGCATCCTCGTTATCCTGTTTCAAAGCACTCACCACAAGACGCATATACCGAGTGTGCAGCCCGTATGTCCACCAGGATCCATAGAACAGCGACACAATGAATGAAATGTAAATACACCACATCCACCACGAATTCCACCATGGACGGCTTACGGTAATTACCAATTTCCGCTCACCAAGTACAACACAGTTAGCCTTGCTTACTGCACGGACTGTGAGATGATGTGTGCCGGGCTCAAGGTTAACGAATCGAATATATTGCTGCGTTGTGAGCGGACTCCAACTGACATTTCCAACTCTGTATTGATAAGCTATATCAAATTGGTAGCGTAAGTTGATACTTTCAAAATATAGTTCAAAGGTGCGCTGTAGGTACGACAGGCTCAGTATTCCTTCACCCAGCATTTTTGCCACTTGCTCGTTGAATTGTTCTGAGTCGCTATCATGACAGTTTACTCCCGTAAAACGCAGATTAACTGTATAATTGTGTTGCTGCACATAGTGTGGATTGACTACAACAGCACCAGCTTCGCTTCCGAAAAGAAGGTTTCCATTCTGCAGGTTGACGGCTGCGCCATATGAATACTCACGTTGAAGCCCGTAATGATAGTTCACATTGATAATTTTGTCAAGACTGTCAGGATGTGCAAATGACAGTCCCCTGTCAGTTGCAAACCATAAACGTCCAAGATCATCTTGCGTGACGCTTGTAACGGTGTTTGAAGGCAGACCGTCTTTCATAGTGAACAACCGGCAATTCCCAGTACGAAGGTTATACACATATAGCCCGCCGCCATCGGTGGCAATATCTATATAGCGTGCATCATGAATAAAGAGATCCAATACATAACGGTTCACCTGATTGGGGTCTGAAGAAAAATAAGGCAGTTCTTTTACCTCTTTCTCCCCTGGAGTTACAATATAGAGTCCCTTTATAGTACCCACCGCTATACGTCCGTCGGGTAAAAGAGCCAAAGATTTCACATTGTCCACAGGATAATACCGGAATCCCCCTTGCGTTACCTCAACGAGCTTTGCATCTTGACAACCTATCCAAAGATGACCATTCCTATCAAACAACAAATCATGAATATGATTGTCTCCCAATATGTCAACATCATACAATTTTCTCACTTCTCCTTTCGCACTGATTTCACATACGCCATTGCCATAAGTTGCAGCCAGCAGTCCTTCGCCATCCGGCTCAGAGCACAAGGAAAGTACTACCATGTCCCGCGCAATATGGTGCCACTCACCCGTGAAGGGATTAAGTACACTGATTCCGTTGTCGGTACCCATAGCCAAAGCCGATGAAGATAGTTGCGCCACACAGTTGACATGGTCATTGAGCAATGTCTGCGAATTATTACGCTGATGCATGTAGATAGCAGCGGTGCTGCCGACGGGTCGTGCTATGTCGATACCTCCTGAATAGGAACCTATGAATATGTTGCTCCAAGTATCAACAAGCAGTGCATATATACCGTTACCATGAAGCACTCCATGAACTCCTTCATTGGCATTAAATAGCATGGATGCTGCATTTGCCGTTGAAGTTAAACGTGAAACTGAATATACACCACAGCCATCAACTCCCACAAGTATCGTCGTATTATCGTAAACAACAATACTACGAACCGGATAATGTGGTATTCCTTCCACAGATGTACATACACCATCTCCATCAACCGTTATACACCCTTGGTCATATGTGCCGAACCAAAGTTGCCTGGTGTCGGTATCGTAATACCCGCTCACAACGATATACGGCAAATAAGGAAGTAACTGGTCTTTAGGGGCGTCCTTATGACAGAGACTTAATGATTTTACACCTTGACGAGTACCAAAGAGCAAGATGCCTTCTTCCCCATGGATAATGCAGTTGGCATACACATCAGAGGCTATCGGAACAATGTTTCCATTTCGGAGCATATAAATACCCTCACTCATTGCCAACCAATAAGTGTCACCATCCTTGTATACATCGTTCAGCTGATTGTCGTGCTTAAAAAGTATGGTTACGTCAGCCACAATATCAAAACGATTTTGTACTGAATTATATTCGTAAATGAATCCACCTGCATCAAACACTTGTAGCGCACTATCAACAGATTGAACAAAACGAGGATTACGTCCTACCAAATTATGGTAGTTGTTCTCTTCTGTCAGGTTGAAACTTTCTATATTCGAGCCGTTATATCGAGCCACAAAACTCTTTGTAGTCAGCCACACAGCTCCATCAGCCGTTTGTTTAAACGAATAGATGCGGTGACTGTTTAATCCATTCGTCAGATCCAAATGAGAGAACGTGAAGTCGCTTACACCTAAAGCTTTCGCAATAGCCGGTAACTGCAACATCACTATTATAAGAAGGATTTTTGCAGCAAATTGTCTTATTGAGAAATAATTGTTCAAAATTAAATAGGCAATTTTTTACGCATCACATTAACTTCTTATTGCTTTGAAGCACAAATGTACAAATAATTCTGGAATCCTCACATAAAATATCAGGATTAACTTCTCGATTAGTTCTGTCATTTTGATTTATATCATGATTGGATTCACTTTAAAACCATTCCCTGCGCATAAAAGCTGAACAGATATAAATCGCTGGTAAACTCCAATTCAGATTCATTCTCTAAATTCAGATCCGCCAAATTCTACATATCCGTTTGTAACAAAGCACGTTTCACCATTTTAGCCGGGCAGATCTGCACTTTCAAAACGGATATTCACACGAGAAATCTCCCCATTCACCCCTAACCCGAACAGAGCAAAATCGCCCAGACAAGGATCATCCGGAAAGACTTTAGCCAATGCTGCCGTTATCTTGCGAGCATTTTTCAGAGAAAAGGTTTCCGTATCCGTCAACTTGAAATAATGTGCCACCCGGCAGACATGTGTATCCAAAGGAACAATCAGTTCTTTACAATCAAAACTCCTCCAAACGCCTAAATCGACCTCCGAATCCCGGCGAATCATCCAACGCAAAAACAT
>OFFH01000587.1_pt1 | contig 24932 bp, 22 predicted proteins | sample 1521341 | NCBI WGS metagenome assembly OFFH01 (sample SAMEA3504108, study PRJEB24116) | mouse gut metagenome | biome: mouse gut; feature: mouse-associated habitat; material: faeces | place: Denmark | collected 2011 | reverse complement strand
CCTCTTCTGCTTCGCCGTATCCTTCTCCACGCACCGGTCTCCGGCGCGGCGGCTCGTAACCTTCATCCTCCGGCTGTCCGAAACGGCCGGAACCTCCTATTATATCCAGTTCCTCCTCCCGGCCATGTCTCCCCCGGTTTTCCGATAAAGCTGCTCCCGGTTTCCCGGTCATATCCATTTCTTTCTCCAGAAACTCCTCCAGTCCCCGCTGGATTTGCTCCATTTCATTACCGTTTTGATTATCCATTCAGAATGATATATTCCTTTCCTGACACTTTTGCCTGGCAAAACAACTCTCCTGCAAAAACAAAACATATGCCCCCGACAGGAACATCCCTGCTCCCCGCTAGTCTGCAGACTTCACCCTTGCAGGCAGGTACTTCCCTTTATGAAGTACATTATAACATGCGGCAGAAAAAGAAACATTAAATTTTTAATAAAATTCTTCTTATTTCTTTCCGCATGTTCGTTATTCCATAATATATTTTACTATATTTTGTGTTTTTCTCATTTTTCTTCTTTTACTTTTTTCAGAATCAAAGTTTGTCTTGACGCTTTCCTGTATAAAATGTATTCTGGTATCAGAGAAGATATCTGAGATCTGTCCTCTCCGCACTTGTCCCATAAGCCAGAACATCATAACATATAACTTTATTTTACCAGGAGAATCCTTTATGAAAAAACATGCTTCAACCCTCTTGCTTTTATGCTGTATTCTGTTTCTCACCCTGCCCCTCACATGTATGGCAGAGGCAGCGCCGGACAAGACCGGCAGTCAGGTAGATATTCTTTTCCTGCACGATACCCATTCCCATCTGAACAGTTTCCTCACCAGGGAAGATGGCCGGGACGTGACTCTGGGAGGGTTCCCCCAGATCAAAACCCTCATCGATCAGGCCAAAGAAAAAAATCCGGATACCCTTGTTCTGGACGCGGGTGACTTCTCCATGGGCACTCTGGTACAGACCATTTTCCACACGGACGCACCCGAACTGCGGATGCTGGGCCTTCTCGGATGCGAAGCCACCACCTTCGGCAATCATGAGTTTGACTACCGCTCTTCGGGACTTGCAGGCGCACTGGGCGCCGCCTCCGGCAGCGGGGATCCCGTTCCTGCCATTACCATTTGTAATATCGACTGGGAAACCATGGAAGCCGAAGGCCTAACTCCTGACCAGCAGCTGCTGAAAGATGCTTTTACCGCCTATGGCGTAAAAGATTATGTGGTACTCACGAAAGGAGATGTGAAAATTGCGGTGCTGGGTGTCTTCGGGGAGGATTCCCTGGAATGCGCCCCCACCTGCGTGCTGAAATTCAGGGATATCTCGGAGGCTGCCGCGGATACCGTGGCAAAAATCCGCGAAAACGAGGATGTGGACATGATTGTATGCGTTTCCCACAGCGGAACCGACCCTGACCCTGGCAAATCGGAGGATGAAATTCTGGCAAAGGCGGTACCGCAGCTGGACCTGATTATCAGCGGCCACACGCACACGACCCTGGCCGAACCGGTCCGGCACGGCGATACTTATATCGTGTCCTGCGGTTCATACGGAAGAAATCTGGGGGCTCTCTCCATGTGCCGGACCGCACAGGGCCGCTGGGCGCCGGATGACTACAGCCTGATTCCCATCACGGAAGATATTCCGGCCGACCCTGACACACAGTCCAAAATAGACAGCCTCATGGAAAAGGTGGACTCCACCTATCTGGCGCAGTTCGGGTACACAAGCCGGCAGGTGCTGGCACAAAACGATGTTACATTTGCCACATCGGACGATCTGTATTACACCCATACAGAACACAATCTCGGAAATCTGCTGGCAGATGCCTTTGCATATGCGGCCGGCCAGGCCGATGACGCCGACACGCATCCCGTGGATGTAGCCATTGTGCCCTCCGGCTGTGTACGTGACACCTTCGTCACGGGTGACATTACCGTGGAAGATGTTTTCAACGCCTACTCCCTGGGAATCGGAGCCGACGGAATCCCCGGATATCCGCTGATCAGCATGTACCTGACCGGAGAAGAGCTGAAAACCGGGGCTGAGATTGATGCCTCCGTATCCGACTTTATGCCCTCTGCCCGCCTGTATTTGAGCGGCTTCCGTTTCTCCTTCCACCCGGGCCGGCTGATTCTGAACAAAGTCACCGATGCCTGGCTCACTGACAGCGAAGGCACCCGCAGGGAACTGGAAGACGACAGGCTCTACCGCATCGTCTGCGATCTTTACAGCGGGCAAATGCTGGGCGCCGTGACGGATGTGTCTTACGGGCTCTTGTCCGTACAGCCCAAATTCGCCGACGGCACCCCCATCGAAAATATTGAGGATGCCATTATCACGGACAACGGCCGGGAATTAAAGGCCTGGGCCGCCATCGCAGGCTATCTGGACTCCATGGAAGATACGGATGGAGATGGCATTTCCAATATTCCCCGGTATTATGCCGAAACCCAGGGACGCAAAATTGTGGAAGACAGTACCTCTTTCCTGGACCTGGTCAAAAACCCCAACAAGTTTGCCCTGATCATTGCAGGCCTTTTTATTCTGGTCATAACACTGCTGGTCCTGCTGATCATTTTCAGTGTCAGAACCGTCCGTAAAATCCTGGCAAAAACAAAGAAATGACCACATCCCCCTGCCGTGCGGCAGAAGTCTTCCTGACAACTGCCGCATGAAAAATTTCCGCCCTTCATAGCAGCTCCCTGCGCAGCGGAGCCACCTGGGCCGCCTTCGACAAGGGCACCCTGTAGAGCAGGAGCGTAAGAAAATACTGCAGCAGCGCTCCCGCCGCCAGGGCAGCCAGCCCCAAAATAATTGCCATCCCGAATGAGAACCAGCCATGCCGTAATAAATTCCATTCATAGATGGAATTCACTCTTATCCGGGTCAGTAACAGCATCAGGGCCGGGATGAAACACAGCGTGGCCGCCACAAAATATTTATAGGCAATTCCCATATAAAGCATCACTGTCATCATCAGCGCCGCCTGAATCAGGAGGCTGCCTGCCCCCCAGCCCATGGAGTCCGGACGGACCAGCACTATAATCCCCCTTTCCAGAACGGCCACCAAATACATCAGCGCCATACTGCCGAAAGTGACAGCTGCCGGCACAGAAGTCTGCATCCTCTTTTTGCAGGGAGATGCCTGCACCATATTGGATGCGCTCAGGGAATAAAGCATCTGCGTGGGCAGCAATCCCACACTCATCAGCATGCATCCCGACAGAATCCCCTTGTACGTTGTGATATTGGGAAAAATATATAACACATTCATCCCCAGCAGCGCTGCTGCCACAAACAGATTCGTCTTAATACCGTAAGAATAGCGCAGGATTTTCATTCCCAGTTTCCAATTACTTATCATACATAATCCTCCATTTTTGCTCAGTACACGAATTTGGGCGTAAGCACAAATTTGCCTGTGAAAAATTTATTTTTCACAGTATGATCCCTCCACTTTCCGCATGGCCGTATTTACCGTCAGAACACTGACAATGATGTCAAGCCCCAGAAAAATCATTCCGGTTCCAAGTACAGATTCCGGCAGCCCCAATGCATACATCACCACGGCCATCAGAACCACGGCCCCATATCCTGTCACCATGTTCATCCACAGCATACTTCCGAACCTGGTAATCAGAGTGCCCAGAACCGATATAAAATAGGAAAGAAACGCAAAATACAGCAGAACCTGGACGCTGCGCAGCCCTTCCCCCATCCATGCCTCCAGCACGGTTCCCCTGCCCATGCCGTCCCCCCGGGGCCGTGCGCCTCCCGGGATCTGTATGACCAGGTAGCAGGCGGCCATGGTTCCTATGGCAGTCAGCATTCTCCTGAGCAGATCCAGCGCCAGGGCATCCCGCATGAACTGCATTCCCCGGCCGGAAGTCCGAAGATAGTCCAGCTTTGCCACATCTTTTGTCTGAATCCCCCCGAATAGCCAGTTGTCGGCGAGTATCTCTGCCAGGGTCAGCAATAAGGCTGCAATCACAATTCCCGCCTCCGCAAGCTTACTCCCTGTGCAGAACGCAATTGCAGCCAGACTGGCAGGCACCAGCAAATACACCACAATTCTGTATACAAGGGAGGTAAATACCAGATAAGCCTTTATCTTTCTTTTCATTTCCATAACACCTTTCCCATCCCGGCAGACCTGCTTTCAGACAGTCTTCCGTCCTTTTTATGACAGCAGTGTCATTATGATACCTTCAGCTTTGTATTCGCTTTCATCACCGCCACGCTGATCTGGGATAAGGTGGGAATTTCCGTTGTTACATCCATTCCCGCCAGCCGGTCCAGATCCTGCGCCAGACAGATTCCCTCAAACCCGTAACTGCTTCTGTTCATGGAGTAAAGAATCTCCCTTGCCCGCTGCGTATCTGCCGCTTCCCCCTTCACCAGGATATATTTTTCCTTTAAGTCTTCCACAAATCCTTCTTCCACCACATTTCCATGCTCCAGGATAATGGCATAATCCGTCACATTTTCCATATCCGCAATGTTGTGGGTGGAAAAAAATACGGAATGCTCACCCGCCCCGCGCTCCAGGTATTCCCTCATCATGTCACAGAGTTTATCCCGCATCAGCGGATCCAGCGGGGATGCCGGCTCGTCCAGAATCAGACATTCCGTGTCCCGGGCCAGGACAGTCGCCAGCATCAGTTTCATTCTGGTTCCATCGGACAATTTCTTCACATCCCCGGTGAGACTCCTATGGATTCCCAGTTCCCTGCAGATATCCCGGAACCTTTTCTTGTCAAAATGATCAAACAGCAGTTCGCTGACCTCTTCCACCTGACCTATGGTCCAGTGGGGAAGAAAATAACTCCCCGGTCCGGTATATCCTATTCTTTCCTGCACACCCTCATCCAGTCCATTTTTCCGGCGTCCAAAATAATTCACTTCCCCCTCAAAGTCCAGCCGGATTCCGGTGAGAAGATTGAGCAGCGTGGTCTTACCCGCCCCGTTTTCCCCGATCAGCGCGGTGGCAAACCCTTTGGGGATTCCCAGCCGGGGCACGGACAGCACAAAGCCCTTATAGCGCTTCCTGAGATCTCTGATCTCTATCACATTTTCGCATCCCGTTTTTGTTTTGCATTCCGTTTGGTCTGTTCTGTTCTCACGGCTGTCTATCTGTCTTTCTTGCATTTTTTACTCCATTTCTGCGCTGTTTTCCGCGCCCCTTCTGTTCCGTATCCCACACCTTTATGATTTCCCGGCATCCTGTATATCTTCCATATCCAGCAATGTTTTTAAGGTTCCCTGCAGCTCCTCCGCAGTCATGCCCGCTATTCTTGCCGAACGGATTGCTTCCATCAGAGATTCCTCCACCTTCCGAAGATGCTGTTCCCAAAGCATCTGGCTGTCCTGGGCATTCACGTAAAAGCCTTTTCCCTGGGATGCCGTCACAAGCCCCTCTGCCTCCAGCTGTTCGTATGCCTTCATGGTAGTGATGACACTGATCTTCAGATCTTTCGCCAGTCCCCGTATGGATGGCAGATATTCTCCCTCCTTTAATCTGCCCTCCAGAATGTCTGCCTTTATCTGTTCGGCGATCTGCTGATAAATGGGCACTCCGGAATTTTGCAGTAATTTCAAATCCACATCACCCCCTAAACTGTTTATATGTTATATATACAGCATAATCAGTTGTTTGTCAACTGTTTTTTCAACGAAAACAAAACCCAGAGCTTTTACGAAGTCCTTGACAGGGCAGACGCAAATGGCATATGATAGTTTTAATACAGACAAGATGTTTCATCTGGAAAAGGAGGGTATCATGGCTATTTATCAATTGCACAATGATGTGATTTCCATTGCGGTGGAGAGCCGTGGGGCAGAGCTGAAATCATTGAAAAAGCTGGACAGCGGAACCGAATATATGTGGTGCGCGGATGCAAAATACTGGGGCAGAACCTCACCTGTTCTGTTCCCCTTTGTGGGAGGGGTGAAAAACAGGGAATACCGGACCAAGGGCAGAACCTATCAAATGACCCAGCATGGTTTTGCAAGAGATATGGAATTTACCCTGCTCTCCCAGAACGAAAGCGAACTTTGGTTTGTGCTTTCTTCCAATAAAGAAACCCTGGAAAAGTATCCCTATAAATTTACCCTGAAACTGGGTTACAGGATAGAGCACACAAAAGTTACCGTACTTTGGCAGGTGGAAAATCCCGGAGAAGAAACCCTGTTTTTCTCCATCGGCGGACACCCTGCCTTCAACTGTCCCCTGGAAGGCGGCGCCGGGCAGACAGACTGTTTCCTGGATTTCGGCAGCACGGACAAAGTCACCAGCACCAGAATCAGTGAGAATGGCCTTGCCCTGGACGCTGTGGACGAATATATCCTTGAAAACGGAAAACTGGCTTTGACAGAACATCTTTTTGACAGGGATGCCCTGGTAATTGAGGGAAATCAGACAGACACCGCCGCCCTATGCGGTAAGGATGGCATGCGTTATCTGACGGTTACCATGGACGCCCCCTTGTTCGGCATATGGTCACCGCCGGGAAAACAGGCCCCTTTTGTGTGCATTGAGCCCTGGTATGGCAGATGTGACAATGAAAATTTCACGGGAACACTGGAAGAGAGGGAATGGGGGAATCAGATTGACCCCGGCCAGGTGTGGAACGCCTCCTATACCATTGAGATATAAGGCAAAAGCGGAAAACGAACCATCTTCCCTTTTGAAAAGTTATATCCACTGAAAATCAGTCAGTAAAATACACTGCGGGACCGCCTTCATGGAACAAGGCAGTCCCGCTTTCCCTTCCCGGCAAGTAAAACACCGTTTCTTCCGGAACGTGTTTGATCATTGCTTTCCGGCAGTCCCGCTTCTTTCCTCAGCGCTCAGGAATCCGGAGCACCTGTCCTATGCTCAGCATATCCCCGGAAAGACCGTTCAGGTTCTTAATGGCATCCACCGTAGTGTCAAACCTTCTGGACAGCAGCCACAGGGTATCCCCCGCCCTGACCGTGTACTCAAAATATCCTCCTGTCTGGGGTGCAGGAATTTTCAGCACCTGCCCCACCTGAATCAGGTCGCCGGTCAGTCCGTTCAGCCGCTTCAGCGCCTCCACAGTGGTATTATACCGCAGCGCGATCAGCCACAGACTGTCCCCTGCCTGCACAATATATTCCCCGATTCCCGGTTCCGGCCCCGGAGAAGGCACATTCTGGCCGATTCCCTGATAGACATCATACAGCTTTTTCCAGGTCATGGCTCCCACAATCCCATCCGGCGCAATCCCCATGGCCTGCTGGAAAGCTACCACCGCCTGGCGGGTTCCGCTGCCGAAAATCCCGTCCTGGGCAGGCGCGGGCACGGTGGGATAATATTCGGAAATTACGTCCAGAAGATACTGCAGCGTAATCACGTCCTGGCCCCTGGAGCCCTGGCGCAGCACTGCGGCGGGAGGAACCGTCCCGATCCCCAGCGTGCTGCCTTCGCTGTCCAGTTCCGCCAGTCTTGTCACGGCGGTGTAAAGGCTGGAAATTTTTAACCAGGTGGCTTTTCCCACAATCCCGTCCGGGGAAAGGCCGAAGATATTCTGGAATTTTGTGACTGCCGCCTTTGTGCTGTCCCCAAAATTTCCCGTTTTATCCGTAATCACCGGAATGGCAGGATAATTCCTGCGTATTCTGTTTAAATAAGTCTGTATGGTCTCCACATCCAGTCCCGTGCTGCCCACCCTCAGGGGTGTGCCCGGGTAAGAGGTGACAGATCCCGATATCACATTGGTCTCTACGATCTCCACATCATCCGGGTAATAGGTGCGCAGAATCTGCAGGGGCGTAAATCCCCTCTCTGCCAGGGAAACCGTGCCCCACTGGGACATTCCCTGACAGACAACCGTGGTTCCGTTGCAGAAAGATGTAAAGTAAGGTGCATTCTGCCCCTGCCTGCGGACATATTCATTGAAAATATCATCCACAATCCTGCTGACAGATTCATAGATGGGGCGTCCGTTCACAAAATACTGGTCATAGGCAGTACTATTCGTGATATCATAGTCATACCCCCGGCTTCTGTACCATTCCGTGTAGACACGGTTCAGTGCAAATGTGATAATGGCATAAATATTGGCCCTGAGGGACGCTTCCGGCCAGGTGGGATAGATCTCGCTGCTGGCCACATTTTTTACATAATCGGGAAAAGACACTTTCACATTGGCGGCGCTGGAACCAGGCGCGCCCAGATGCACCGTTATGGGATTGGGAATCACCACCTGCCTTAAGACTTTGGGGTCATAATCCACATCCCCTTCCTGGGAACGGGTTCCATCCATGGCCACGGCCGGTTTTCCCACAAAAACTCTGACCTGCTCCGGACGGCGCTGCGCCTGCTGCATGGGCAGAAGCGCCATGGGCAGAACGGCTGTCTCTCCTTCGTAAATCGGGACAGCCATCACATATAAATCCTGAAAGCCCGCCCTGCGGGCCAGTATATTATAGCTGTAATATGGCAGTCCGGTATAATATCTGTTCTGGGAAAAGCGCCTGTCCACAGTTTCCAGCAGAATATCCTTTGTCTCCCCGTTTTCATCCGTAACCAGATCATATATGCGGTTGCCCTGGTCATCCAGTACCGATACCTGCACCCCGCCAATGGGAACTGCCTCATGGGCGGTCCGCGCCTGTATCTTCAAATATCCAACGGCCATATGTCGATACTCTCCTCATATCCTGTCATATATAACATATGAAAAAAACCCGTGAGGGTTCCTTTCTCCGGCCACTTTTACGCCAGGTCCCAAAAACACATTCTGCCGGCAGATTTTCCGGCATATCAAAGCGCCATTTATGACATTTCCATTAAAATCACGGTATTTTCCTCCGATATAGATAGCAGAACAAAAAACCTGCACAAGAAAGGAGCCGCCATGAATTCTATGATCGGCACAAATTATGTACCTGAAACCGCCTCTCATGGCGAAATGCCCCGTTCTGCCATCAGTGGATATGAAAAAACAGACTGCAATTTTGCGGATACAATGGCCGAAAAGTATTTCTTTTCTCCCAAGGACATGACACTTGCGGAATACAAATTATATTTCCACGATAAAGTAAACGCCCTCTATACTCATCCCTCCCAGAAACGCCTGTTTTGGTTCATCGACATCACGGAAGCCGCTTACAGGAGAATGCAGGCAGACCCGTTGTATGAGCAGCAGGTGCTTCAGTTCCTGGCAAGAATCAAGTCCGTAAATTACGGAAGCCATGTCCCCAGATTTGCCCTGGTCCACATTGATGATACCTGGGAAAAATGCTATGGCTACACTTGCGGCATACAGGACGACGAGCGCGCGAGACGCGCTGCCGCCCGGCGGCGCCTGAAAAAAGAAATGGAAAAAAAGGCGAGACGGAAAAGACTGCTGAAAGAATACCTGAAAAAGAAAGCCCAGGCAAAAAGGCTGCAGGATAAGCTTCTGACGGCCCAAATTGCAAAACACAAGCTGGAGCAGGCCCGCCTGCTGAAATCATGGAATGATGACCGCCAGAGGCGTCAGGCCAGCCAGGCTTATGCGGCCAGCCTTTTTATGCTGGGCAGACGGGAACAGCAGCTGGAATCCGAGACATACTATTAAAGACTGCCCTTCAGCTCCCACAAATTTTTAATCTGTGGCTGCAAAGTCTCAAAATCCCAGATTTTTTCGCTGGTACTCCTGCGGTTTGGGTCATTGACGAAAAAACCGTTCTCGTCGTATCCCCAGAGCAGGATAAAATGCCCTGTGGTGGTAAAATCACCCGGCCTCATACTGCAGACCACCAGCCCGCCTTCATCCAGGGCACGCTTTATGATGTTTTCATCCAGGGACAGTTCGGCGCCGCCAAGCCCCAGTTCGGCTGCGCCATCTGTCCAGAGGCTCCAGCTGGTTCCCGCCTGTGTATAATAGCCCCTTTCATAGACAAATTCTGCCATCTTCCTGGGCGTCATGTCCAGGTCTTCCGTAAAATACAGATACGCCATGTCCAGGCACAGAGGCCCGCAGCCTGCCAGTCCTATCATATTGCTTCCATATGCGTCATATCCCCAGCGCTTATCCCATTGCATCAGCAAAGGCACTTCCCCGCTGACAAAATCCTGTGACAAATCTATGGGCATACTTTTATAATTTTCCCGTTCCGGATAGCTGTTTACATAATCCGCCGCCTCTTCATTCTTCTCCAGAAGTTCCCGCATATCCTCCGTAAACGCCCCGAACTCCCCATCCCAGGAAACCCGCACCCCATTGTCCGGCAGCATCCGGGCACTGTCATATCCCAGGGGAAGAGGCTGCTGCATGCCGCGCAGCAATGCCATAATGCTCAAAACAGCCACTGCCCCCATGGCAGTCAGGAAAAAAAGCCTTGCCGCCCTTCTTCTGCGGCGCTGTCTCTGTATTCTTCTGGATACCGGCCTTGCATGGGACCTGCGCACGTTTCCCGCTGTTCCCCCGCTCCTGCCGCCTGTGTATCCGGCAGGCATCCGCCGGACTCCCTGTACTACACTGATCTGATTTCCGCCCATATAAAAATCCTCCTGTCATTTGTCTGTTTTAAAACAGGAACCGCCGCGCGAACCCTGTAATCATGTTTCCATTATCCACGATAAGAGGCATTCCTATTTTATCTTTTTATTGTGAAATTCCTAAGATTTTATAAATATGAGGCCCGCACCGGCATATCTGCCGGATCCGTCACACAATCTTCTCGGCGTTTATTTTTTCATGGTCACGGAATAACAAATATCCGGTGCCGTTATAATATTCATATCCTATGACTTCCCGCTGCCGGTCATTTTCCCCATTGTCTCCCGGTACAGTGACTTTTGCACCGATGGGATACTGACATGCCATCTCCAGAAACGAAATCATGATCTGCCTTCCTGTCTCTTTCCATACTTTTGAAATCCGAATACCAGTTTTACCAGTTCCCGGCAGATTATGCAGCCTTTTCTTTCTTTTGCATTTGGAAAAAACCAAATCCCATGAACATTTCACCGGCAGGAACACTGGCAAAGCCGTCCGGAGAGTGGTATAATCTGTTTTAATGACAGGTAACCTATCTGCAGACAAAAAGATGGGGGGGCTTCCCCCCGGCACAAAGGAGGCCTTTATGGACATCAAAGAACTTACCCGGCTGCTGGTTACATCCAGTGAAAATTTTAACCAGACAAGATACATTCCCTGGTGGGAAGAAGCCTATGGGGCTTCCGAAAACCGCACCTTCCAGTATAATATTTTGGAGGAAGATGTCATACTCGGCGCGGATGCCTGCGTCACGAAATGTACAAAAGAAGAACTTCTGGCGCCCGTAGGCGCGGTCGGCCTCACTTTGTTCCATCTGCTGGTGCTGCATAATTTCCGTGACCTGGTGGAGAAATTACTCTGCGACGGGAAAGTGACGGCACGGGAAGCGGACATGCCCGACCACAGGGGCCATGGTCTCACGCCCTTTCTGCTGGCATGCGCATGCGGAAATCTTGCCATGGTAAATCTCCTGAAAGCACATGGCGCCAGCGATTCTGCCTGCGACGAAAGAGGCATGAACGCATACCACTTTCTTGCATATCCCAGATTTGAGCAGCTGAGCATCAGTTTTACCTGCCTGGATAAAAGTGTGGAGCAGCGGGCGGAAATTGCCCGTCTGCTGACTTGTGACATTCACAAAAAGAATGAAAAAGGCTTCACCCCCCTGGAACACCTGCTTTCCACGGAATATAGTTCCAGCTATACCTGGCCCCTGACAGAGGTGTTTCTGGAAAAAGGCGCCGGCACAGATTATGTGGACCAGGAGGGAAACACGCTGCTGATGATGGCCCTGAAAAACAGGCACCAGACGGCGGCCCTGCAGCTGATGGCCCATTGTCCGGACATGTTGGACACACCTGACGGCAAGGGCGTAACTCCCGCCCGGCACGCCGTGGATTACCAGAACCATGGCATGTTTCTGGCCCTCACCGGCCATGGGGCCGCAGCCGTTCCCAACCAGCTTATGCAAAACTTTTCCCTGGCCCAAATTGCGCACCGTGCTTTCTGTGAGATAATGTCGGATGACAGGGATGCCATGTCCCTTGCCTTATATCTGGCAGAAAGGCTGGTCCGGCAGACAGACCCGGATGATGACGACGATATGTGCGAACTCAAAAGTATCTTCCGTTCCTCCCTGGCCCACGACGGCAGCTGCCATGTACTGGAACTTTGCCGGGATGCCGGAATTGATTTTACCGCATCCTTTGAAGATTGCGGCGACTTTGTCTGTCTTCGGGACGAGTGCCTGGAATGCGGCCACGGAGTGACCGTTATCAAAAAACTCCTGGAATTCGGCGTGGATATGGACACGGCCATAACATACGGTAAGACTCCCGCCAATATTATCGCTTCCCTGGACAAAGGAAGCGACCTGGACGAAAAAATCTTTTTTGAGGAAGCGGCAAAACTTTTATCCACAGAATCCATGGAGCAGACAGACAAACGCGGTATGGCCGCCATTCACCATGCCGCCAAAAACGGACACACCGGCATGATAAAAGTCATGCTGGAAAGGGGCGTGGATAAGAATCTGGCGGCAGATGTCCCGGCAGAGCCCGGAACCACCCCGCTGCACCTGGCCTGCATGTATGGCCATGCGGACATAGTCAGGCTGCTCATTGCCGCCGGCGCGGACGATACCGCCAAAACCCTGAAGGGAGAAACCCCCGCCCATGCGGTGCTCCTGAATAAGAAAGCCGGACGAAAGCTGGAAACGGCACAGATAGCGGAAATTCTGAAGGAACTTAAAAACCTGGATGTGGCGGCAGACGATGGGAAAACTCCCCTTCTTCTGCTGGGCAGCCAGCTGGAAAACCTGCTTCCCATATTCCTGGAAAAAGGCGTTAATGTCAACCATCAGGATCATAACGGCATGACTGCCATGATGCTTTATCCCGACAAGGACACCATCAAAGAGCTGATCCGGGCCGGAGCCGACATCCATCTGGCAGACAAAAACGGAGATACCGTACTGCATCACGCATTGGAGAACTTTCATACCTCAGCGGCCCGTTACCTGATCAAGAAAGGCGCTGATTACAACCGCCCTGACAATATGGGAAAAACTCCCGTTCAAATCGCCGTGGAAATCGGTGCGGATTCCGTGCTGGAACTTATGACGGATATCCGTTAAAAGACGTTACGCATGCCAAATTCCCTGCACCCGCAGATGGTCCGTTTTGTCATATTCTGAAGTGAAAAAACACCTTCTGCCGGGAACAGAACAGCTTGACAGGAAAACGCCTGGTGTCATATGATAATAATATACCATGATTTTGTGCGCATCAGCGCACATGGAATCAGTAGTTGACACAATGTCCTTCTGTGTCAACATTGTGCCATGTGACACAGAAGGATTCACAATGACGGTCCCGGAAAGCCGGACATGTCTTCAGCCGGCAGCGCCGGAAACATCTTTGTCAGCAGAAAGGAGTCACTTTATGGACAAAATCGAAGCAATCAAAAATTTATGCCGGGAAAAACAAATCCGCATGATCGACTTTAAAATGACGGATATTGACGGACGCTGGCGCCACATTACCATACCGGTGGAAAGGTTCGGTGCAGACACCTTTACATACGGAATCGGGTTCGATGGCTCCAACTACGGCTATGCCCCCATTGAAAAAAGCGATATGGTATTTCTCCCCGACCCGGACACTGCCTATGTGGATCCCTTTGCCCAAATCCCCACGCTTACCATGTGCGGCAATGTATGTACCATAGGCAGGGGAGAAAACACACCCTTTGACCAATATCCCAAAAATGTGAGCCTTCGTGCCATAGAATATATGAAGGAAACGCAGATTGCCGACCGTATGGTCATTGGACCCGAATTTGAGTTCTATCTGTTTGACAATGCCCGCTTTGAAGTCAGCCCCAGACAATGCGGCTTTTGTATCGACACCAGGCAGGCCGAATGGAACAGCCGTCTGGATGTGCCCGGAAACAACGGATACGAAGTCCCCCACAAAGGAGGCTATCATGTTTCGGCCCCCCAGGATGTGGGATACGATCTGAGAAGCCGGATGTGCATGATGATGGAAGAATGGGGCATCCGCGTAAAATACCATCATCATGAGGTGGGCGGCCCGGGCCAGATGGAGATCGAAGTGGAGCTTGCGGACATGCCCGCCATGGCCGACAATACCATGATTATCAAATATATTATCAAAAACCTGGCGGCCCGGGAAGGCAAAACCGCCACATTTCTGCCCAAGCCCATCTATCAGGAGGCAGGGAGCGGAATGCATGTACATATGCTGCTGTTCAAGGACGGACGGCCCTTGTTTTATGATGAAAACGGCTATTCCGGCTTAAGCCGTACTGCCCATTATTTCATGGGCGGCCTGCTGAAGCACATTGCGTCCCTTTGCGCCTTTACCAATCCTTCCACCAACTCCTTCAAACGGCTGGTTCCGGGATATGAGGCGCCTGTCACCATTGGATATGCAACCTCCAACCGCAGCGCGGTCATCCGGATTCCTGCCTACGCAAAATCCCCGGATACAAAACGGTTTGAGCTGCGCAATCCGGATGCCACGGCGAATCCCTACTATGCCTATGCCGCGATTCTGATGGCCGGTCTGGACGGCATCGAAAATCAGATCGACCCTTCCGAAAACGGATGGGGGCCTTATGACTTCAACCTCTACACCCTCTCGCCGGAAGAGCAGAAGAAAATAAAAGGACTGCCCAAATCCCTGGACGAAGCTCTGGAGGCCCTGGAGGCAGATCATGATTACCTCACAAAAGGAGGCGTGTTCCCCCAGCGTCTGATTGATATCTGGGTGGCCCGCAAACGTGCAGAATTAAAACAGTTAAACCAGATCCCCAATCCGGCAGAATTCAAAATGTATTATGATCTATAAATTCCTGATCCGGAACCGAAACACATTCCATGGGCGGCTTCCATCCGCAGAGCCGTAAGCAGACAGTTTCATAAAGAAAACGGCTTTGCACCCGGAGGCCGCGAAAGAGAGGGCACCATATGAGCGACAATAAAAAACAGATTATTTTACTTATGACCGATGCCACCAGACAGGATATGGTAGGCTGCTACGGAAATCCCCGGGTACACACACCAAACCTTGACGCCCTGGCGCAAAGAGGCATCCGCTATGACAATGCCTACACCTGCCAGCCCGTCTGCGGCCCGGCGCGCTCCGCGCTGTTTACCGGTGTCTATCCCCATTCCAACGGCAGCTTTTCTAACAGCATCCCTCTGGGCGCCAATGTAAAAACCATAGGGCAGCGCCTGTCCGACAATGGTATCCGCACTGCCTATATCGGGAAATGGCATCTGGATGGCGGTGACTATTTCGGCCTGGGCGCCTGCCCGGAAGGCTGGGATCCCCAATATTGGTACGACATGAAATGCTATCTGGAAGAGCTGACGGAGGAAGAGCGGGTGGCATCCAGAAATCCACAGACAAACAAGAAAAATATTCCTGCAGACTTCACCTTCGGCCATCGCTGTGCCGACCGGGCCCTGGACTTTTTACATAAACACGGGGACGAGGACTTTTTTCTGACTGTTTCCCTGGACGAACCCCATGATCCCGGACTCTGTCCGGAACCTTATGCCTCCATGTTTGAAGACTATGAATTTCCCAAATCCCCCAATGTGTGGGATACCCTGGAGGGAAAGCCCCAGTACCAGAAATACTGGGCCGGAAAGAATCTGGAAAGCGACAGGGATTCCCTCACCATCAAAGTTCCCTATTATCTGGGCTGCAATGCCTTTGCGGACTCCGAAATCGGGCGGGTGCTGGACTGCATCAGAGTCTGTGCCCCGGATGCCTTGGTCATCTACACATCCGACCACGGCGATGCCCTGGAGAGCCACTGCCTGTATGCCAAGGGGCCTGTCATGTACAATGAAATCGCCAGGATTCCCCTGATGATCGCCGGTCCCGGCGTGCCGGAGGGAATTGTTGACAAAAACCCGGTGAGCCATATCAACCTGCCTGCCATGATCATGGAGTATATGAATCTGCCCGTCCCGAAATGTTTTGAGGGCAAAAGCCTCCTGACGGAGATATATCACCCGGAGATCCGGATAAATGATTTTGTCATTACGGAATTTACCCGCTATGAGATTGACCACGACGGTTTCGGCGGCGTTCAGATGATGCGGGCCATTTTTGACGGACGCTACAAGCTGGCCGTCCATCTTCTTGACCCCACGGATGAATTTTATGATCTGGATTCGGATCCTTATGAAATGAAAAACCGGATATGGGACGAGTCCCTGGAAGAAGAAAAAGTCCGTCTGCACAAACTGCTTCTGGAGTGGATGAATACCACGCGGGATCCCTTCCGGGGATACCAGTGGGAACACCGGCCCTGGCGGAAAAATCTTACCCCTCCCACATGGGGCTATACCGGATACACACGCCAGCGTGAAAACGAAGAATATGAGCCGCGCCAGCTGGACTATTCCACCGGCCTGCCCATGGAAGAGGCAACACGCCTGAAATAAAAGACCCCGCGGCTCCCCCGGCAGTCCTTTCTGACAGCCCCGGGAGCCGGTTTTCAGCGCTATACCTGAATCACCCGTTTCCTGCTCCATCTTCCCGTTAAAAACCACAGAAACGAAATCACATAATTCACAGTCCAGCCCATGGGAACCGCATACCAGACTGCCTCCACTCCCCATATGCCTGCAAAGCGGAAGGAGACAAACACCCTGATTCCCAGGTTGATCAGGTTTGCCAGCGTAAACACGCCCACATCCCCGGCCCCTTTCAGTACTCCATCCGTGATGGCCTTCATTCCGATAAACACAAAGAAGAAACGGATAAAGCGCAGATAGGTATCCCCTGTGGCAAAGGCCTCCGCACTGCTGCCGTCCTCGATAAAGGCAGAGATAATCTGCCCATGAAACAGGCTCAGCACCAGCAGGATCAGCACGCCAAAGCCCAGCACGATACCATAGGCCGCCTTATACCCCTTCTTCACCCGCTCCGGATCTCCCGCGCCCAGGTTCTGCGCCGTAAATGTGGACATGGCATTTCCCGAAGCAATCATGGGAACAATACAGATAGACTCGATTCTCATGCCGGAAGTATACCCCGCCAGCACGGAAGAGCCGAATCCGTTGACCACCGACTGTACCAGCAGCATCCCAATGGAAACAATGGACTGCTGCAGCATGGAGGGAATGGCGATTTTCACCATGCTACCCAGCATGGCCCCGCTGTAAATCCCCATATCCTGCACTTCTTCCGCCATATTTTGGTATCCCCCCAGACTTTTCATCAGCAAAAGGAAGGAAATCACTGCCGACAGTCCCTGGGCCGCCACAGTAGCAACCGCCACACCCGCCACTCCCATCCGGAAAGCCAGCACCATCAGCAGATCCAGAAATATGTTCAGCACAGAAGAAAAAAGCAGCAAATACAGCGGCGTCCTGGAATTGCCCAAGGCATTAAATACCGCGGACAAAACATTGTACATAAATAAAAACGGCAGACCCACAAAATAAATACGAAGATACAGTACCGCGTCCTCCAGAATGTTCCCCGGTGTATTCAGCGCCTCCAGAATCTGTCTGCACATGGCAAAGCCAAAAATCCCCAGCGCCACACTTACCGCCGCAAAACTCATCAGCGCCGTGTACACGGAAACCTTCATCCTTCCATACTCTCCCGCCCCCAGGTACTGGGAAGTAATCACGGAAGCCCCGATTCCGCCGCCAATGGCTATCATAATAAACACAGTGGTCAGCGAATAGGATGCCCCCACAGCCGCCAGCGCATCCTCCCCCACACACTGTCCCACAATCATGGAATCAGCCATATTGTAAAACTGCTGAAACAAATTCCCCAGTATCATGGGAAGCGCAAAGAAAAACAAAGACTTTCCCGGCGCATCCTTTAGCATGTTGTACTTTTTCATTTTACACCGCCTGCATATTCTGAATCGTAATAAGGAAGCCAAATCTGTACGGCAACATTATAATCCACTTTGCACTGATGTTCAACATAAGAAATCACAAAACATTTCCATATAACAAAGCCATGTCCGGTATATTTTGTATTCCAGACACGGCTTTCCCGAATCGAGACGAACGGCTGTCGTTCAGACTCCGCTTTCCGTCCCATATATTGCGGCTACCATTTCATTCCACTCCCCCGACTCCCTGAGTACATGTTCCACCACATCGCGCACCGCGCCATGACCGCCCTCCACAGTACTGACATAGTCCGCCATTTCAAGTATCTCCCGGCAGCTGTCCTTGGGACAGCCGACAAAACCTGCCATTTTCATAGGCAAAACATCATTCAGGTCATCACCGATATATCCCAGTTCTTCCTTTCTGATATGGTGTTCTTCCATAAATGACTGCAAAAAAGAAGCCTTATCCTTAATATTCTGGTATAAATAGTCCGCTCCCAGTTCATCCATGCGCCGTTTCGTGGCTCCGCATTCCCGCCCTGTCAGGACAATGAGCCTGACACCGGCTTTTCGCGCCGCAAAAAATCCCGCAGCATCCTTTGTGCAGAACTTTTTGAACTCATTTCCGCTATGATCATAGTAAATCCCACCATCTGTCATAGTGCCGTCCACATCAATAACCAGATATTTTATTTTTCTCATCCCATCTCCCTGCTTTTCCCTTCTCTATATCACTTTTGTACTGTCAGCGTTCATTTCCCATAATACCACTTGTTTTCTACAGCCATCCCATATCCCTCTGACAGTTGCCCTCAAAACTGTAAGTTTTTGCCGGGCTCTCATGATACTTGGCAGCATAAAAGAAAATATAAATCCTATATAATTTTTGCAATTATAGCACTCATATCCCACAGAACCATACTTTTTCATTTTTTTATTGACATATATGATGTTCCTGTTTGTGTAGTACACCCTCATAGGACTGACATACTTTTTATAGGAAAATTTTGCTATGTTTTCAATATGCAGACATTTACTCAGCCAAATCCAGAACTGTTGTTTTTTATATGATTTGGGCACGATCTTTCCAAATTCCTGATCCAGAACAAACTCGTTTAAACGTAATATTTTATATCCGGAAACGGTTAACCGCTTACAAAACTCATTGTCCACCAGATCAATAAACATCCATTCATCAAATCCTCCGATTTTTTTCCATGCCATTACAGATGTACAGCTGGCGGAGGTAATACAGGCATCTATGTATTCATACACCGGATCCTTCTTCACCGTCATATATGCCCGGCGTTTATCGATTACCTGCGGACAGACAATGCCAATTTGAATCCCCTTGTCAATTACTTCCCCATATTTTTCAATCATCCCTCCGGGCAGCACAGAGTCCTGATCCATTGTAATAACCCATTCATATCCATCCTTTTCTGCCATTAGGAAAATCTGGTTCAGGGCATACGCAATTCCCTTATTTTCATGCTCTGTCTTATAAACCACCGATTCCGGAAATTCTATATCTGCCTTGTTTACACTATTGTCAAATATATATATTTTATCTGCCTGAATCATCAGTGCATTCAGACATTCCCTAAAACGCAGTATATTATCCGGTTCAAATAAAACCATTCCCACAGCAATTTTTCTGTCACCAGCCATCTGTTTTTCTCTCCGGTATTACAGCCACATTTGACTGACCATTTTTTCTAACGCATCATTAAATTTTTGATTGCCGCTTTTTAATCCATTTTTCAAAGCAGGAACCATTTCTTCGTAATTCTCAATCACGTCTCCCAGCCCGTCAATCTCTTCCACTAAAATAATATTTCCCATCCGCTCTCTGACTATCCTGCAAAACTCCACCTGATGGTCGTTAACATGTTCCCCAAATCGTTTCTGCCTTGGTACTACAATGGGTATCTTTCCTTCCCGGAGCGGCGCAATGAAACTTGCAGGCCCCCCATGGGTAATCACAATTCTTGCTTCCTTTATATATCTGTCCATATCCTGACAGGAAAGCAGTCTGCTCCATTGACAATGCTCCGGTTCGTAGCTGCTGAATCCGGTCTGTGCCATCACATCATCTTTCAAAACCATATTTTCCCGTAACCGGTCTATTTCCGCAAGTAACCGGTCAAACTGTTGTTCATGTGTTCCCACTGTTACAAATATCATTCATAATCTCCTGACACGCAATGATACGTCCATGACACTGCCAATCATAAAAACCCTGTCCCTTTGCCTTCTCTTTTCAAAAGATACTTCCCAGGTTCAAAGCCTTCGGATATACCTTTTTCAGTTCTTCCCACTGCACAATAAACCGGTCTGTAATAGGATATACCATTTTTCCGGTCATCGTAGGTTTATCTATGCGGTCAAAAACCTCTATATATATCAGTTTCGCCCCCATTAGCTTTCCTATATAAAAGAAGGGGACAGCTACCGCCGCGCCGGATGAAATAATCAGATCCGGCTTTTCCCTCCGTATCAGCTTCCATGCAAATCTTGTATTGAGCAGCAGTGCCTTTAAACTTCTGTTCGTTGGATAATGGCAGAAATACAATTTCTCCCCCTGCAGCAGACTTCTGGCATCTTCCTTATCAAACGTAACCCAGAACCGCTCTTTTCCTTTCCAAAAAGGTTTTAACATATACAAATGTGTCAAATGTCCTCCTGATGAACCTACCATACATATTTTCATGCATCGCCCCCACTCTCATATCCGGCACTCCCATGCTGCGTCACTGCTTCTTCAGGCTCTGTGTTTCTTCTGCCATATTAAACTCTGCAGTCCAGAATGATCCTGCAGATCCGGTCCACGTCCTCCAGCGCCAGGTCCGCATAGAGCGGCAGCGTCAGGATGCGCCTGGAAACATGCAGCGCCACCGGCGTCTGCCCCGCGTCGTATTTCCCACGGAAGCACGAAAACGTGTTTGTCAGGGGATAGAAGTATTTCCTGGCACAGATCCCCTTTTCCAGAAGCCTCCCGTACACCTCCCCCCGGCTTGCACCGAACTGCCTTTCCTCGAACAGCACCGGGAAATAGGCATAGTTGGGTTCCACGTCCCCCTGCACGGCGTTCAGCACCAGTCCCTCCACGCCTTCCAGGTTCCCCCGGTACCTCTCCCACACCTTCCTCCTCTTCCCGATTTCCTCCCCCACGTGCCTCAGGTTGCACAGCCCCATGGCCGCGCAGAACTCGTTCATCTTCGCGTTGGCCCCAACGCCGCTCACCTCCTCCGGTCCCCGGATCCCGAAGTTCTTCAGCTCGTACAGGGCCTCCCCAAGCCTCCCGTCACGGAAGCAGGACGCCCCTCCCTCTATGCTGTTGAACACCTTGGTGGCGTGGAAGCTGAAGCACGAGGCGTCCCCGAAGCTGCCGATCCCCCTCCCCCTGTAGGTCTCCCCGAAGGCGTGGGCCGCGTCATACACCACCTTCAGCTCGTATTTGCGGGCTATCCTCTCCACCTCCTCCACGTCGCACACGTTTCCGTACACGTGCACCGGCATCACCGCGCAGGTCCGGTCCGTGACCAGGCCCTCCAGCCTCCCCGGGTCCATGGTGTACGTCACCGGGTCTATGTCGCAGAACACCGGCTCCAGGCCGTTTCGCACTATGGCATGGGTGGTGGAGGCAAAGGTGAAGGGCGTGGTGATGACCTCCCCCTGCAGGTTCATGGCCTGCAGCGTCAGCTCCAGCGCCATGTGGCCGTTTGACAGCAGCTCCACGTTCTCCACGCCCAGGTATTCCCGCAGGCCCTCCTGCAGCTCCCGGTGCTTCACGCCCATGTTCGTCAGCCACCGGGAGTCCCAGATTTCCCTGATTTCCTCCATGTACTCCCCGAATTCCGGCATGGATGACCGGGTGACCATTATTTTTTCTTCCATCTCTGTTTCCTCCGGCTGCATGCTGTCCGTCATCCTTCCCTGAGGCTGCCGGAAATGCCTTCCATCCATTCCAGTACTTCCTCCGAAATGTCACTGCCTGCCAGCCTCCCCATGTTTTCCGTTATAACCTCCTCGGGCCAGTCCCACCATTTGATGTCCAGGAGTCTTTTTATAAAATGGCCGGGACACCTGTAGCCGATAATCCTGGCCGGGACGCCTGCCACGACCGCGTATGCGGGGACGTCCCGGGTCACAACTGCCCCACCACCCACCACGGCGCCGTCACCAACCTTTACCCTGTGCAGGACCTGTGCCCCGGCCGCGATCCACACGTCACTGCCGATTTCACAGTAACCGCCGCACATGTCCACGTCTCCCAGTTTTCCCCCGCCCCTGCGCATCTGGTCAAGCCTGAATGCCGGTACCGTGGTCACCCTGCGGTAGTCATGGTCAAATCCCCCTATGTCCACGTTGCGGGCCAGGGAACAGAATGCGCCAATGCGCGAAAAGTTCACCGTGGTGTTGATGCCCGCATAGGTGTACCTGCCCACCACGCTGTCATTGACATAGCACCTCCGGTTTATCACCACGTTGTTTCCAAGGCGGCACCTCTCGACTGTCGTGTCGTCACCCACCGAGCATCCGGCACCCAGCACGGTTTTTTCCACCACGGCATTGCGGAAGATTTTTACCGGGCCCATGTCCGAGTCCCTGACCAGCGCGGTTTCATGTATAAAACTTCCTTCCATCTATGCCTCCCCGTCCTTCCAGTAGCCGTTCTGTTCCACAAGTGCCTCGTAGTCGCTCCTCAGGCATCCCATCATCACCACGTCCACATATTTTCCCCCCTTGTAGACTGCCTCCCGCAGGGTTCCCTCCACCCTGAATCCCACTTTTTCACACACCCTCAGGGATGCGCCATTGTAGGCAAGGGCACTGCCGTTGATCCGGTTCAGCCGCAGTTCCCCGAACGCATACCTCATGAGGGTCATCCAGGCATCCGTGGCGAGTCCCCTTGTCCTGATCTCCTTTTTTGCTATCCGCATTCCCAGCCCGCTTGCCACGCCGTTTTTCCAGTCAATGTCCCGGAGCCCTATCATGCCCACCGCGCCGTCTGCCTCCGTCACTATGGTGTAGCGCAGCCTGTCCAGCCCGTTCTCGCACCCCAGGAACCATTTCTCCTGGTCCTTCCTGGAAACCGGGAACGCCCAGCCCACAATCATTTTCTCGTAGTCCGGGCTGTTTGTCAGTTCCCGGAGCATCTCCGTGTCCTCCTCCTCGACGGCACGCAGGACAACCTTCCTTCCATGCAGTTCCATGCTATATCCCTCCGTTTTCCCTTAAAATTCTCCTGAACCTCTCTATATGCATCCTTTCGTAAGGCCTTCCCCCGAAAACCAGGACCGCCTGCCCGCAGTTCTCGTATTCCTGCACGATTTCCCGCAGTTTCCCCAGGTCCTCCCTGGAAAATGCGGCGTTTATGTATCCCACGTGTTTCGGGTGTATGGAAAGCTTGCCGTCAAACCCCAGTTCCACGGCATTGTCCACCTCTGCCGTGAATGCATCCCAGTCCCCGGTCTGGAAGCTGGGAGTGTCATACACTGTTTTTCCGTACGCCCTGGCATATGTCACCAGCCTGTTCTTCTGGTAGGAGAGGTTCTGGAACCTGTTCCCCATGTTTACGGCTGCAGTGTAGTCCTCCGCCCCGAACGCAAGGCCGTCAACCCAGTTCTCCTCCGCAATGGAAGGAAGCCGTACCAGCCCTTTCGGAGTCTCTATCAGGGCCATTACACTGTGTTCCTCCCATATTTTCCTTCCCTCCAGGTATTCCCCGCCGTCCTCAAATTTCGGCAGCATAAAACCAAGCCCGGCAAACTTTCCGAGCCTTTCCGCCTCCTCCATGTAATTTTCCTTGTTCAGCCGTACAAACAGGGTCCTGTCCCCCCGTCCCGGCTGTTCCAGGAAATGCACGGCATTTGCCAGCGCCTCCCCCTTCTCCTCCCGCCTTATGGAATCCTCCAGGTCAATGACATAGCCATCCGCCTCGAAACCGCTTATTTTGCCAAGCATCTTTTCCCTTGCCGGGACAAACAGCAGACTGTGTACCATGGTTACAGCTCCTTTCTCACATGATTTATTTTGCGGACCATGTATTCCATTTCCTCCCTGCCGTACCTCTGGTCCACTGGCAGGGGCAGGATGTTTTCTGCCATGTCCCGCTCCCCGGCGTCCCCTCCCGCGTCCGGCCACAGGGTGGGGATGTAGATTTTTTCCTCCAGGAGCCGCTTCCTGGCCGCTGCCCCGTTCCTTATGTACAGCGGGTACATGAACGCACCCTCCGGCACGGACAGCTCCAGCCGGTTCACCTCCCGGAACGCCCCGTGGAGGATCCGGAAGTTTTCCGTCCTGCGCCTTTCCACCGCCCCGTAGTCAATCCCGTGCAGCAGGTTTTCCGTCAGCCTGGACATCCGCCTTACCGGCTCCCCCCCGAAGGAAAGGTCGTTCCGTACGTATTCCGGGTAAAACCCGGCTGCCCCGTGCTCGTACCTCCCCAGCAGGAAGTTCATCCGCCCGAAGGACTCGTCCCGGGGCAGCTCCCCCTCCGGGGCGGCGTCCGTGTACAGGAAGGCCCCGTCCGCCACGCCGAAAAACTTCCGGCAGGTGTAAAGCGTGTCCACGCCTGCCGCCGGCATCCGGAAATAGGCCTGGGCATTGTCCACGATCACCCTCCCGTGCCTTTCCGCCAGTCCCTCCAGGAACCGGTCGTCCAGCTGCCCGTAGTAATTGACCACGTACAGCCATTCCCCCTCCCGGAGCTCCGGTTCCACCGGGCGGAAGTCCGGGCCTATATGGTAATGCCTTGTTTCCACGCCCTCCCTCCGGCAGACGTCCCCCACACAGCCGCAGAGAAAGTAAGGCAGTGCAATCCTGCGGATTTTCCTTGCCCCTGCCAGGAACGCAAGGCAGTTCCTCCCGCAGTTCAGCGCCAGCGCCCCCCGGTGCAGCATGGGAAGGCCGTATGTGTCCAGTTCCATGTAGCCGCCGATTTCCTTCATTTTTCCTCCATTTCTGCGCGGCCTTTTGCGCATGTCAAGTTTGTGGATGCCGCGCA
>OFFH01000562.1_pt1 | contig 26037 bp, 22 predicted proteins | sample 1521341 | NCBI WGS metagenome assembly OFFH01 (sample SAMEA3504108, study PRJEB24116) | mouse gut metagenome | biome: mouse gut; feature: mouse-associated habitat; material: faeces | place: Denmark | collected 2011 | reverse complement strand
AACAAAATAATCTGCAAGTTAAAAGAGGTTAAAATAATTACGACGATGTTACAACGGAATATAACAGCAAGAAAGACAATGAAATAAAAGTTGCAAAGAAATGCGACAAAAATGTTACAAAACGTGTGTTTTGATGTGTCGATGAGTTTTTGTGGGATGATTTGACTATGATGGGAGGGAGCAAGAAGATTGATGGGGAGAGGGGGATGGAGGGGAGAAACAGGCAGAGATGGAGAAAAAAGTTTCCAATAATGAAGATAAAAGAACAATATTCTACATTTTTGTTTTTATCTTTGTAAGCGGAAAAAAGACAGCCGGATATCCGGTGTCTGCCGATCCGTTATTAACCGGGAGTGCCCGATTAAAATATAGACATGAACTACAGTTTTTTAGATTTTCTGTGTTTGTTAGGTGCCGTAGGTCTGTTTCTCTATGGCATGAAAGTGATGAGTGAAGGCTTGCAGAAAGCCGCCGGTGACCGTCTCCGCAATATATTGTCGGTGATGACGCGCAACCGATTTACAGGGACATTGACCGGATTCGCGATCACGGCTCTTATCCAGAGCTCGTCGGCCTCGACCGTGATGGTGGTCAGCTTTGTGAATGCCGGCCTTATGACTCTGGCTCAATCAATGGCCGTGATCATGGGCGCGAATGTCGGAACGACCTTCACGGCGTGGATCATAGCCCTTTTCGGTTTCAAAGTCAATATATCGGCATTTGTGCTACCGCTGATCGGCCTGTCGATCCCGTTGCTATATGCCAAGAAGAGCAAGACCAAATCAATGGGCGAGTTCCTTGTCGGATTCTCGTTCCTTTTCATGGGTCTTGACCTTATCAGTCAATATGTTCCGGACTTGCAGCAGAATCCTGAAATGTTTGCCTTCCTGCAGCATTATGCGCAGATGGGCTTCGGCTCGGTTCTGATCTTTATGCTTGTCGGTCTGTTGCTTACGATGGTCATCCAGTCGTCGGCAGCCACGTTTGCCATCACTCTGATCATGTGTTCAAAGGGATGGATCGACTTCAACCTGGCCTGTGCGCTTGTTCTCGGTTCAAACATCGGTACCACGATCACTCCTATCCTTGCGTCGATGAGCGGAAATGTGGCGGCCAAGCGAACGGCTATGGGTCACCTTCTGTTCAACTTCCTCGGGTGTGCATGGGTGCTTTGTGTTTTCAATCCGTTTGTTGACCTGAATGCGTGGATCACAGAGGGTCTGGGACAGGGTAACCCTGAAGCGTTGGCCAGCTTTGTGAAGCATCTTGAAGTGAATGATCCGGAAGTGTACAGCAACCTGTTCAACACACTGCCGAGTGACCATGTGCTATACGGGCGAGTCAGCGCAGCGCAGCATCAGGTGGAGGCACTGCAGTTCAGTGTTTCGTTCGGTCTTTCGATGTTCCACACCGTGTTCAATCTGATCAACCTCGCCATCATGATCTGGCTCACACAGGTTTATGTCAAGATCGTTGAGCGTCTGGTTCCGTCGAAACATAAGGACGATGAGGAATTCCAGCTCAAATTCATCTCCGGAGGTCTGCTGAATGCCGCCGAGCTTAATATAGCTCAGGCCGAGAAAGAGATCGCTGTCTATGGCGAGAGGGTTGAGCGGATGATAGACATGGCCCAGCGACTTGTCCACACGAAGGAGGAAACACAGGAATTTACGGAACTGTACTCCCGTCTTGAGAAATATGAGGATATCTCCGACCGCATGGAGATTGAGATAGCCCATTATCTCAACCGATGCGCCGAGGGCAGGCTGTCGAATGAAGGTAAGCTCAAGATCGCTTCTATGCTCAGAATAGTCAGCGAGATAGAGAGCATAGCCGACTGCTGTCTCGGAGCCGGCAAGATATTGATGCGCAAGAGCCAGAGCCATGCCGAATTCAACAAGGATATCTACAGCAATATCGACACGATGTTCGGTTATGTCAAGTCGGCGATGCTCAACATGCTCAAGCTTCTGCGCGATATAGAGCATGCGAGAGAGCCGGAGATCATAGTGTCCTACAACAAGGAACGCGAGATCAACAACTACCGCAATCAGCTCCGCACCTCCAATATCGAGAATATCAACAACAGAGCATACGAATATCAGGCCGGTATCTATTATATGGATATCATCTCGGATCTTGAGAAGACCGGCGACTATATCATAAACGTTGTTGATGCCGTCAAGGAGATGATGCGCCAGAAGGCAGAATGATACGTAGGCATGGCGAGTTGTCGAGATTATTAAAATTATGTCACAAAATGGCTACATCTTCACTCGCGCGTTGCTTTCAAAGATCTAAAATAATACATTTGCATTGAAAAAAAAGAGCCGGCGTAGTCATGTGTCTCCGTCGTGTATCGGTAAATTTATTGTTTCATCAATCTTCTGTCAGACGCTCAATAATGGGTGCGGAAAATTCATCACAACAGGCTGCTCAAGGCGGCAATGTGCTAATTGTCGACTCGGACTCGATGACCGGCGAGCTGGTTCAGTTCCGTCTGGAGTCGGAGGGGTTCCGGAGCGAGATCATCACGGATGGGCGAACGGCTCTTGACCGCGACCTGACGGAGTTCAACGTGATCCTTGTCGATCTGATGAATCAGGAATTCAACGGGTTGATGTTCACGCAGGCAGTTAAACGCAATCCCGACACCTTCAATATTCCGGTAATAATCTGTTCTGTCAAATCGTCGGAAGATGATATAGTGGACGGACTCGATGCCGGGGCTGATGATTACATCTCCAAGCCCTTCTCGTCGAGAGAGCTGATAGCGCGAGTGAGGTCGATGATCCGCCGCCGCAGGATGATGAGTGTGCGCAGGGTGAGCAATATTGTGCGGTTCAATGATCTGGTGCTTGATCTGGGAGCCGGCACAGCCTTTATAGACGGAGAACAGATCTCGCTGACAAGAACGGAATATGTGATTCTGGCCATGTTCATGCGCAACCGCAACAGCTTCTTTGAACGTGTTGAGATCCGCCGCGAGGCATGGGAGGATGATGGCGAGGTTTCGGATCGCGCCGTCGATACCAATATCTCCCGTCTGAGAAAGAAGCTTGGCGAGTATGGCCGCCACATCATAAACCGTCAGGGGTTTGGCTATGGCTTCGTCGAATGATAATGCGTCATTGCCATCGGCGTTTGCCGTAGGCACGCTTGAGGCCGGCTGTGACGAGGCCGGGCGAGGGTGTCTTGCCGGACCGGTATTTGCGGCGGCTGTGATTCTTCCTGAAGATTTTTCCCATCCATGGCTTAACGATTCAAAGAAACTGTCGGAACACCGGCGCGATCTTTTGCGTCCGGTCATAGAGAAAGAGGCTCTGGCATGGGCTGTGGGAATTGTGGATCATGAAGAGATTGACACTATAAATATTCTCAATGCCTCGATTCTTGCCATGCACCGCGCTTTGGACGGACTTGCGATCCGGCCGACGTCGGTAATTGTGGACGGCAACCGCTTCAAGCCGTATGGTGATCTTCCGTGGCAGACCTTCGTCAAGGGTGACGGACGTTTCGGCAATATAGCTGCGGCGTCGATTCTGGCCAAGACCCACAGGGATGAGTTTATGGCGCGTCTGCATGAGGAATATCCGCAATATGGCTGGGATGTCAACAAGGGGTATCCGACAGCCGCACATAGGGCCGCAATTGCGGAATATGGCCCGACTCCGTATCACAGGATGTCGTTCCGGTTGCTCGACCGCCAGTTGACGCTGGAATTATAACGCATTTTTTACGGTCTGTTTGAACATCTGTCAAAAGTAAACATACTCTTAGTGATATTAAAAAAAGCGATGGCATTCCCCATCGCTTTTTCGTATGATGTTTCTTTGAATGAGTGATCAGAAACCGTAGGCCGACCAGTCGACGGTGCGCATGTCGCCGTTGTTCTTGAATGCGGAGTGGAACGCGAGTGCAGCCTCCACGGTGATGTTTGTCTGTCCGGATTTGCCGAAAGAGAGATATTCGCGCAGGAGCGGACGGTACATCGGGTGAGCGCAGTTCTCGATCACCACCTGTGCACGCTGTACGGGGTCGAGACCACGTAGATCGGCGATACCCTGATCGGTGATTATCACGTCGACGGAGTGTTCGGAATGGTCCACGTGGGCCACCATAGGCACGATGTTGCTTATCAGGCCGCCTTTGGTGACTGAGGGGCATGAGAAGATCGAAATGTAGCCGTTGCGTGTGAAGTCGCCGGAACCACCGATGCCGTTCATCATGCGAGTGCCAAGCACGTGGGTTGAGTTGATGTTTCCGTAGATGTCGGCTTCGAGGGCGGTGTTCATCGCTATGACACCGAGTCGGCGTATCACTTCAGGGCTGTTGGAGATCTCAGATGGGCGCAGGGCGAGCTTGTCGCGGAAGAAATCGATGTTGGAGTAGACTTCTTCCTCCATCTTGTCGGAGAGGGTCAGGGAGCAAGTTGAGCCGAATTTGCATCGTCCCATCTTCATGAGCTCGATCACGGCATCCTGGATCACCTCGGTGTACATTTCGAACTGCGGGATCTCCTTGGCTTCGGCGAGACCGAAGAGTACGGCGTTGGCAACGTTGCCCACACCCGACTGGAGGGGGAGGAATGATTTGGGGAGACGTCCGGCGCGGAGCTCACCGATGAGGAATGAGCATACGTTGGCACCGATCTGAAGGGTGGTGTCGTCGAGTTCGGTGAAGCCTTTGATTCCGTCGAAAGAGTCGCTGTGGACAATTCCGACAATCTTTTCCGGATCGACTTTCACGGTCGGGGATCCGATGCGGTCGCTGGGCTTGTAGATGGGGATCTCGCGACGGTTGGGGGGATCGAGGGGGAGGTATATGTCGTGGAGTCCGTAGATGCCTTTAGGCAGCTTTGCGTTGAGCTCCAGGATGACTTTCTTGGCGTGTTTTACATAGGTCGGAACGTTGCCTACGCCTGTACCGAGTACGATCTCGCCGTTGTCCATAACTTCGGCCACTTCGATAATGGCAACGTCGATGTCGCCGAAGAAGCCGTAGCGCACTTTCTGAGCCAGCTCCGAGAGATGGAGGTCGAAGTAGTGGCAGTCGTGGCTGTTGATGCGTTTGCGCAGATCGGGGGTGTTCTGATAGGGTGTGCGGCGGTTGATGGCGTTTGCGTTGGCCAGGGCGCCGTCGGCCCATTTGTTGGTTGAAGCGCCGGTGAAGATGTTGACTTTGAAAGGTCGGCCAGCTTCATGTTCCTTAATAGCTCTTTCCGCCAGAGCCATGGTCACCACTTTTGGGGAGCCTGAGGCAGTGAACCCGGAAAGGCCAATGTTGTCGTCATGGTTGATTAGTTCAGCCGCTTCCTGCGGCGTCAGTATGGGAAATGCCATTGATAATGATTGTTTTTTTATTAATTTTGCACAAAAATAAACATTGTTGCGCAAATTGCAAAACGTTGTGCAAATTAGGAATCGAATATGACTAAAAAATTATACATAGAAACGTATGGCTGCCAGATGAATGTGGCCGACAGTGAGGTTGTGGCGTCCGTTATGGGAATGGCCGGATATGAGCCGGTTGAGACTGTGGAGGATGCCGATGCCGTTTTACTGAATACGTGTTCAATCCGCGATAATGCCGAGCAGAAAGTTATCGGCCGGTTACAGTTCTTAGGCTCGCTCCGGAGAAAGCGCGGACGCAGCCGCCGGCTGATCATCGGTGTGATAGGGTGTATGGCAGAGCGCGTGAAGGAAGATCTGATAGCAAATCATGGAGTGGACCTTGTGGCCGGCCCTGATTCGTATCTCGATCTGCCGAGCCTGATAGCATCTGCCGAGGCCGGAGAGAAGGCGATCAATGTGGAGCTGAGCACCACGGAGACCTACCGCGACGTGATCCCGGTGCGGTTGCCGGGTAATATTGTCAGCGGCTTCATCAGCATTATGCGCGGCTGCAATAATTTCTGTTCCTACTGCATAGTGCCTTATACCCGAGGCCGCGAGCGTTCACGCGAGGCTTCGAGCATACTTGCCGAGCTTGCCGATCTGAGAGCCAAGGGCTACAAAGAGGTCACGCTGCTGGGTCAGAACGTGAATTCCTATCGCTATGTTGATCCTCAGACCGGGGAAACGGTTACTTTCGCGGATCTGCTGCGTCTTGTGGCCGCTGCCGCCCCGGAGATGCGAGTGCGCTTCACCACGTCGCACCCCAAGGATATGTCGGACGACATTCTGCATGCCATAGCCGATTGTCCCAATGTGTGCCATCATATCCATCTGCCGGTGCAGAGCGGCTCGGATTCCGTCCTGAAAGCTATGAACCGCCATTATAACCGCGAATGGTATCTCGACCGCATAGCGGCCATACGCCGCATCATTCCTGATTGCGGAATCTCAACTGACCTCTTCACCGGTTTCCACGGGGAGACGGAGGAGGATTTCCAGCAGACGCTTGATCTGATGCGCGAGGTGGGTTTTGACTCGGCGTTCATGTTCAAATATTCCGAGCGACCGGGTACATTGGCGTCGAAACACATGCCCGACAATGTGGCGGAGGATGTGAAGATCGATCGTCTGAACCGGATGATAGCCGTGCAGAATGAGCTGTCGCTGGCTTCCCACCGCTCTGAGATTGGGCGTGAGGTTGAGGTTCTGGTGGAGGGTGTCGCCAAGCGTAGCCGTGAGCAGATGGTTGGCCGCACGCCGCAGAACCAAACCGTGGTGTTCCCTCGCGGCGAATTCAAGGTGGGTCAGACGGTGCGTGTTAAGGTGGTGGATGCTACATCGGCCACGTTGATAGCCGAAATCATCTGAGCTGACGGCGCGTAGTGCGCATGAAAAAGTAGAGGAACAGCGCTCCTGCGAGAAACAGGGATACCGAGAAACTGAGCAAAATTCCGTATAGCCCCAGCCCTGCGGTGAATCCAAGCAGGTAGGTGGCCGGAATGCCTACGATTATATAGCTGACGAACGAAATCCACATCATCGGCATTACGTTGGATGTTCCTCGCAGAGAGTTTGCGAAGGATATCTGCGTAGCGTCGCCGTACTGGTACATGATGAGAGGGATTATCAGTGTCAGGCTCATGGCTATCACCCGTGGGTCGTTGGTGAATATATGGATTATGTCGGCTCCGAAAAGCCAGAATGAAAGTGAAGAAAGGGTGGCAATGGCCAGCAGGATCACGTAGCCTGACATGGCGGTGCGGCGCATCAGTATCCGGTCAGACAGTCCGGCTGCGTTGGAGACGAGGACGGCTACGGCGGCGGCCATGCTGTAGTAGACGCAGAAGCCGAGGCTTCCGAGGATAACAATGACCTGGAATGATGCGAGGGCTATTTCTCCGATCCATCCGGACATCATGGCGGCAATGGTGAATGATCCCGATTCAAAGGACATCTGGAGGGCTACAGGCCACGATGCGTTGCTGACCATGGAGATGTCGGATGAACTGGTCCGTGCGGACGTGAAACCGATGCGGTATTCGCGGTATTTGCGGCTGCATAGGAAAATGGCTATTATCACAGCGGCGCAGACTATGCGAGAGGTCAGTGTGGCTATCCCGGCTCCGATCAGCCCGAGTTCCGGACAACCCCAGTTGCCGTAGATGAGCAGGTAGTTGCCAAGGATGTTGAGCGCATTGGCTCCGAGGATTATCCACATGGGCATCCTCGTGTGGTTTATGGCATAGCTCCATTGCGCGAAAGTGTTGAACAATGCCAGCGGAATCATTCCGGATAGCACGATCAGGAAATAGGGCTTTATCAGCGGAATCAGTTCTTCCGGCTGCCCGAGATGCTCGATGTTGAGATACAGGCAGATCATTATGACTGATATCAGCAGTGCAAACAGGAGATTGGCTGCGGTTGCGGATCGCATTAGCGCACCGATGCGCCCGTAGCGCTGCTGCGAGAACAGCGATCCGATCAATGGGGTCAGGCCATAGGCGAATCCAAGGGATGTGAAAATGGCCGTGTTGAACATGCTGTTGACAAACGAGGCCGAGGCCAGCGCCTGTGTTGAGTACCGCCCAACCATGGCCGTGTCGGCAAATCCCACCACGATGGAACCTAATTGTCCGATCAAGATGGGAAGGCCGAGACGCAGGATTTTTATGTAGAGCGATCCGCTCACGATCAGTATTGTTCGGAGTCGTTGGGGAAGTCGACAGCCTTGACGTCGGCAACGTAGTGGGCCACGGATTGTTCGATTGTGTCACCGAGTTCGCCGTAGCGGCGCATGAATTTCGGCGCGAAACCGCGGTTCATTCCGAGCATGTCCTGCACCACGAGAATCTGTCCGTCGACGTCGTGTCCTGCACCGATGCCTATGATCGGGCAAGAAACCTCGGAAGCGATGCGTGCGGCGAGTTTTGCCGGCACTTTCTCGATCACGATCGCAAAGCATCCCATCTCATCGAGCATGCGTGCGTCGGCGATCAGCTTCTCTGCCTCGGCATCCTCTTTTGCGCGGACTCCGTAGCCGCCGAATTTGTTGACGGACTGTGGTGTCAGTCCGAGGTGGCCGCAGACGGGAATCCCTGCCGACAGGATGCGGCTGATTGACTCGCGGATCTCGGATCCGCCCTCCATCTTGACGGCACCGGCTCCGGTCTCCTTCATGATGCGCACGGCCGATGCAAGGGCAATGTCGGGACATCCCTGATAGTAGCCGAAAGGCATGTCGACCACCACGAGGGCGCGTTTTGCGGCGCGAGCAACGCCTTTGGCGTAGGTTATCATATCGTCGAGGGTGATAGGCACTGTGGTGTCATATCCCATCATGACGTTTGCGGCGGAGTCGCCGACGAGTATGAAGTCGATTCCGGCGGCATCGACAAGCGAGGCCATGGTGAAATCGTAGGAGGTCAGACAAGCAATTTTCTCACCCGACGCTTTCATTTTTCGCAGTGAAGCAGTGGTCACTTTCGGACGGGCATTTTCATTGTAGGTTGACATATTGACGTTCTATTTTTTTTAATTCCGCGGCAAAGTTAGCAACTATATTTGATATGAAAGTAGGAAAATTGAAAAGTAATGCTTAATTTAGCACGCAGAACGGGAATCGTTTAAAAAAACCTATCAAAATCAAAGCACTCCGAAACACTTTTCCAACAGACAACAAAATGAGTAGATCCCATAGATATTGCGTTATAATGTGCGGCGGCATAGGAAGCCGCTTCTGGCCCTATAGCCGTTCCGGCATGCCCAAGCAGTTCATCGATTTTTTCGGCACTGGCCGTTCGCTGCTTCAGATGACTTATGACAGGATCACGCCGCTGGTGCCGCGCGAGAATATACTTGTGGTGACCAACAGCCGTTATTCCGATCTCGTGCGCGAGCAGTTGCCTGATCTTGATCCTGCACGCATACTTCTTGAACCCGATCGCCGGAACACGGCTCCCTGCATAGCGTGGGCGGCCTATCATATCGCCGCCATTGATCCGGAGGCTTCGATCATAGTGACTCCGAGCGATCATCTGATCACGAATGAGCCGGTGTTTGACCAGTGTGTCAACCGGGGCTTTGAGTTCATTGAGAATAATGATGCGCTTCTGACTCTCGGCATAAAGCCGACGCGTCCGGAAACCGGTTACGGTTATATCCAGATTGGCCGTGAAGTGGAGCCGGGCTTGCTGAAAGTCAAGACATTCACAGAGAAACCGGATCTCGAACTGGCGAAGGTGTTCGTTGAGTCGGGCGAGTTTTTCTGGAATGCAGGCATATTCATGTGGCGTGTGGGAGCCATCAAGGCTGCTCTCCACCGCTATCTCCCCGATCTTTGCAGCGAGTTCGACAAGGGGCTTGATCTGTTCGGCACTCCGGGCGAAAAGGAGTTTATCGACAGCACATTCCCGGCGTGCCCGTCAATCTCCATTGACTTTGCCGTGATGGAAAAGGCCGACAATGTCTATGTTGAATGCGTGGATTTCGGATGGAGCGATCTCGGCACATGGGGTTCGCTGTTCGAGAATTCACCCAAGAACATAGCATCCAACGTTACGCAGAAGTGCAATGTGGTGGCCTACAACTCCACCGGCAATATTTTCATGGCACCCGACGATAAGCTCGTTGTAGTTTCGGGTATGAAGGATTTTATTGTGGCCGATGCCGGAGATGTCCTGCTGATCTGTCCGAAAACGGAGGAACAGCGCATCCGCCAGATGGTCAACGATGTGCAGCAGCGCTTCGACGATAAGTATATGTAAAATCAGTATGTATTAGAGATAAAGAATCAGGCCATCTCAAAACTGAGATGGCCTGATTCTTTATGGGATGTTTTGTCAGAACTTCCGGCAAGTGATAACCACGCCCATGTCTGTGGTCATAACAAGACGTTTTGATGTGAGATCGTTGATGGTGAATCTTGCGGTCAGCTCCTGCTGTTCGTCTGAAATGTCGTCGGGGAACGTTATGCCCCAATCCTTCAGATAGGATGGGCTGTTGCCGGGAAACTGGATAGAGAATGTTCCGGCATCTTCGTCGTAGGACAAATTGCCGGTTACGCGAGTGCCGCCGGGAGCTGTCAGCTGAGCTACATCGCGATAGATGCAGTAGTAGCGCGTACCTTCGGGATCTATGGTTGTTCCGTCGGGATATTCAATCGAGAGTATCTGCCATTGTCCGGAAAAATCGCCGTTTTGGGCTAATTCGCGGCATGATGTGGCAAATAAGGCAACCGCAGCTGCAATAAAAAACACTGTCAGGGAATATATCTTTTTCATAACCAGCCAGATTTGGAGATTGTTAACATTGCGCCGAAACTTTTGCCGAGCAGTTTGCCGGCATCAACGGCCAGGCCGAGGCGTGCATTCCAGCCGGGAAGACGGTTGGGATGGTAGTTGATTTCGAGCAATCCGTTGAAGTTGTGCCGTATGGATGGAGCCGGATAAATATATGAGCCCCATGAACGGGTGAATGTCAGCAGCACGCGGTAGTTCAGTTCTGTTGTCGGAGATCCTTCGAACCCGAAATGGTGACCCTTGATGCGGTTATTCATGAATTCGTAGCTGTTCCATAGGCCGGGCGTGTTGTAGATCGGTGATATAAGCAGAGGGTTGCCCTGTCCCATGCCCCAGGTCTGCCAGCCGGTGTAGAGTGTGTGGGAATAGTAATCGTCCATACCGCTCACCTGCGATGGAATTTCGGGAGTCTGATCCCAGTAGACGGATCCGCTCTGATCCTTGGTGATGAGGTATTCATAGACGAATTTGCTGACAACCGGATTCTTTGGGAACTCGGCCTGAACGCCCAGAAGCATGTCTTTCCATGCGTGGTCGAAGAACATCATAGAGTGATCATCGAAGAAGTGCTCGTAGTAGGCTCGCAGTTTCCAGTCGAGATTCTTGGGGTTCCAGTTGACGGCCAGAGACCATTGTCCCACATGGTTGCCATAGACATTGGTGATCTCACCCATCTGACCGGGATCCGAGGCATCACCGCCGCTGCGGCAGATGATCACGTTCATCATATCCTTGATGCCGTGGGGCAGATGAACCACTTCCGGTTCGTGGGTGTAGCGGTTGACTCCATGGTATGTGCCGCCCCACTGAGCAGCCATTTCAAGACCGCCTTCTACTGTGATCGGACTCCGGTCGGGGTTGAAGCCGCGTAGAAACAGGCCTTTGGTGTGGAGCATGCGGTTTTTGATCCAGCTGCCCTCAGCTCCTGCCCGGTCGCGTTCCCAACGCCAGTCGGTGTAAAGTCCCATGGAGAAGTAGCCGCGCACGGCAAGCCAGTCTTTTGTGAAGGGGACATACTCGTATTTAGGCATTTCCAGCATCACCTGTGGAATGGGACGGGTGTTCTGGGACAGTAGCATATCGCCTGACGACAAGTATGGATCAACAACGCCGTTGGTCCATAATTTTGATCCTATGCGCAGGTTCAGCGAGCGATAGCGTATGCCTCCATAGAGCTGTTGGATAACGAAGTGAGAGGTATAGCGATAGGGGACGGCCACATCAATGCCGGCCTCCCAGTCGAAACGCTTATCGTAGTCGGCCTGTTTTATTATCCCTCCGCGCAGGTAGCCATTGGATTTCTTGAGTGATGACAGTCCCTGACGGTTGTTGACGAGCCAGAATGGGGTTGATTCGCCGCTGCTCAGTGATGCGGAGGCCTCTACGAAGTAGAAATTGCGCCGTACGCGTACGATTGCGTATGTCGGACAACAGGTCTTGACGAACCGCACACTGTCGGCCGGAATGTCACATTCGGTTATTTGTTCTGAAACGCTTATAGTATCCGCAATCTCCTGTGCGTGCAGAGATTGGAGGATTGAGAGCATTGTCAGTATGATTGTCAGTCGGGTTCTCATTGTTTGCGGTTTTGTTTAATCGCTTAATTTCATATCTGTCAGACGGCAACCGCGCAGGAAGTCGGCTGTGGGCATGCGCCGTTTGCCGGGTGCTTGCAGGCTTGTTATTTCCAGAGCCTTGTCTGCGCAGTCCACCAGCATGCGTCCGGAGCTGTGGTCTTCGCGTATGCGTCCCGGCTCTGAGGCCGGTTCATCGGTCAGGCGTGTGGCGAATATTTTGAGTGTTCCCTGCTCCTGTCCGTCGGCATGGAGGGTGGTCCAGGCTGTGGGGTAGGGGGATAGGCCGCGGATATGGTTGTGGATCTCCTGAGCCGGTCGGTTCCAGTCTATGCGACATGTGTCCTTGAATATTTTGGGCGCACCGCAGGGCTCTATTCCGTCAACAGCTGCCTGCGGAGTGGTTGTCAGTGTTCCGTTGATAATCGCCTCGACTGTCTTCAAGGTCAGTTCTGCGCCGATGTGCATCAGCCGGTCGTAGACCGATCCGGCATCCTCGTCGGGGCCTATCTCAATGGCGCGTGTGTCGATTATATCGCCGGTGTCTATCTCATGTTTGAGGAAGAAGGTGGTCACGCCGGTCTGTGTCTCACCGTTGATCACGGCCCAGTTGATCGGAGCCGCGCCGCGATAGCGTGGCAGCAGGGATCCGTGGAGGTTGAATGTGCCAAGCTCCGGCATGGTCCATACCACTTCCGGGAGCATTCTGAACGCTATGACGATGAAAAGCTGTGCGTCGAGCGAGCGCAGCTGCTCCACGAATTCTTCATCCTTCAGTCTGACAGGCTGAAGAACCGGCAGACCTTGCTGCAAGGCATATTCCTTCACCGCCGACATCTGTAGGGAGCGTCCGCGTCCGGCCGGTTTGTCGGGGGCTGTGACTACGGAGACCACGTTGTAACCACCCTCTACGAGTGCGCGCAATGATTCAACGGCGAAATCGGGTGTGCCGAAAAAAACTATCTTGAGATCGTTTCTGGTCATAAAAATCTTTAGGAGGTTTTAATATCTGCAAATTTAGCAGTTTTTTTCCATTTGCCTGCATGTAGTGTCGGCTAAGTTGACTAACTTTGTAAAAACCAATTTTTTCCACCTTTATAAAGATGAATCATAACCTTATTTCTCTTGCGCTGATTGCGCTGACATCCGCCGGAACGGCCATGGCGGCGGACCCGGTTGACTATGTCAACACATTGACCGGCACACAGTCGAAATATGAATTATCGACGGGCAACACTCTCCCTATCGTCACTATGCCCTGGGGTATGAACGGCTGGACTCCGCAGACCGGTAAAAACGGCGATGGCTGGGTCTATACCTATGACTCCGATAAGATCATCGGATTCAAGCAGACCCATCGTCCCTCTCCATGGATCAACGATTACGGCCAGTTCTCGCTTATGCCTGTGACCGGAAAGCCCGTGTTCCTCGAAAGCGAGCGTGCGAGCTGGTTCTCGCACAAGGCTGAGAAGGCTACCCCCTATTCCTATAAGGTGTATCTCGCCGACCATGATGTGACCACGGAATTCACAACGACGGAGCGTGCGGCTGCATTCCGGTTCACATTCCCTGAGGCGGAGCTGTCGACCGTGGTCATCGATGCGTTCAACGACGGATCGTCCGTGACGGTTGATGCCGCCAACCGCCGTATCACTGGCTACACCACCAAAAATTCCGGTGGCGTTCCGGACAATTTCAAGAACTATTTCGTCATAGAGTTCGACACCCCGTTCAGCTATTCGGCAACGGTGCTCGATAGCGTCATCACTGCGACGACAGCCGCAACCGCTACCGGCAACCACGCCGGCGCCATCATCGGCTTCCCGACGTCGAAAGGACAGAAAGTGAATGCACGTGTCGCTTCTTCTTTCATCAGCCCCGAACAGGCGTTGCTCAACCTTAAGGAACTTGGCGATGGCTCATACGACCGCATCGAGGCCGAAGGACGCGCTCGCTGGAACGATGTGCTCGGACGCATCGAAGTGGCTCCTGACAGCTACGATTTCCAGCTCGACCGCCTGCGCACGTTCTATTCCAACCTGTATCATGCGCTCCTGTTCCCCCACGCATTCTATGAAATAGACGCGGCAGGGAAGGTGATGCACTACAGCCCATATAACGGCGAGGTGCTTCCGGGCTATATGTTCACCGATACCGGTTTCTGGGACACATTCCGTGCGCTCTTCCCTCTGGTCAATCTTCTGTATCCTTCGGAGAGCGTCAAGATTCAGGATGGCCTTGTAAACGCTTATCTTGAAAGCGGCTTCCTGCCTGAGTGGGCAAGTCCCGGCCACAGAGGATGTATGGTCGGCAACAACAGCGCATCGGTCGTTGCTGATGCCTACCTCAACGGAGTGCGTGGCTATGATATTGAGAAACTCTGGGAAGCTGTCACTTCCGGTGCTCACAAAGTTCACCCGACGGTAAGCTCAACCGGCCGTCTCGGTCATGAATATTATGATCGTCTGGGCTATGTCCCCTACAACGTCGGCATCAACGAGAGCGCGGCACGCACACTCGAATATGCCTACGACGACTGGTGCATCTATATGCTTGGCAAGGCTCTTGGCAAATCCAAGAAAGAGCTTGCTCCCTATGCCGCCAACGCTATGAACTATCGCAACCTCTTTGATCCTGAACACAATCTGATGCGTGGACGCAATGAGGATGGTTCGTTCCAGTCACCGTTCAATCCTCTGAAATGGGGCGATGCTTTCACCGAGGGTAATTCATGGCACTACACATGGTCGGTGTTCCACGATCCTCAGGGACTCATCAACCTCATGGGCGGCGAGAAGAATTTCAATACCATGATGGACTCTGTGTTCACCCTTCCCCCGGTGTTCGACGACAGCTATTATGGATTCCCCATCCACGAGATACGCGAGATGCAGATCATGAATATGGGTAATTATGCCCATGGCAACCAGCCTATCCAGCACATGATCTATCTGTATGACTGGTCCGGTCAGCCTTGGAAAGCCCAGTACTGGGTGCGTGAGGTGATGAACCGCATGTACACCCCCAATCCCGATGGCTACTGCGGCGATGAGGACAATGGTCAGACATCGGCATGGTATGTGTTCTCTGCCCTCGGATTCTATCCCGTGTGTCCCGGTAGCGGAGAATATGCTCTCGGTGCTCCATTGTTCAAAGATGTGAAAGTTCATCTTGAAAACGGACGTACAATCAACATCTCTGCGCCCGAAAATTCCGATGCCAACCGCTACATAGAATCCATGACTATCGACGGCAAACCCTATGGTGCCAACTATGTGACCAAAGCGGCACTCGAATCCGGCGCGACGCTGAAATTTGACATGGGTTCTGAACCCAATCTCAACCGCGGTATCGCTCCAGAGGATCGTCCCTACTCATTCTCCCTGACCGGCGATGCTCCTCAGATCAAAGCCCCCAAGAAAGCAAAGAAACAGCGCAAATAAAACAATTCGGATCCATGGAGTTCAGGCTCTGTGGATCCGTCTTTTTATACGATACAGAAATGCCGGCGGCGTATCAGGATTACTGATACGCCGCCGGTTATTTGTTTGTGTCGGATCCGGGGATCAGACGGTCAGGATCTCTTTTTCTTTGGCTGCGAAAAGATCGTCGATCTTCTTGAGATATTTGTCGTGGAGCTTCTGTGCGGTTGCCTCTGCGTCTTTTTCAACGTCCTCGGGCATACCCTGCTTAACGGCTTTCTTGAGGCCGTCGATGGCGTCGCGACGTGCATTGCGGACCGACACTTTGGCTGTCTCTGCCTCAGCTTTCGATTGCTTTACGAGCTGTTTGCGGCGTTCTTCGGTCAGTGGCGGAATAGAGAGACGGATCACTTCGCCGTTGTTTTCCGGGGTGATGCCGAGCTCGGAGTTGATGATCGCTTTCTCGATCTCCTTGAACATCGGTTTTTCCCAGGGGGTGATGGCGATTGTGCGTGCGTCGGGCACGGAGATGTTGGCCACATTGCTGATGGGCACTGCGCTGCCGTAGTATTCCACGCGGATGCCGTCGATCAGTTTGGGATTGGCTTTGCCTGCGCGGATGTGGGTCAGAGATTCGTCGAGGTAGGCCACAGCCAGCTCCATTTTCTCTTCGGCCGGGTTGAGATAGTCTTTTACGTCCATGATATATGTTTCTTGTTTTTTTATTGTTGCGGTTTAGTAAACGAGCGTTCCGATAGGCTCTCCGGCTATCACTTTAGCAAGATTGCCGGGGGTGTCCATGTCGAACACTATGATCGGCAGGCCGTTCTCTTTGCAGAGTGCTGTGGCGGTGAGATCCATCACGCGCAGTCCGCGGTTGAGCACTTCTCCGTAGGTGATCTTGTCAAACTTGGTGGCTGTGGGATCTTTCTCCGGATCAGCGGTATAGACTCCGTCGATACGGGTGCCTTTCAGCATCACATCGGCGCTCACCTCGATTCCGCGCAGTGCGCTGCCGGTGTCGGTTGTGAAGTAGGGATTGCCGGTGCCGCCAGCTATGATTGCCACGGTGCCGCTCTGAAGGGCCTCGATGGCACGGCGGTTGCTGTAGTGTTCGCCGATAGGGAACATGTTGATGGCGGTGAATACTTTGGCCGGCTGGCCTATCTCCTCGAGAGCCGAGCTGAGAGCGAGGGAGTTGATCGTTGTGGCAAGCATGCCCATCTGGTCGCCTTTGACGCGGTCGAAGCCTTTGGCCGCACCCTGAAGTCCGCGGAATATATTGCCGCCGCCTATCACGATGGCCACTTCAACGCCGGCGGCTACTACCTCGGCGATCTGGCGTGCGTATTCTCCGAGACGTTCGGCATCGATGCCATAGCCTTGGTGGCCCATCAGCGATTCGCCGCTGAGTTTGAGGAGCACTCTGTTGTATTTTGCGTTCATTTTGTTGGTTCTTTTGGTTTTCTGATCACAAATTTAGCTATTAATTTCCATTTGTGAAAATGGGTAGAGGTCAGTTGCCGGTGTTGAGCACGGGCTGTGCCGGTTCGTCGGCGCAGAGCACCACGAGAAGATTGCTCACCATGGCTGCCTTGCGTTCCTCGTCGAGCTTCACGACGTTGTCGCGTTCGAGACGTTGCAGAGCCATGTCGACCATCGAGACCGCGCCCTCCACAATCTTCTCTCGTGCCGAGATTATGGCGGCTGCCTGCTGGCGGCGCAGCATCACGGCGGCAATCTCCGGAGCGTAGGCCAGATAGTTGATTCTTGCTTCCACCACTTCCATGCCGGCCATGTCGAGACGGTCGTTGATCTTCTGTTCAAGCAGATCGTTGATCTCATCGCCGCCGTCGCGCAGTGTCAGTTCGTTGGCGTCGGCTCCGGTCTGGTCATATGCATAGTGGCCGGTCACTTCGCGCAGAGCAGCGTCGCTCTGGATGCGGACGAAGTTCTGCAGTGCCGCGTTGCTCACGGTTGTGCCGGTGGCCCCGAGAGAGGCGGAATCGAGGTCGAACACGGCGCGGTAGGTATCCTTGATGCGCCAGACAAGCACCATGCCGATCAGTACCGGGTTGCCCACTTTGTCGTTGACCTTTATAGGCTCGATATCCATGTTGCGGATTCGCAGCGAGAGTTTCCTGCGTGTCATGAACGGGTTGGCCCAGAAGAAACCCACCTTGCGGCAGGTGCCTTTGTAAGTGCCGAAAAAGATCATCACGCGTGCTTCGTTCGGCTCCTGTGTGAAGTAGCCAACGCATCCTGTGAGGAAGAGGATAACGCCGATAACCGTTGTCACCACTTTGACTCCTTCCGAGAACGAGTCGTTCAGAAGGAAGAAGAGCACCAGTGCCGGGATTATCACGAACGTGATCACGATCATGGCGAAGCCATTGATCAGCAATCCGCTGTACTCATATTCTTTGTTTTTGTCCATGTGTCTTAATATTTATGGTCGGTTGAGTTCATTTCCTCGGGGGTGATGGGTGTGGCATTCATCTTGTGCCATACGTAGGCAATGTAGGCTATCACGAAGGGCGTGATTACCGATACCCAGCTCATCACCTTGAGCGTGAACAGCGACGAAGAACTGTTGCGGATGGTCAGCGATGCATTGACATCCTGCAGCGATGGGTAGTAGGCCGTCGAGTTGTAGCCGGCGATGCAGAGCAGACATATTACAACAATAACCGTGCCAATTCCCGAGAACCAGATGCCATGGCGGTATTTTGTGAGGATCACAGTGGTTATGATACCCCAGAGAACCATCACCACGCCGATCAGGAACAGCAGCCCGACTGGCCACATCTCGATCAGGTTGTTGAGATATTTGTAGTCCACCCACTGCATTGTTCCGTCGGGTGCCACTTCCACACCTTTTGCCGTAAGCAGCAGGAATGCGAACAGCAGGAACAGGACGGTGAAGATGCTGCCGTTGATCAGCACCGACCGGCGCTGGCGTTTGATGAATTCAGCATCGTTGGCGATGCAGTTGATGAAATAGAGCGATGCCAGGGTGCGGGCCAGGAACAGCACTGTGAAGCCGAGAACGAGGTTTTTCCATTCAAAGATGGCCTCGAATCCGTGGCTCGGAGCCCAAGTGGAGATCACGGGCGACGCGCTGTCGAGGATATTGGTCTTCACGACATCGAAATGAGCCCCGAAAAACATCATCGCTACGGCCACGCCAAGAAGCACGCAGCCAACGCAGCCGTTGACGAAGAGGAACGTGTCGTAGGTCCGTGTGCCGAAGATATTGCCCGGCTTTGAACGGAACTCATAGCTGACGGCCTGTAGGATAAAGCTGAAAAGGATCAGCATCCAGAGCCAGTAGGCTCCGCCGAAGCTGGTGGAGTAGAAAAGAGGGAAGGAGGCGAAGAATGCTCCGCCAAAAACCACGAGCGTGGTGAATGTCAGCTCCCATTTGCGCCCCAGGGCGTTGACCATCATGGTCCGGTCGGTGGCGTTGTTGCGGCATAGCAGCATCGACTGGCCTCCCAGAACAAAGAGCAGGAACACCAGGGCACCGCCCAATACGCTGATCAGGAGCCACCAATAGTCCTGTAGATATTCTATCGTTTGCATGTTGTCTTAATCTTTTAGTGATTCATAATCCGATTTTGATCCTTTGGCTATCTGGCGAAGCATGATGCCTACCTCGGCGGCCAGGAATGCCGTGAACATGGCGGCAAACAGCCAGAACGTCAGCATGACGGTTGACACCGGGATGTCGGAGATGGCGGCCTGTACGGGCATGATGTCCTGGATGATCCAGGGCTGACGGCCCACTTCAGCTGTAACCCATCCGGCCTGTGAGCACACGTAGACAATCGGTATGGTGAGCATGCCGGCCCAAAGTATTATCTTGTTGGAAAGCCAGCTGCGGCGACGCCACACAGCCCATAGGACAACGGCGAAGAACAGCATGAGATAACCGCCGAGTATCACCATTGTGTGGAATGAATAGAATGTCAGGGCCACCGGAGGCACGGCTTGTGACGGATTGTCGAGATAGCCGTAGCCGAAGAAGCGGTAGTCGGCTTTCAGGTCGGCGGCGGCCAGAGCCATGGCTGCCGTGTCGCCTTTTGCCGAAGCTGCATCGAAACGGCGCAGGGCTTCATGGGCACGCCGGCCTATCTCTATGCGCTCAGCGTACGATTCGTGGCGTATGGTGTCACCCTCAGGTGTAAGTTCAATACCATTGATGAGGTCGTTGATGCCGGGCACAAAGGCGTTGAAGTCGTGGGTGGCGAGAAATGAGAGACCTTTCGGGAGGGATATGTCGAACAGATAGGGATCGGCGTCATTGTCGGGCTTTTTTTCCGGATTCAGGATGCCGAATGCCACGATCTCTTGTCCGCATTTACCTTCATAGAGGCCCTCCATCGCGGCCAGTTTCATAGGCTGCACGCGAGCCACGTCGAGTGCCGAGCTGTCGCCGGTCCAGAGTGTGAGCAGCATGCCGGCCAGTCCTATCGTGCCGCCGACCTTGATCGAGCGTATGGCCATGGCCTCATTGCGCTTTTTCAGCAGGAACCAGCAGCTGACGCCGATCACGAATACGCCGGCAAGAGCCCATCCGCTGAACACGGCATGGAAGAATTTGTGGATTGCAACCGGGGAGAACGCGACAGCCCAGAAGTCGTCCATCACATTGCGCATCTGCGCCGGATCAAATTCCATCCCGACGGGATATTGCATCCAGCCGTTGGCCACAAGGATCCAGAGAGCCGACAGCGATGCGCCTATGCCTGTGAGCCAGGTGGCTGCGAGATGGAAACGGGGGCTGACTTTCTTCCAGCCGAAGAACATGACGGCGATAAACGTCGACTCCATGAAGAACGCCAGCAGGCCCTCAATGGCAAGCGGCGCTCCGAAAATGTCGCCTACAAACCAGCTGTAGTTCGACCAGTTTGATCCGAATTCAAATTCCAGGATTATGCCGGTGGCCACGCCGATCGCGAAGTTCACGCCGAATAGCGTCATCCAGAATTTGGTGATGGCGAGCCAACGCTCGCTACGGGTGCGGTAGTAGATGGTCTCCATCACCGCGACGATCACCGAAAGCCCCAGCGTCAGGGGCACGAATAGCCAGTGGTACATCGCTGTCAGGGCGAATTGAGCCCTCGACCAGTCCACGACACTCATCAAATCGTTCATAATAGTTTAATCGGTTATAAGGGTTAGATTTTTTTATTTCTCATGGGTCAGCGAACTCCTGACGGCCTGCGCCCTGTCCTGATCGCTGTCATAGTCGCGCTGGAGCAGATCGGGGAAGAAGATCAGCTTGAACACCAGCAGCAGCAACGCCACCTTCAGTATGATCAGAACCCATAATGTGCGGCCCACCGTCATGTTGCGGAATCCGTCGACATACAGATCGGCAACGCGGCGGAAAAAATTCTGTGGGCGGCTGGGGCTTTCCTCCTTCATTTCCTGTGCGATTTGTTTTTCATGATTGCAAAATGCAAACTAACGAATTTTCAACATCAAACACAAACTATCGGTTTGGAAAAATGAGAAAAAATGGATTTTATTAAAAAAAATCGCAAAAACGCTTGCCATTTCAAAAATAATGCCTACCTTTGCAACGCTTTCAGCGATGAACCGATTATCGGGCGCTTAGCTCAGCTGGTTCAGAGCATCTGCCTTACAAGCAGAGGGTCGGGGGTTCGAATCCCTCAGCGCCCACCAAAGAATTTTCCGATAGCTTGCACGCATTGCGTTGCAAGCTTTTTTATTTATTGCCGCGCCGACGCTTGCTATATGAAACGTAAGGGTATGAAAAAAGGGTAAGCTGACTACATCGCACCGCTACGACCCGATACCGTTGCTTCGATCAAGACCTGGCGGAATTCTCGGGGAGCTGGTCGTGTAGGACTTACCCGAGTGCAAAGGTACGACTTTTTTCTATTACTGCAAGCATCCTGATCGTCGTTAACATTATTTTGGTTAAAAAGAGGGTTGGCTATATAAAATATGGATGACGCGGTGGGATATATGGAAAGATTTTAGTACTTTTGTGGAAATTTGGAAAAGAATGGCCAGGAACCTTCAACAACGCATTGCCAGACTCCAGTCCAAAGCCTCGTTGCTCACTGACCGCTATAAGGCGGTGAAACGTGCCAAAGAGGAGGTGGAGTCACGAGAAATGCAGCTTCGGGCGGAGGTGGCGCGGCTTCGGCGGGAGATTTCCGTCAAGGATGCCGAGATCGAATGCCTGAAAGTGACATCGGTGCTAACGCCCGATCACAAAGATGTGGAGGTGACAAGGGCATTCCTATCCGAGTTAGTGCGCGAAATCGACAAGTGCATCGCCCAGTTAAGCATCTGATGTCCGAAAAAAAACATAACATATCCATCCATATCGCCGACCTCCCACGCATTCAGCTAAATGTGCCTCTCAGTCAGGAGCCATTGGTGAGAAGAGCCGAAGAAAATATCAACGGATTGTGGAAAAAGTGGAAGGAGAAGGATGAGTTCAGCGACAAGTCATCGGCTGAGATTCTGGCTATGGTGACTTTCAGGTTTGCCCAGTTGTATTATAGCAATCTTGAGGCGGCCGAGAGTCTTGACAGAGTCCTGAACGATCTGGAGCAGGAGTTTGATTACCTGCTTCTTGAAGATGTCGCTCCATAAAGCTGCCCCATGGCTTGGCTTAAAGGCGAAACACACCGGTCCATCACGCACGATTGACTTATTTCTGAAACGAACGCATTCTCTTTGCGGAGATGTCGCTTCCAGGAGGGTCAACACGTGTGTTTTTTATATCTTTATTCATCTTTATTTTACAGTTTAACATTTTTATGATTATTCTACTTTATATCGCCATCGCATTGATCGGAGCCGCTTTGGGTATTGGAATACTCGGAGCCGTGCAGAAGGCTACAGGACGCTCACGTGCAAAGACAATAGTCGAGGACGCTCAGCGCGAGGCGGAAGTCATCATGAAGGACAAGCTTCTTGAGGCTCGCGAGCAGGAGCTGCGTATAAAATCCGATGCCGAGAAGGCTGCCAACCAGCGTCTGTCACGCGTGCAGAGCGAAGAGGCGAAGATTAAGCAGCGTCAGGCTCAGCTCAACCAGCAGCAGAGTGAAAACACCAAAGCCCGCAATGAGATTGACCAGACCCGCCGTGAGCTTGAAGCCCAGGGACAGGCACTCGAAGCAAGAGGTGAAGAGCTGGAGCGTATGCGCAAGTCGGCTCAGGAGACACTTGAACACATCTCGGGACTCTCAAGCGAGGAGGCAAAGGAGAAGCTTATAGAAAGTCTCAAGGATGAGGCAAAGACTGCTGCCGCAGCATATATCCATGACATAATGGACGAGGCGAAGATGACAGCCAACAAGGAGGCTAAGCGTATAGTCGTGCAGTCTATACAGCGTCTTGCCACGGAGACCGCAATAGAGAATTCGGTGACTGTGTTCCATATCGACAGTGATGAGATCAAGGGTCGTATAATCGGTAGAGAGGGTCGTAATATTCGCGCTCTTGAGGCTGCTACCGGCATTGAGATCATCGTGGATGACACCCCCGAGGCGATTGTCCTCTCGGGCTTTGATCCGGTGCGTCGCGAGATAGCGCGCCTCGCCCTTCACCAGCTCGTGGCTGACGGCCGTATTCACCCTGCCCGTATAGAAGAAGTGGTAGGCAAAGTGCGCCGCCAGATTGAGGAGGAGATTGTCGAGACCGGAAAGCGTACAGCCATCGATCTTGGCATCCATGGTCTGCACCCCGATCTGATACGTATGGTGGGCAAGATGAAGTATCGCTCAAGCTATGGTCAGAATCTGTTGCAGCATTCACGTGAGACTGCTAATCTGTGCGCCATCATGGCTTCGGAGCTCGGTCTTAATCCCAAGAAGGCGCGTCGTGCAGGACTTCTGCACGACATAGGCAAGGTGCCTGATGAGGAGCCCGAACTGCCCCATGCACTCCTCGGCATGAAACTCGCCGAGAAATATAAGGAGAAACCTGAAATATGCAATGCCATAGGTGCCCATCATGATGAGATAGAGCAGACATCGCTTCTTGCTCCTATCGTACAGGTGTGTGATGCTATTTCGGGAGCACGTCCCGGAGCGCGTAGAGAGATTGTCGAGGCGTATATCAAACGACTCAATGACCTTGAGCAGCTTGCCCTGTCGTATCCGGGTGTTATAAAGACTTATGCTATCCAGGCTGGTCGTGAACTGCGTGTCATAGTGGGAGCCGACAAGATCGATGATGTAGAGACCGAAAAGCTGTCGGAGGAGATAGCTCGTCGCATCCAGGACGAGATGACCTATCCCGGACAGGTGAAGATCACCGTAATCCGCGAGACTCGTTCGGTAAGTTTTGCAAAATAAGGAGGGTCGGACTGATGGAAGAGAAAGACCACCGCTGTCCGCGCGGCAAGCTCCATTGTTTCAACTGGCTCGAAGATATCCCGGGAACCTCTACTGAATATGACATTGTCGAGGTCCAGTTCAAGAATACCAGAAAAGGCTATTACCGCAATTCGCTGAACCTTCCTCTTGAGACCGGCGATATGGTTGCGGTGGAGGCTTCTCCGGGTCATGACATAGGCAGTGTAACTCTCACCGGCAAACTTGTGGCACTTCAGATGCGCCGTGCCGGAGTGAAGAATGAGGCGGAGATCAAGAGGGTGTTCCGCAAGGCAAAACCTGCCGACATAGAGAAGTATGAAGAGGCACGCGCTCGTGAGAACGACACTATGATACGTGCCCGCAAGATAGCCGAGTCGCTTAGCCTTAACATGAAGATAGGCGATGTGGAGTATCAGGGCGACGGCAACAAAGCGATATTCTATTATATAGCTGATGAGCGGGTGGATTTCCGTCAGCTCATCAAGGTGCTTGCCGACACGTTCAAGGTGCGTATAGAGATGAAGCAGATAGGCGCGCGTCAGGAGGCGGGGCGTATCGGCGGTATAGGGTCGTGCGGCCGTCCGCTCTGCTGTGCAAGCTGGATGACTAATTTTGTTTCGGTCGGGACCAGTGCGGCACGTTACCAGGACATATCGCTAAATCCTCAGAAGCTTGCCGGGCAGTGTGCAAAGCTCAAATGTTGCCTTAATTTTGAGGTGGACACGTATGTGGAAAGCTCTAGGTTCCTTCCCGAGAAGAATGTACGCCTGGAGACTGCCGATTCCACATACTATCATTTCAAGACCGATATCTTCAAGAAGGAGATAACATATTCTACCGACAAACAGATGGCAGCAAATCTGGTGACCATCGATGCGGAAAGGGCGTTTGAGGTGATAGAGATGAACAAGCGTGGTGAGAAGCCTGTCAAGCTTGAACGTGAAGGCGCGGAGAAGTCCAAGGAGAAAGCCAAGCCGATAGATCTTGCCTCGCAGGATGACTTGACACGCTTTGACAAGAGTAAAAAGAAAAAGAAGAAAAAAAAGTCACAGGGACAGCCCCAGTCTCAGCCACAAAATAATGGCGGGGCGCAGCAGATATCCTCGCAGGGGCAGCAGCCAAAGCAGCAGCCCCAGAAACCGAAACAGCCTCAGTCTGCTCAGTCTCATAAAGATAATCCAGCAGGGCGTCAGCCTCGTCAGGACTTTGTGGATCGAAAGCCGCGTAATGACCGTCAGGGGCAGAAGCCCCAGGCTAAGGAGCGTCAGCAGCCTTCATCTGGGAAACCTAAGGAGCAACAGCCGAAGGATAACCCTGCTCCGAAGCCGAAGGAGCAGGACCAGCCTGCTCAGCGTCCTCAATTGGCAAACCGCGGACCCAAGGCTTTTCGTACACCGGAGCAGCAAGGTGAATGATGTGAACATTTCATTCAAATAATAATTGATAACAGGATCAGTTGCCTTATGAAGAGGCTTATCTATATTATTTCAGCAATCGCCGCCCTCGGAGCGGCGGTTGCTGCGTGTGGGGATGCCGAAAGAGAATATAGCCGTTGGGTTGATATCCCTGCAAAAGGGTGGGCGTATGGCGACACATTGAGGCTTGTGCCTGTTGATACGTCGCTTCACGACAATGACTCGCTTGTGCATCGTGGGCTCCGTCTTGGGCTTACTCACACTAATGATTATCCTTATTCCAATCTTTGGATTGAGGTGACATACCGAGGTGAAAAATTTTCCTATAGAGATACTCTCAACATCACATTGGCGGATGTCTACGGACGATGGATGGGGAGTGGGTTCGGGGCTAATTATCAGCATGAGATAATGCTTAATCCGAGAGCCGATATTGATCTGTCTCGACCGGTATTTGTGCGCCATATAATGCGCGTTGACACTTTGCGCGGTCTTGACCGAGTGGGAGTGTCGGTGCGATGATGTCCGCAGGAAATAGATAAACAGGCACGCCGGGTGAATTTT
>OFFH01000540.1_pt1 | contig 26983 bp, 22 predicted proteins | sample 1521341 | NCBI WGS metagenome assembly OFFH01 (sample SAMEA3504108, study PRJEB24116) | mouse gut metagenome | biome: mouse gut; feature: mouse-associated habitat; material: faeces | place: Denmark | collected 2011 | reverse complement strand
TTGCTGTGCACACTGATATAGAGATTGGCCTCTGACTTTCCGCCAAGCTGTGCCCTCTGCTCAAATGTGGGGTTTGTATCTTCTGTTCTGGTATAATACACACCTATATTTCTGTCATTTTTGTCCAGCAGTTCTTTTAACTGCAGTACAATGGCAAGATTGATGTCCTTTTCCATAATAATCTGCACCTGGGTGGTAATGGAATCCGCCACACATTTTTCTTCTCGCATCGTTTCCTTCTCCTTACATTATATTACTGCTCCCCAAGACCCAGGGCTGTGGTGGAATGGATGCTTTCTGCTCCGGCGGTATCCTGGGCTTTCCAGAAGAAATCATAGACCGGCTTCATTATTAGAAGCTCCTTCGCTACCCGCTCCCCCAGGTCCGGGGCATAGAGAAACTCCGGGTCGCTGCCCTGGTGGGAAAAATACAGCCCCTTGCGGTTGAGCCAGGGCTGGAGCGCCGCGGGGGCATCCGGATGCTTTTTCCTCTTGTACTCCTCCCCTTCCATTTGGAAGTGATTCTGCCGCTCCGCGGCCCGGACAGCGGCCAAAGCCGTCTTGTCCCCCTCCAGAATTAGACGGCGGAGGGTCTCCATCAGCTGGGTGCCTGGACAGTACCAGCCGCAGCCGTAGGAATAGCCATCGGGGGATAGGTCGAAATACAGCTCCGGAACAGGCTGATAACGCTCCGCCTTTCCACGGGAGAAGGAAATCCACAGATGCTCCCGGAAGGCAGATTTATCCCTGGAAAACCGGGTGTCCCGGAAGATGCGGGAAATGGTCTTGCCCACCGCGGGCTGGGTGATCAGGAGGGGATCAAGGGTGAGCATCACAGGGGCCATCTCCTGGACCAGACCCCGCAAAGGCTCCAGGACAAAACGGTTATAATCCTCCCGGTGGGCCTCGAACCAGGCCTTGCTGTCATGGAGGCGGTTTTCCACCAGGAAAGAGAAAAATGCAGGGGTAACGGGCATGGAATTCAACTCCTTTTTCCCGCACATCATAGCATAAAACACCGCTATTTGCAACCGGACCCCATCTTCTTTTTGCTCCTTTCCTCCTTCCCCTTGCTCCTTGCCCGTTTTTATGGTACAATAGCCGCTTGACAGCTATTATATAAGGTCCACAGGCATCTATACAGCTGTGGGCAAAAATGATCTGGAGGACAAGCAATTGATCAATGTTTCCGACGTCAGCCTGACCTTTGGAGGGCAGAAGCTCTTCGCAGGGGCCACCCTCAAGTTCACCCCCGGCAACTGCTACGGCATCATCGGCGCCAACGGGGCGGGGAAATCCACCTTTCTGAAGATTCTTTCCGGGGAGCTGGAGCCCACCACCGGGGAGGTGACTATCCCGAAGGACCTTCGGATGTCGGTCCTGGGGCAGAATCAGTTCCAGTACGACGATAAGCAGGTGCTGGAAACGGTGATTTTGGGTAACCCCCGCATCCACGAAATTGCAGAGGAAAAGGACGCCCTTTACGCAAAGCCGGATTTTTCCGATGAGGACGGCATCCGGGCAAGCGAGCTGGAGGCCGAGTTTGCCGAGCTGGGAGGCTGGGACGCGGAAAGTGACGCCGCCAAGCTCCTCCAGGGGCTGGGAATCCCGGAGGAATGCCACACCCTGCCGATGGCGGAGCTTTCCGGCGGGGACAAGGTGAAGGTGCTACTGGCCCAATCCCTCTTCGGCAACCCGGACATCGTCCTGCTGGACGAGCCCACCAACAACCTGGATATCCGCTCCATCTCCTGGCTGGAGGATTTTCTGCTGGAATTCCCCGGCACCCTCATTGTAGTCTCCCACGACCGTCACTTTCTTAACACCATCTGCACCCATATTGTGGACATTGACTTTAGCCAGGTGCGGATGTACGTGGGCAACTACGACTTCTGGTACGAATCCAGCAAGCTGATGCAGCGGGTGCTTGGGGACCAGAAGAAGAAGCGGGAGGACAAGATCAAGGAACTGCAAAACTTCATCCAACGCTTCTCCGCCAACAAGTCCAAGTCCAAGCAGGCCACCGCCCGGCGCAAGCTGCTGGATAAGCTCACCGTGGAGGAGATGCCCGCCTCCTCCCGCCGCTACCCCTGGGTGGGCTTCTCCCCCGACCGGGAGGTGGGCAAGGACATCCTCTTTGTCACCGACGTGTCCAAGACCATCGACGGGGTGAAGGTGCTGGACAAGGTGTCCTTCATCGTGGGCCACGACGAGAAGATCGCCTTTGTGGGGGACAATGATTTTGATCACAGCCTGTTTGTTCATGGCTGTTTCCGGCTTAATGACTGTCAGATTGACATCTACATAGGTTATATTTACGTTGCGTCGGGCGAGACGTTCTACTTTTTTGTTGATGAAGCTGGCTAATTTTTCGCTGACATCGAAATGGATGCCCTGGATACGTACTTCCATAGTTATCCTCCTTTTTTTTGTGCACGGGGATGTGCGAGTTGATAATTTTGTTTAAGATCTCGGTAAGATATATGAGTATATACTTGAGTCGCTGTTAATGACTGATGGCCAAGCAACTGCTGGACTGACGTGATCTGTGCGCCGCCGTTGAGCATGTCGGTGGCGAACGAGTGACGGAGCACGTGGGGGCTCTTTCTTGATGAATGTACCGTCCCCTCCATCGCCTGATGCACGATGTTGTAGATGAGTTTGCGGTAGAGCGGCTGCCCGTCGGGGCGCACAAAGAACGTGAGGCTGCTGGCACAGCCGGTCTGCTGTTGACGCAAATTTCTATATCGGGTGATCATATCTGTCAGTTCAGGGCCGAAAGGCACTATTCTGTCTTTATTACGCTTGCCATGCACTTTTAGTTCACCCTTTTTTTCATCAACATTTGTGTCGAGCAAGTTCATTAGCTCGGAGCATCGCAGCCCTGTGGAGTAGAACATGTCTATAATCAGGCGGTTCCTGGTGGATTCGAAGTCGGATGGATCGTTTTCGGCATCAAGCAGGGCGTTCATTTCCTCAGGCCGGACATAGACGGGGAGCTCCTTTGCTATTTTGGGAGGCTGGATGTCCATGGCCGGATTGAAGCTCAATCCGTGGTATCTCATGAGGAAGCGGAAGAATGCACGCAGGGATTGTATTTTTCGGCGGATGGTGCGAGGCGATGCGCCGTTACGTGCCACAGATGCAATCCATAGACGCAGATCCGAGGTTGATGTGGTTTCCGGGCGCAGATCATGGCGGCCATCGGCCGTGGCGAAGCTGATCCATTGTTGCAGATCCGATCTGTAGGCCTCTACTGTGCAGTCCGACAGTTGAAGCTCGCTGGTGATATATTTGAGAAATGCCTCGATCATAAGCACCTTGCGACACCCGTTTATGGAATTGTCAACCGCAATTTAGGAGAAAAATCCCGTATATGCAAATTTTTTCTGATTTTGGTGCGAAAGTCTGCAATCCGCCACCGCCATATCTCATGCGTTTGACAATAGTTCCCGTAGTTTTAATTCTATGTCCTGGGGTGTTACGTTGTATATTGGATTCAGATGTGCGATGTCTGCATCTGCAGCAAATCGCTCTGAACGTGTCAGCATTGCTAATAGATTCTTTGATTTAAGCTTATGTCCGGAGTATTTTAATGCCAAGTCTATCATATCTGTAAGGCTATAATTATTGGCTACCAGAGAGTAAATGTCGTATAGATCACGAAATTTACTTCGTCTGAGCATTACCTCCATTTTCATTGCTCCAATTGCAATCGGATCTGCAATTTTCAAGTTGTTGATAAGATGTATCTGTTTCTGGAGTGGAGATTTGTTGGGGTTGGCGTAAAAGGAGATTTTGACACCGCTTACTATAAATTCAACATGATCAATGTCAAGGATGTCACATTTCTCAACCTCACCAATCTTCTCAAGCTCTTTTTTGATTTTTGGCCAATCAACCTCGCGTTTATCATCTTTAGATTTTCTCCAGGACATGAAGTCAAGGTCTTCGCTCTGTCTGTTGCCAAGTTGTAGCGAAAGAGCGGTTCCGCCGACCAAAACGTAAGGTTTGATGCATTCAAGCTTTGAGATGTCCTCGAATATTTTTGAGGTATGTGGGGCAAGTCCTTTCATGATCAGCTGATTGCTGTGATTTTGTTGTGGTAGCGTGTCTGTAGTGATTTCAAGTAGGAGTCCGGCTTTTTTGCTTTGAAATAGTACCATGCAAAAAAACGGTTCAGGGTGTACAGGTAGTCATTTTCAGTTACCAATAGCCGTATCCATGCATCCTTGATTTTGCGTAAGGGATAGATCTTGAATAATTTTTTGATTTCTGGCAGATCAAGATGTCGCATTGTCATAGCGATCAGATGGGCATCGTCAATATTTTCCAATGTGATATCATGTTCGTTATAGGACCAGAAAGCATGCTCTCTTTTTAGCTGAGCTATAAGAGATTGCTTTATGGAGTCTATTATGTGTCTGTCCTGAATAGGCATATCGCAAAAATAGCGAATATTTTATTGACTAACAATCGCCGGATGAATTATGTTGGATAATAATCGACCGGGAGAGGGGATTATTAGCGATAAGTGGGGGATGGTGGTTGACGATCTTTAGTCAAGAGCTTCAGTGATCGGGCGTCCGGTCCATGCTTGTGGGGTGGATAGTCCCAGAAGGGCGGCTATGGTCGGTGCGATGTCGAATTGCATGATGGCCGACTGAAGTTGACCGGCATTCCTGATCCCTGGTCCGGCCATGATGAGCGGTGTCTCCATCTCCAGCAGAGTCTTTCCTCCGTGGCCTTGACCGATGCCTCCATGGTCGGATGAGAGGATGAAAACGGTGGAGTCGTAGATACCGGCATCCTTTGTTGCCTGGATAATTTCACCGATTTGTGTATCAAGATAGGCCAGGATTTCATAGATCTCGGGTGTGTCGTGGCCTATCGTGTGCCCGACGTGGTCGGGGTTGTCGAAAGTGATAGCCATCAGGAGAGGTTTGTGGTCGGTGATGTAGGAAGATGCGGCTTTTGTGATGAGTGAAGAGTTGTTGCCGGCACCGACGGGGATGCAGCGGTGGGTGGTTATGGAAAGAGTGTCTACAAGATAAGCTATTCCCTCCCATTCATGCAGCACGGCTGTGTTGGCATCGGGTTTTTGTTGGCGGATTATAGTGAAAATGGTCGGGAAAATGCCGTTCTCAGAAAGTGCTATTGAAGGAATCTCGGGCTCCCGGCTACCCCATTCTGTGAATCCATGGCCTTCTGTTCCAACGCCCATGAAGATGGATGCCCAGTTGATTGCGCTGCAGGATGGTAGCACAGAGCGTTTCTTTAATGTCCATGCGCCACGGTCCATCAATGATTTGACATTCGGCATATCGGCTTTTGGCATGGTATATGATCCCCAGCCGTCGAGACCGATGAAAATGATGTGTTCGGGTTGGTTTGAGGCATTTGCTGCCGTGGCGGCAGAGATGATCAGCAGTAGGATAAGGAAGATTTTTTTCATGATAAGCAGGTTTCTGATTGGTGGTTTTTGACCGGGGTTTTTGATTATGGTTATCAGATATTACAGGATCTTGAGGGCAAGCTCAGATACGACGAAAGAGAATCCGAAAGGATTGCCTGTGGCATTCCGGATTCTCCTATAGGTTTCAAATAAAAAATCGGGCGGAGGATTATTCCTCAACGGCGCGGAGCTTCTGAACGTAAACCGCCTTCATCATTTTCTTGCGGTTTGTTACAGAGGGCTTCTGGAAAGCCTGACGGCTACGGAGCTCTTTAACGATGCCGGTTTTTTCAAATTTGCGTTTGAATTTCTTCAGAGCGCGTTCGATGTTCTCGCCTTCTTTTACTTGTACGATGATCATTTTTTAGTTTCTATGTTTTGATGTTAATTATTTGCTTTCTTGCTTTTAGCGGGGCAAAATTAACCATTGTTTTTCATTTCACAAAACTTTTTCACTCATTTTCCCCAAAATGGGTCAGTTTTTTTGATTTTGGAGCTGTTTTCGTGGGTGACAATCAGAAGCCTATGCGCAATCCGACCTTGATTATACCCTGGACTCCGTAGCCGGCTTCGGCGAATATTCCGGCCTGTGGAATGAAGTCGATCTGAGCCCCGACCGGCGAGACCTGGAATGCCATGTTTGTGCGGTTGTAGGAGTCTTCCCACGATGGAGAGTAGTATTCCACGAGAGCGCCGATGCCAACATGGGAGTAGAGGGTCAGCAGAGAGCGGTGGTACCATTCATAACGCAGATTTGCCATCAGTCCGTGCCATGTCACCTTGCCATATCGGCCATCCCAGGCCGTGTTGGAGTCGGCCGACGAGTATGTGTAGCTGAGCCCGATCCATAGATTCGGGGCGAACTTGTGGTCGATGGTTGCGTTGACGCTACCCCAGCCGTCAAGATCCTGCCAATGGTTGCGGTATGCGCCGAGATTGTGCATTGCCGGCATCGCGCCGTAGCTGACGGATACCTCAGTGTCGCGTGCCATAGCCGAGCTGATTCCGGCAACGACAGCAATAATCAAAAGAGCGATTTTTTTCATAAGAGATTGTTTTCCTATGAAAACAAATATGATAAAGCGTTGGTTTATCGAAAAAAATCCATCCGGCATGCGAAATGAATCAGATTGATAGGGATGGTGTCGGGATGATAGATTGGGGTAGCAGGATGAAAAAACTGAAATTAAAAGCGCAGAAAAGCATGCGGAATAGTTTTTTAATTATTAAATTTGCTGCGTGGCAGATGTGACACCGGAATTGTCGCACCAAGCCATGAGAATCTGATAACCGTGTAAAAATCAATTAAATCCAATAAAACATGAATAAATATCCTAAAATCGGTATCCGTCCGACTATCGACGGTCGCCAGGGTGGAGTGCGTGAAAGCCTCGAAGAAAAAACAATGAATCTGGCCAAAGCAGTGGCTGATCTGATCCATAATAATCTGCGTTATCCCGACGGAACTCCCGTTGAATGCGTGATAGCAGATTCTACTATAGGCCGAGTGGCTGAAACGGCTGCATGTGCCGAGAAGTTTGAGCGTGAAGGCGTTGGAGCCACAATCACGGTGACATCCTGCTGGTGTTACGGCTCGGAGACCATGGATATGAATCCCTACTGGCCAAAAGCAGTGTGGGGCTTCAACGGAACAGAACGTCCGGGAGCCGTTTATCTGGCTGCTGTCTTAGCTGCCCACGCTCAGAAGGGTCTGCCTGCGTTCGGCATCTATGGACGCGATGTGCAGGATCTCGACGACAATACCATTCCGGCCGATGTTGCTGAGAAATTGCTGCGGTTTGCCCGTGGAGCTGTGGCTGTGGCCTGTATGCGAGGCAAGAGCTATCTGTCGATCGGCTCGATGTGCATGGGTATCGCCGGTTCGATTGTGAATCCTGATTTCTTCCAGGAATATCTCGGAATGCGCAATGAATCGGTTGACGAGACCGAGATTCTGCGCCGCATGGATGAGGGAATTTATGACCATGAGGAATATGCCAAGGCTATGGCATGGACCGAGAAATATTGCAAGGTCAATGAAGGAGAGGATTTCAAGAACCGTCCTGAGAAACGGAAAACCCGTGAACAGAAGGATGCCGACTGGGAGTTCATTGTCAAGATGACTCTTATTGTGCGCGATCTGATGCAGGGCAATCCTCGCCTGAAAGAGATGGGCTTCAACGAGGAATCGCTGGGTCACAATGCTATAGCCGGCGGCTTCCAGGGCCAGCGTCAGTGGACAGACTGGAAACCGAACGGAGACTATACAGAGGCTCTGATGAATACGTCGTTTGACTGGAACGGCATCCGCGAGGCGTTTGTGCTTGCCACTGAAAACGATGCCTGCAACGGCGTGGCCATGCTCTTCGGCCATCTGCTGACCGGTTGCGGCCAGATGTTCTCGGATGTACGCACTTACTGGAGCCCTGAGGCAGTGAAGCGTGTTACCGGCAAGGAGCTTACGGGACGTGCCGCCGGCGGTATCATCCACCTTATCAATTCCGGAGCAACCACGCTCGACGCAACCGGTGCGAGTGTCAATGCTGCCGGCGAACCGTGCATGAAGCCGTCGTGGGAGATGACCGAGAAGGATGTCGAGGCATGCCTGAAGGCTACGACATGGTATCCGGCCGACAGAGATTATTTCCGTGGCGGCGGTTTCTCATCGAACTTCCTGACCAAGGGTGGTATGCCTGTGACTATGATGCGTCTGAACCTTGTCAAGGGACTTGGCCCGGTTCTCCAGATCGCCGAGGGATGGACTGTGGATATCGATCCTGAGATCAATGCCGTGCTTGACAAACGTACCGATCCGACCTGGCCTACCACCTGGTTCGTTCCCCGTCTGTGTGACAAACCGGCGTTCAAGGATGTCTACAGTGTGATGAACAACTGGGGCGCCAACCATGGAGCTATCAGTTATGGCCATATCGGTAAGGATGTGATCACTCTGGCTTCGATGTTGCGTATTCCGGTGTGCATGCATAATGTTGACGATGATGAAATTTTCCGTCCGTCGGCATGGAATGCATTCGGCATGGACAAGGAGGGCTCGGATTACCGTGCATGTAAGAACTATGGTCCAATCTATAAATAATACGGGGCTATGGCTAAGATATCACAGATAGAGGAATTTGTCAGACAGGCGCGCCGTGTAGGCGCGGCCGGTCTGACCATTTGCAGCAGCGGCAATCTGTCGTGGCGGCTTGAGAATGATGAAGTGCTGTTGTCGGGTACAGGCTCCTGGGTTCCGGAATTGACAGCCGACAGGGTTTCTGTGTGCCGTCTGTCGACGGGTGAGGTCCTGAATGGCGTGCGTCCGTCCATGGAGAGTGTTTTCCACATGGGAGTGATGCGTCGCCGCGAGGATGTCAATGTAGTGTTGCATTTCCAAAGCCCTTATGCAACGGCTGTCGCATGTATGGATCGCCGTCCTGACAATTTCAACTTCACGGCGGAAATGGCTCTGCACGTAGGGGAGACGATCCCTATGATCCCATATTTCCGTCCTGGCTCTCCGGAGCTGGCTTCGCACGTGATCGATGCTTTGACGGAGCATAATTCGGCCATGCTGCTGAAACATGGTCAGGTTGTCTGCGGCAAGGATTTCGATCAGGCGTTCGAACGTGCCATGTTCTTTGAGATGGGATGCCGTATTTCCGTCCTTAATGGTGGCAATGTCAATCCGTTGACGCCGGAAGAGATAGGGGATCTTGAATCGTATTTCCTTGGCAAAGAGGGAAAATGAAAAAAGAAGCATTCATAGCCGTTGACTTTGGCGGCGGCAGCGGAAGAGTGATGGCCGGAACTATTGACGGCCATACTCTGCGGCTGCACGAGGTTCGCCGATTCGGCAACCGGCAGGTGACGATGGGTGGACATACCTACTGGAACTTCCTGTCGCTGTTTGACGAGATGGTCTCGGGTCTTGCCGATGCTGTCAATGCCGGCTACCGGATCCGCAGCATCGGTATCGATACCTGGGGCGTTGATTTCGGATTTATTGACGGACAGGGGAATCTGCTCGGCAATCCTATCTGCTACCGCGACGGGGGAGTGGCCGGAGCTGCCGAGGAATTTTTTGAGAGAAACGGGATTACAGCCGCAGAGCATTATTCCGAGGCCGGCATCCAAGTGATGGATATCAACAGCGTTTATCGTCTGGCCCGGATGGTCGGTACAGATCCGTCGATGGTTGGTGCAGCCTCGCGGCTTCTGTTCACTCCGGATCTGTTCAGCTATTTCCTGACGGGAAAAGCGATGAACGAATATACCATCGCCTCCACATCGGGGCTGCTTGATGCCCGTACACGCGACTGGAACCGGGCGTTGATGCGCAAGGCCGGGATTCCTGAGCGTCTTTTCGGTGAGATAGTGATGCCGGGAAATGTGCGCGGACAGTTGACCGAGGAGGTTAAGTCGCGTATCGGCATTGACTATGATGTTGATGTGGTGGCCGTCGGGTCGCATGACACGGCAGGTGCGGTCTATTGCGTTGACGGGGACTATGACAGCAGCCGCACGGCGTATCTCAGTTCCGGCACATGGTCGCTCCTTGGTGTGGCTATTGATCAGCCTATCCTGACAGAAGCGGCGCGAGAGAACGGGTTTACGAACGAGGGTGGCGTAGGTGGAAAGATCCGGTTCCTGCAAAATATCACCGGCTTGTGGATCCTTCAGAACCTTATGAGCGAATGGGCCGAGAAAGGCCTGCCGACGGATTATGGCACTTTGCTTTCAGCTGCCGATGAGGCTGTCACGCCGGCAATCATAGATGTTGATGATCCGATGTTCCATTCTCCGCGCAGCATGACGGCGGCTATCGACACGTATTGCCGCGAACATTCGATGGCGGTTCCATCCGGTCAGGGTGAATACGTGAGATGCGTTCTGCAATCACTCGCCCACCGTTACAAAAAAGGAGTTGAAGGCCTGAATGCGTTGCTCCCGGAGCCTGTGGCGCGGTTACAGATAATAGGCGGAGGCAGCCGCAACGGATTGCTGAACAGACTGACCGCCGAGGCAACAGGCCTGGAGGTTGTTGCCGGTCCGGTAGAAGCGACTGCAATCGGCAATATCCTGTTGCAGGCAAAAGCTGCCGGCTTTGATACTGAAGCCGTTACAGAAATTCTATAAATCAACCTTACACACTTACCAAAAGACATACCTTATACTCTGAATCCATGAAAACTATAGAGCGAGAGAAACCTAAATTGCTGGAAAAGAAATATGTAGTGCCGTTTGTGCTTGTGACCGCACTTTTTGCATTGTGGGGATTTGCCAACGATATCACCAATCCGATGGTGGCTGCTTTCCAGACCGTCATGGAGCTATCGGCAGCCAAGGCTTCTATGATCCAGTTTGCATTCTACGGTGGATATGCCACTATGGCTATTCCGGCGGCTTTGTTTATCCGCCGTTACAGCTATAAGAGCGGCATATTGCTTGGGCTGGGATTATATGCCATCGGCGCTTTCCTCTTTATTCCGGCCGCAGCCTACGAGCAGTTCTCATATTTCTGTGTGTCGCTCTATGTGCTGACATTCGGTCTTGCGTTTCTTGAGACCACGGCAAATCCCTATATACTGTCGCTTGGCGATAAGGCAACATCGACACAGCGATTGAATCTGGCGCAGGCTTTCAATCCTGTCGGTTCGCTTTCGGGAATGGCCGTGGCGTCGCTGATCATTCTACCCAATCTCCTGTCGGATCAGCGTGATGCCGCCGGGCAGCTGATCTTCTCAGGGCTTGATGCGGCTGAAAAGTCGGCAATAAGGGTACATGACCTTGCCGTGATCCGCGATCCGTATGTAGCCATCGGCCTTGTGGTGCTGGTTATGTTCGTTGTCATAGCGTTGGTCAAGATGCCGCACACAGACGGGAAAGGTGAGAAGATCAATGCCGTGGAGACGCTGCGGCGTCTGTGGCATAACCGCGAATATTGCAGCGGTGTAGTGGCGCAGATGTTCTATGTTGCGGCTCAGATCATGGTGTGGACATTCATTATCCAATATGCCGACAATCTCGGAATCAATAAGGCTACAGCCCAGACATATAATATATGTGCCATGGGGCTTGCGCTGACATTCCGTTTCGTCGGAACATATCTGATGCGATATTTCGCCCCAAGCAGAATGCTGATAGCTTTCGGTGTAGGCGCGATAATATGCACCCTCGGCACGATATTCCTACAGAATATAGCCGGACTTTATTGTCTTGTAGGTATCAGTGCGTTCATGTCGATAATGTTCCCGAGCATCTATGGAATAGCTCTTGAACGCGTTGATCGCCGGGACACGTCGCTCGGAGCGGCATTTCTTGTGATGGCGATAGTGGGGGGTGCCTTGATGCCGCCTATGCAGGGGGCTATCATCGATCTCAAGAGCATCGGATCGATGGCGGCGGTTAATGTATCGTTCGCTTTACCTCTGATCTGTTTCGTTGTAGTGACCCTATATGGCATCTACACGACGCGTCTCAGCCGTCTGCGGTAGTTACCGGACGGACTCCGTTCAAAGCAGCCCGGCCATATAGATGGGCAGATATTGGAATCCTTACGCAGGTCTTTTTGCGTAGGGGTTCAATTTGTTTATTGTCAAACTGTTAGTGCTGGAAATGTACGAAAACATAAAATGTTGGGGCGCGGACGGATGAAAAAAGGCACGGGTGCGCAATCACTGCGAACCCGTGCCGAGGGGTATATTAGGGGGTAAAGTGTCGGATTGTTATTCCCGGGAACTATCTGTCGGGGTCTCGTCGTACCACCGGGAGTACATGAGGTAGTTCCGGGCTATTTTCTGGTTGAGCTCACGGGACGTGGCCGGATCGACCATCTTGATGAATTTCGCCGGAGCACCACCCCATAGCTCGTTGGGCCCTATCTGTGTTCTTGACAGTACCACAGATCCGGCAGCAACAAGAGCACCTTCTCCAACAACGGCATCGTCCATTACCACGGCACCCATTCCAACAAGGGCAAGATCGCATATCTTGCAGCCGTGCAGGGTCACGTTGTGGCCGATCGAGACATCGTTGCCGATCTCAATGGTTGATTTCTGATATAGGGTGTGCAGTACGGTTCCGTCCTGTATGTTGACACGGTTGCCGATACGTATGGAGTTCACGTCGCCACGAAGGACGGTGTTGAACCAGATGCTGCATTCGTCGCCCATCACTACATCGCCAATTATCGTGGCGTTGTCGGCAAGGAAGCAGTCTTTACCAATCTTTGGAGTGAAACCGCGCAGGGGTTTTATGAGAGCCATACCTATTATTATTTAGAGATTGGACGGGTTTTTTCAATCAGCCATTCCTGAGCCGGAGCGTCGAGCAGAGGCAGGAGGCGTTCGCATACCATTGCATGGTAATCGTTGACCCAACGGATTTCTTCATCGGTCATGATGTCGGTGTCGAATAGCCGAATGTCGAAAGGACAGAGCGTGAGTGTCTCGAATTTGAGGAAGTGGCCGAAATCGGTTGTGAACGCATCCGTTGTCAGCACGAGGTTCTCGCAGCGGATACCGTATTCGCCTTCACGGTAGAGCCCCGGTTCGTTGGATGTGATCATGCCGGGAGTCATGGGGGCGAGTGTATCGTTCAGGCGTATGCTCTGAGGTCCTTCGTGAACGTTGAGGAAATGTCCCACTCCGTGACCTGTGCCATGAAGATAGCTCAGACCTTCTTTCCAAAGGTTGATACGTGCGAGGACATCGAGCTGTGCGCCACGAGTGCCGACGGGGAAAATGGCTGTGGCCAAGGCGATGTGGCCTTTCATCACGAGGGTGAAGTCGTGGCGTTGCGCATTGGTCGGATTGCCGAGTGTGATTGTTCGTGTGATATCGGTAGTTCCGTCGATATAGTTTGCGCCGGAGTCTATGAGCAACAGATTGTCGGGAGTCAGAGTGGCATCAGATTCGGGAGTGGCGCTATAGTGAACAATAGCACCGTGAGGACCGAATCCGGCGATGGTCTCGAAGCTGAGGTCGAAGAAGCGTTCTCCCTGACGGCGGTTGCGCAGGAGAATGTCTCCGACTCCAATCTCTGTCAGATGCTCTCCGGCAGCCATAGTTGCCTCGATTTCCATAAGAGAGCGTACCATGGCAACTCCATCGCGCAGCATTGCGTCGCGCACACCCTTTAGCTGAGTCTCGTTTTTAACGGCTTTGAGCATGGCTACGGCCGAAGTCCCTACTATGGCTCTGGCTCCGAGAACCGGGAGCAATGCTCCGGCACTCTGTCCGGAAGAGATCAGGACATGCTCATTTTCCGGCAGACCGGAGAGGAATGAGAGGATATCGCCATATGGGCGCGTCGAGATATTGCGGGCGGAGAGGTAGGCCTCGACATCGGCGTTGATCTTGCGCTGGTCAATGAAGAGCGTGGCACCCTGCGGACCGAGGTAGAGGAAAGATGTGGCTACAGGATTGCATTCAACGTCGGAAGAACGGATGTTGAGCGTCCAAGCGATCTCAGCCAGATCGGAGATGAAAATAGCGTCGGCTCCGCGCTTTGCCACTTCGTCCATCACGCGACCGATTTTCGACACGGCATCTTCGCCGGAGAATTCCACCGGATGCACAAACACATCGTTGGCCGGGATGGCCGGACGGTCGAGCCAAAGAGTGTCAATGGGGTTGAAGTCGACTTTCAGGGATATTCCTTTTGCTTCGAAGGCCTGCTGCATATCGCGTGTCGCAGATACGTTGAAAAGCATACCGTCGATTCCGACAGTGGATCCGGAGGGGAGTTTGGCGCAGAGGTAGTCAACGATAGCCGGAGTCTCCGGTTTGCCATCCTCCATGACGCTGATTCCCGTTCCGTCGAGTTGCTGGGCAGCCTGAAGCCAGTAACGGGAGTCGGCCCAGATAAAAGCTTCGTCGGCAAGGACAACGAGATCGCCGGCGGATCCGGTGAAGCCGCTTAGCCATCGGCGAACCTGCCAGTGGTCGGCCAGGTATTCTCCCTGATGAGGGTCTGTCTGAGGAATGATCACGGCATCTACGCCGTCGGCACGCATAGCATCGCGCAACTGCCCGATCCGGGCCTGAATATCTTCTTTCATAGTTAAGAGGGTGTTTCGAACAAATCATGATGGAAGCCTTCTGTGGCAACCACAGCCACAAAAATAATGAATATCTTGCATATTATGTTGGAAAAGATTGTGAATTTATTTGCCGGGAGGTTGAAAAATTGTAATTTTGTCGGCGTTATGGTCTCATAAAGCCGAAGAGTCGGCAAAGAAAGTGAGATAACTTTCAGAGATAATAGGGAATCCGGTGGAAAACCGGGACAGTACCCGCTGCTGTGAGTTCCGAGGGTGATAATCATGAGATTGTCAATCCGAAAACACTCTTTCACAGAAAAGTCACTGCCGTTGATTGATACGGTGGGAAGGCGTGGAAGAGCGGAACAAGTCAGAAGACCTGCCATGACAAAAATCGTTCTACGCCTGCGGGACTACGGGCAATGCGGTGATATGGTCAAGGCAGTCAGCATTGTTGTTCCTGTTGTCAGGTTGGGCGGTCTTGAAATATTTCCTCAGTCAAAGAAATGCTGTGATCCCGGATGCGTAGCCGAAAAGCGCATACGGGATAATTTTTTTATTGACAGAAACGCAGCATATATGATTAGATACCAATTATTATCGAAATATTTCGTCCTTGGCCTGAGTCTTGTCGCCGCATTGACGGCCTATGGTAAAGAGCCGGGGGACAGCACAGCCCGAAGTCTTGGCGAAGTGGTTGTCACGGCGCAGAGCTACAAGGATGTTATACCGGCGCAGACGCTGAAAGGAGCGGAGCTTGACGCCTTGCGCTCGCACAATGTTGCGGATGCGCTGCGCTTCTTCTCCGGCATCCAGCTTAAGGACTATGGTGGAGTGGGAGGCATCAAAACCGTCAATATCCGATCAATGGGCACAAACCACATGGGAGTCTATTACAACGGTATTGAGCTTGGCAACGCACAGAACGGGCAGGTTGACCTCGGCAAGTACTCGCTTGAGAATATTGAGGCCGTCAGCCTGTACAATGGACAGAAAAGCGATATATTCCAGTCGGCACGCGAATTCGGGTCGGCCGGGTCGATTTATCTGACAACACGCTTCCCGACCTTCAAAGAAGGGCAGACCTCGCGTCTCCGTGTTGGTTTGCGTGCAGGTTCGTTTGACCTGTTCGACGCATCGGTCACCTTTGACTATAAGCTCAGCCGCAATGTCAGTTTCAGCTTCAACGGGGAATGGCTTACGTCGTCGGGAAAATATAAGTTCCGTTACCGTCGCGTGACTCCATCCGGTGAGCTGGCCTACGACACGACGGCCGTCAGACAGAACGGCGATATAGATGCCGTCAGATTTGAGGCCGGAGTGCATGGATTTCTACCTAAAGGGCGATGGAAAGCATTTGTCTATCACTACAATTCGGAGCGTGGCGTTCCCGGAGCGATCGTGAACAATGTGTGGCGCAGGGGTGAGCGTCTGTGGGACCGCAACACATTCGCCCAAGGGATGTTTGAATATGATGTCAGCCGTGTCTGGTCGCTAAAGGTCAACACTAAGTATGCCTATGACTATACGCGCTATGTCAACAATGACGATAAGCTGATCCATGTTGACAATATCTATAAACAGAAGGAGGTCTATCTCTCATGGGCCAACAGGTTCTCCATACTTCCCAACTGGGAATGGTCGGCGGCCTACGATTTCCAGTGGAACGGACTTAGTGAATATACGAGTGTGCACCGCACCACGCATTGGCTTTCGACAGCCACGGCCTTCTCTTTAGGCGACTGCTTTAAGATGCAGGCGAGCGCGTTGGCCACTGTAGTCAATGAAGAGCGCAGGGATCGCGACGAGGCACCTGACAAGTTCAAATTCACCCCCGGAGTGTTCATGAGTCTGAAGCCTCTGCGGCGTCCCAATCTCGTTTTACGGGCTTTTTTCAAACAGAGCTACAGGATGCCGACGTTCAACGACCTGTATTATACCGATATGGGAAATGCATATCTGAAACCGGAATCGGCCACACAATACAATGTGGGCGTTCTCTACGATATTTCGCGGAACGCCGGTCTGTTCCGTTTTTTCAGTATCGGAGTCGACGCATATTATAATGAGGTGAAGGATAAGATCGTGGCATATCCCAAGGGACAGCAGTTCCGGTGGACGATGCTTAATCTGGGCCGTGTGAGGATACGGGGAATCGATGCAAACGCCCATCTGACATTCCGTCTGCCGGGAGAGGTGGATCTCACCGGCAAATTGCAGTACACCTACCAGGAGGCTATAGATGTGACAAATCCGGCAGACAATTACTACAGACACCAGATACCCTACATCCCATGGAACAGTTTCTCGGTGATCGCCATGGGGGGCTGGCGCGGCTGGACCTTCAACTATTCATTCATCTACACCGGCTACCGATATAATCAGCAGGAAAACATCCGCTACAATTATACACAGCCGTGGTACACGAGCGACATCTCGTTGATGAAATCGTTCCGTGTCGGTAGGGTTGAAATGCGTGCCACGGCAGAGGTCAACAATCTTTTTGCTCAGGATTATGACGTGATCCTGAATTATCCCATGCCGAAGCGCAACTATCGTTTCGGGTTAACAATTGAAATCTGATGAAAAGACTATTGTATTATATAGTGGTGTCGCTGATGCTCTGTGAGACGGTCTTGTCGTGCAGGGAAGATGAGCTGGTAGTGCCGACGGAATACGACCTGTTGCCCGGAGGCCCGGACACGGAGTGTGACCCGATAGGCATGTACCTGCTGAACGAGGGCAACATGGGCTCCAACAAAGCGTCGATAGACTATGTCGATTTCCGCAACGGTTACTATATCCGCAATCTGTATGCGGAGCGTAACCCAACGGTGATCAAAGAGCTTGGCGATGTAGGCAACGATATCCAGATCTACGGCTCGCGGTTATATGCCGTGATCAACTGTTCCCATAAGGTGGAGGTTATGGATGCGCGAACGCTGCGCCGCATCGGCCAGATCGACATTCCCAATTGCCGTTATATCAAATTCTCGCGCAACTGCGCCTATGTGACATCCTACGTAGGTCCGGTCCAGATGGATCCCGACGCCCAGGCCGGGGCGGTGTTCCAGGTCGATACCGCGACATTGCAGATCACGGGCAAGTGTACCGTAGGCTATCAGCCTGACGAACTCGAGATCATGGGTGAATATATCTATGTGGCCAACTCGGGAGGTTACCGCGCCCCGAACTATGACCGCACGATCTCCGTCGTTGAGCGTTACGGCATGAAACAGGTGCAGAAGATACCTGTAGGTATCAATCTCCATCGCATCCGCGCCGATAAGTACGGCAAACTGTGGGTGACCTCACGCGGCGACTACAACGGGATTCATTCCAAGCTGTTCGTGCTTGAACGGGAAAGCAAATGGTCTAACAATATGGTTGTGACCGACACGCTCAAGATCCCCTGCACTGAAATGTGTATCTATGGAGACTCGCTTTATTTCTACTCAACGGAATGGAGCAATGCTCTTGAACGCAATACCATCACATACGGAATTGTTGATGTCAGGACAAAGGAGCTTGTCTCAACCTCGTTTATCACCGACGGGACGGAAGCGGATATAGAGATACCTTACGGGATAAATATTAATCCGGCCAACGGGGATATCTACGTCACTGATGCAAAAAATTATGTGTCGTCGGGTCAGCTGCACTGCTACAGCCACGACGGCAAACGTAAGTGGAGCGTCAGAACCGGCGATATTCCGGCTCACATGACATTCTTGTACAAATGAAAAGAGAAGTATTATATTTAGTGGCGGCGTTGGCTCTGTCGGGTTGTGAACAGGAGGTGCCGATGGTCAACTTAGGTATCGATGAGGTCTATAGTGTCTACCGGATGCGCACTCTGCGATTGCACCCGGAATTTCCGGGCGACGGATATGTGTGGACGATGCCCGACCGACAGGGGCGTGATTCCGTTGTCGGCACTCAGCGCGATTATTTCTTTGTCGGAGCCGCCCCCGGAGACTATTATCTTACGTTGCGGATAGCGTCGGGCACGGATCCGGTAGAACATACCACACGGATCCGGGTCTGGGAGGAGGAGGTTGCCTACAGCCGCTATATATCCAATGTGCTGGAATATCGTCCGGCACCGGGGCAGTTTGTCAATGAGCTGCCGGAATATACGGAGGGGGACACGGAAGCCGATATGTGTAAAAAAGTGCTGGAATGTATCGGCGGCAAGAATGATGTGCTTGTGTCGCTGGGTAACTACGGCGGCTATGTCACATTCGCGTTTGACCACACGGTACTGAATGTTCCGGGAGAATATGATTTCCGTATAGACGGCAATTCGTTCTATTCCGCATCCAGCCCCAATCCGGATTCAACGAAACCGGGTGGAAGCTCGGAGCCGGGAATAGTAATGGTGGCCATAGATGCGAATGGTAACGGATTGCCGGATGATCCGTGGTATGAACTCGCCGGAAGTGAATACCGCAGTCCGGGAACGATGCATAATTATTTCGTGAGCTATCACCGGACTCCGGCGGATCATGTGGCCGTCAGGAAGGACGGAAATATTGTCGATGCCGAGTACATACGGTATGAGGGTAATGATGGGGTTACGGGCTATGTTGAAAAGAATGTCTATCACACTCAGGACTATTGGCCGGGGTGGATAAAGGATGATGTCATGACATTCAGCGGCACCCGTCTTGCCCCGAACGGCATTGACGAAAGCCATCAGGGCAGCTATTATGTTCTCTATTGCTATCCATGGGGATATGTCGACAACCATCCCAACAACGTGGGTGATCTGTCGGCATTCAAGATAGACTGGGCTGTTGATGCGTCGGGAAATCCGGTGCATCTCAACGGGGTTGATTTCATCCGCGTGTACACCGGCGTGAACCAGCAATGCGGCTGGCTCGGGGAGACCTCGACCGAGATAGCGCGTGCGGAGGATCTGCATATACCCGACGGGGTAGCATTGCCTGTGATTCCATGATTTTTTAAACTGATTGTCAGAAACAAAATGAAAACAGCGATAACAACTATTCTAATGGCGGCAACGGCTTTTCATTCAGTTGCTTTTGATGAAAATGATTTTGCCTCAGGGGTGTTTGTGCTCAATGAGGATTGGTACGGGCATCAGAATTCGACTATCAACATGTGGTATCCCGATAATGATGATGATCCGTACAATCAGGTCTATTACCGCGTGTTCCAGTCGGTCAATGGCATGGAGATAGGAGCTACGGCCCAGTACGGGCAGATATTCGGAGGAAAACTGTATATAATGGCCAAGCAGCATAAGGATCCGGGCGCGACGACAGCCGGCGGACGTCTGACTGTTGTGGATGCCGCAACAATGAGATGTCTGGCTCAATTGCCGGTGATCAATCCCGGTGGCGTTGCGGAAGATGGCGGCGATTCATTCAGCGGCGTTGTGAGCGGCTCGGCATTGGGTGATGGCCGTGCCTGTTGCGGCGTTACACCGGATAAGGTTTATCTGGGTACCTCCAACGGGATCTATATTCTCGACACGAATACGTATGATGTGACCGGATGCATACCGGGAACGGAAAACGAACTATATACTGGGGATGAGAACAATATCGACGGACAGGGACCTTTGTATCAGAACCAGATAGGAATCATGATCCGCACGCAGGACTATGTTTTCGCTATCAAGCAGGACGACGGAATTCTCGTGATCGATCCGGCGACGGATAGGATTGTTGACAAGATAGAGGGGTGTTTCAGCACTATGGTGCAGGCTGCGGACGGGGCTATATATGCCGGAATGAATCTTGCATCGGGGGATGAGATAAATGATTTCGGGGTGCCGCTCAACCATTATCCCTATGGAAACAATGGCAGCGCGTGGAAAGGGAACGGGTTGCTGCGCATCGATCCATATACGCTCGAGACGCGGCAGATCGACCTGTATCTCGGAGGAGTCCCTCAGTCCTGGTATGCGTGGACGGCCGGAAAACTTGCGGCCTCGGCGAAACGCAATGTCTTGTACTTCACCTATTCTGATCCGTCGAACGGGGCATCCTCCTGGTTTTCCGACTGCATGCTCTACCGCTATGACATAGACCGTGACTTCACGGAACTGATCTATAACTCGTCGATCGACGGCAATCTGTGGTTCTACAGCTCGTCGTTACGGGTCAGCCCGACGGATGACCAGCTATATTGCCATTTTTACTACGGAAGCACAATAGCTAACCAGAACTGGATCTATCGGCGGTACACTGATGAGGGTAGCTCGATAGAACCGAATGCCGAGTGGAAACTGATCAGTAACTACTGGTATCCGGCGATGTTCATATTTCCCGATAATGCGGCTCCGGAGGTGTCGCCGCAGATGCCGACGGAGGTGTCGGTCGGTGAGAGTCCCGTGGTGATCGATCTGTCGGGGATGGTGACAGACGAGGATACGCCTCAGGTGTCGATCGTGAAACGACTCGTTTCCAATTCGAATCCGCGGAGCATCAAGGCTGAGATTGTCAGAGGCGAGCTTGTGCTGACTTCGCTGGAGCCGGGCGAGAGCTCTATTGTGGTGCAGTTTGACTCGAACGGCAAGACCGTGGATCATCTGATGCGAGTAGGGGGCACCTATTCGGGGATAGATGATGTCGGCATGGATGATGCCGCCGGAGAGGTCAGAGTGTACAACATGATGGGTCAGCTCATGAGACAATATTACGGACTGCGCTCCGAGGCCGGCAAGGGGCTTGCCGGAGGAATATATGTGGTTGACAGCAATGGCAAACGCGATAAAATATATGTGAAATAAAACAACAACACACTTAAAGCAATGAAAAGAATAATCTGTTTTTGGCTTCTGACGGCAGTGGTGGGTCTGTGTGCGAGCGCAGGTGACCGGTTTGTCGCAAAGCCGTTTTCGGTCTATGGTCTCGGTGAGACTATTGACCGTTCCATCTATCTGAATATCCCGGATCTGTTTGAGTTTCCCGATGATATAGCCCTGACCGAAAATCTCGACAACCATGGGGTGACGGTGACGGTCAGCAGCGATAACGAGGAGCTGGTGTCGTACAAGACATATTCATGGTATCTGAGATATAACAGGATAACGCTCACACAGCATAAAAATCTGCTTGGTACGGCCAATGTGACCGTCAGTCTGACTTACAATGGCGAGACCGTAGAGAATACGGTTCCGTATGAGTATGTTGAGGTGATAGCGAAACCATTGACAATGTATGCCGATCTCGGGGCGTCGAAAAAACTCGATGTCCTCAGCGGAGTCTCGTCGCGAGGCAATCAACAGAATGTGACCCGAACGGGCGCGGAAAACACGGTCAGTCTGACGCTGCTTGAAGAGCCTGCGCTCGGAACTTGCACGATAGACACGATCCATTACGACAAGATGAATACCGGTTATTACCGCAGCGCGGTTGTCTATACCCCTGTCGCCGGACTTGAAAATTATTCGCGTGACCGGTTCCGTTACCGTATCACTCTCGCGAGCGGAAATTATGCTGATGCCGAAATTGAGGTGCTGATCCGCAAGAACGCACTGGTGTCGCGTATCATAGAGTTTATGCCGGCACCGGGCCAGTTCACGAATGAAGGGACGTATGTCGATCCGTCGTGCATAATCGGCAATGGCAGCGGCAGCGGCACGAATGCCGCGCCTCAGACCACGGGGCTTGTGTCGTTGGGCGGATTCGGCGGTTATGTTATAGTTGGTTTCGACCAGCCTGTCTACAATGATCCGCAGCATCCTTATGGCGTAGATTTCACAATCGGAGGCAATGCTTTCGTGGCTGACTACAAAGGAGTGTGGACGGAGCCGGGCGGCGTGATGGTGAGCCGTGACGACAATGGCAACGGCGAGGCTGACGATGAGTGGTATGAGCTTGCAGGAAGTGACTATTGGTTCAGCACCTCTCACCGCAATATCACCATGACGTATTATGATCCGGCCTATAACAAACGCTATACGGTTCCATGGACTACTGACAACGGAATGGCCGGGGCGTTGCTGACCAATCAATTCCACCAGCAACCCTATTTCCCTGATCCTGCACTTTATCCGGCGGTGGCCAAAAATATGAAGGATGGCACGCTCAGTTATACGGGGACATTGATCCGTTCGTCGCTTGACAAGCGTGTGCCCTCATATATCGAGTTCTACCGGTGTCCGGCGTTCGGTTATTGCGATAACAAGACAAAGCAGAACGGCGACTTGACGGTGGCTACCAATCCATATTACGATGATGAGAACGGGCGTTCGTCGGACGGGTTCGACATAAGCTGGGCCGTAGACAAAAACGGTAATTATGTTGATCTCGATCATATAGACTTCGTGAAGATCTATACGGCAGGATCGGTCAACGCCGGATGGCTCGGCGAGTGGTCGACGGAGGTGACCGGTGTCGGCATCACAAATCCGGATCCGGATTACGTTGCCAAGGACTATTATCTCAACTATGCGTCGATCACGCAGCTACAGGTGCCGGTCGGCGGCAGTTGCCAGTACGAGGGTCTTGCGTTCAAGAACGGAAAGCCGATCAAAGAGGGAGAGCCACGCTGGTGGGTGGATGATGAGAGTGTAGGCACAATCGACAATACCGGATTGTTTACGGGAAAGTCGATCGGCACGACCATGATTCATTTTCAGCAGTATCCCGACGCTCCGGCCGATGAGTTTGATGTTGAGGTCGTGGCTATGACCGGAGTGATGATCGACATTGAGGGCAATGCGTCGACGGTCTCGAACGACTCGATATCCTGTGTGCTGGGTGAGAAGATCTATATCAATGTGGAGTCGCTGACCCAGAACAAAGATCAGCTGAACGGAACGACATCGAACCGGTATATCTACGACAATTACAGCTGGGATAACAGCAATCCGGCTGTAGGCACGATCGATAACGGCACATTCGAGGCTCTTTCCGAGGGGGAAACCATGCTGACCGTCTATTCCGGCGTGGATCCCTCGCTGTCGAGCCAGATAAAGGTGACCGTGGTTCCGATTCCGGAGGCGCAGCTGATCAGTGATCCAATCCGGATTCCGTATTATCAAGCCAGCGGACAACTTACAAATGACAAGATTTTCACTACAGGAAACGATGCCAGAGTAGATATGAAGGCCATCAGAACCGCTATTGACGGAAATGTGTCACTGGCCAACAATGTCGTTGATTATGATTTTGAGTCGTTGGATTTCGGTCGTTATCCGGTTGAATTCTCAACTTCGGCCTACGGGGTGGGGAAGGAGTTCTCTACGGCGTTTGACTACTATGCCGATGATTATGCCACGCCGCGTCAGCTGATTGTCCTGTCGGATGCTGAGGTGTACGGTATAACGGCCGACGGCGGAGGAATCAATGAATATGACCTTCAGCTTGCCGATGGAGATGCGGATGATGTCGTGGCTCAGGGAGCATATGTGTGGATCGCTAAGGGTAACCGCCTTTCGCGATATAACCTTGCAAAAGGGAAGAAAGTGGCTGAGGCGGTTCTTTCGACCGACGGGCCACATGCGTTTGCCATTTATGAAGACCGGATTCTGGTGACGGACGGCGAAAAGGTGCGTCGCTATTACAAGACCGATCTTGAGGCGTGTGGTGAATTCTCAGCCGGCATGGCCGCTGAGGCGATTGCGACGGACGGGACCAGTGTGTGGATCTCGGGGGATGGCAAGATTGCGCAATTCTCTCTTGCCGGATTTATGGAGCAGTCGACAATGGAGCTGCCCGTGGCAGGCGGAACCCGTCTGTATGCGACAGGTGGCAAGGTGTATCAGCCATCAGCGGCCGGAGATGCGATGGCTATGATTGTGGCCGGAGAGGATGGTGTCTCGACTGTTGCATGTGGCGATGCCGTATCGTCGGGAGTGTCATTCCTTGATGCTGATGCCGGGGCTGTTGTGGCTTTCGATAGCGAACATGGTGTGAGGGTCTTTGATGTCGCCACGGGATTGTGGAGTGTCAAGGCTGTGGGATATGATAATATTCCTGATTTGGGCACTGCTTTAAAAGCAGATCCGGCATCTATGGCACTGATGGCAGCTGTTGAACCGAATGTAGCTCCTGTGGCCAAATCGATATCGGCCACGAGCATTTATGAATATGCTACGGCTGTGACTAATTCTACCAAGCTGAAAACGTCATTCTGTAGCGATCAGGAGAATAATTATGATGTTTATGCCAGGATTGGCGAGGGCTCGGAGGACTGGTTGCAGAGTGTCGAACGACAAGCCAACGGCTCGCTGAAGGTTGTTGCCAAGGCCGCAATGACCGTTGATGCCGATTCTGTGGTGTCATTCCGTGCCGAGATTATAGACCATGCCGGAGAATCGGTGTTTACTGAGGTCCCGTTCAAGATAGTTCCAAGGATCTATCGTCCTCTGATCAGAGATTATTCGATAGATGGAGTGGCGGAGACGGATTTCGAGCATTCCGCGCCGATCGGTGACATATTCGTGAGCCAGGGGTCGGCAACTATTATCAAGAACTATTATCTGTACACGGATGAGATAGTGCGTCATTCGCTTCCTGAGAATGTAAATGTGGCCATCTCGGGGGATGAGCTGAGGGTTTCAGCTCCTGCCGGCACGGAAGCGACGGGAGAGATAGTTCTCCAGCGGACCATAGCCTATAAAAATCAGGCGTCGTACACCCCCAAAGTGTTCTCGACCGTCATACCGGTCACAATCTCGGCGTCGACCCAGGGGATTGATGAGGTAGGAGTCCGTACTGTCGGATTCTATCCAAATCCTGCCACGGATCATATTGTGATCGATGTGGAGAGTCAGGCCGCTGTGGAGATCTACACACTTTCGGGAGCGAGGGTTCTTATGACTGAAGCGATGCCCGGCGCACCTGTCAATGTTTCGAATCTCCCGTCCGGAACTTATATTCTCCGGGTCGGTGATGGTCGGAATTGGTTGACCGGAAAACTTATTAAACGCTAAAATACACAGATCGGACAACTCTTTTCTGTCAATATAAGCAGCGGCGGCACTTTCATGTGAATGAAGGTGTCGCTTTTTTTGAAAGTATGAAGTGGCTGAAAATTAGTTTGTTTTGAGACGTTTACTTTGGAAAAACAAAAAAAAATGAATTATGATGGTAAAAATATTTGGAGGAATGGAATTTTGTGCTTAACTTTGCAATCGCTTTTGAGGCCGTACAACGGCACTTGATAGCAGACCCGCCTCTTTAGCTCAGTTGGCCAGAGCACGTGATTTGTAATCTCGGGGTCGTTGGTTCGAATCCGACAAGAGGCTCAAAACAGCCGAAGGATAGCTTCGGCAGAGGAAAATGAAATAATTATTTTCTCCGGGCGTGTTCCAGAGTGGCCAAATGGGGCAGACTGTAAATCTGCTGGCTTTCGCCTTCGGTGGTTCGAATCCATCCGCGCCCACAAAATAATGCGGAAGTAGCTCAGTTGATAGAGCATCAGCCTTCCAAGCTGAGGGTTGCGAGTTCGAATCTCGTTTCCCGCTCCATTCCTGCCATCAAGTCTTTCCTCCCCCATCAGTCGCCACTTGGCCTCGTTAATACAGGGCTGCCCCGCCGCATTCGCGGGGTTGGACAGCGTATGCTTCTCATGCAGGACGCCACAAAAGGTAACCACTTTTAGGAGACTACCATGGGTAAGGAAAAATTTGAGCGCAAAAAGCCTCACGTAAACATTGGTACCATTGGTCACATCGACCATGGCAAGACCACTCTTACCGCCGCCATTACCAAGGTTGCCGGTCTGATGGGGAAGGGAACCTTTGTTGATTATGAAAATATCGACAAGGCTCCTGAAGAAAAGGAACGCGGTATTACCATCGCGACCGCCCATGTCGAATACGAAACCGACAAGCGTCACTATGCGCATGTGGACTGCCCCGGTCACGCCGACTACATCAAGAACATGATCACCGGTGCCGCTCAGATGGACGGCGCCATCCTGGTCATCGCCGCCACCGACGGCCCCATGCCGCAGACTCGTGAACACATCCTGCTCGCCCGCCAGGTGGGTGTGCCCTATCTGCTTGTGTTCATGAACAAGTGCGATCAGGTTGATGATCCTGAACTGCTCGAACTCGTTGAAATGGAAATGCGGGAACTTCTTTCCGCCAACGGCTTCCCCGGCGACGATGTTCCCGTTATCCGCGGTTCCGCTCTGAATGCGCTGCACTGCGATGATCCTGACGCTCCTGAAGCTCAGTGCATCAAGGATCTGCTGGATGCCTGCGACAACTACATTCCCGATCCGGTTCGTGAAATCGACAAGCCTTTCCTTATGCCCATCGAAGACGTGTTCTCGATTTCCGGCCGTGGCACCGTGGTGACCGGTCGTGTGGAACGCGGCATTATCAAGGTTGGCGACAACGTGGAAATCGTGGGTATCAAGCCTACTCAGACTTCCACCTGCACCGGTGTGGAAATGTTCCGCAAGCTGCTTGATCAGGGCGAAGCTGGCGATAACATCGGTGTGCTGCTGCGCGGCATCAAGCGTGAAGAAGTGGAACGCGGCCAGGTTCTCGCC
>OFFH01000532.1_pt1 | contig 27454 bp, 14 predicted proteins | sample 1521341 | NCBI WGS metagenome assembly OFFH01 (sample SAMEA3504108, study PRJEB24116) | mouse gut metagenome | biome: mouse gut; feature: mouse-associated habitat; material: faeces | place: Denmark | collected 2011 | reverse complement strand
GGTAGTATATCTTATATACCTATTGATGACTGGTGTTCCGGTTTCTTCCCCGGCAGTATGTGGCTCACATATCATCTGACCGGAGATCAGAAATGGTTACCATTGGCCGAAAAATATACAGAAGCTCTTGATTCGGTAAAACATCTGAAGTGGCATCATGATGTAGGTTTTATGATCGGTTGCAGTTATCTGAACGGATACCGTTTGGCGGACAAGAAAGAATATAAAGATGTAATTATTGAAACAGCTAAGTCGCTATCTACTCGTTTTCGTCCGAATGCAGGCGTTATTCAGTCATGGGATGCCGATAGAGGCTGGCAGGGAACGCGTGGATGGAAATGTCCGGTGATTATTGATAATATGATGAATCTCGAACTTTTATTTGAAGCAACTGCTCTTTCCGGTGATTCTACTTTCTATAATATTGCAGTGAAACATGCTGATACAACGATGGCTCACCATTTCCGTCCGGACAATAGCTGCTACCATGTGGTAGATTACGATCCGGAGACAGGCGAAGTGCGTAAGAAACAAACTGCACAGGGATATGCTGACGAATCTTCTTGGGCTCGTGGACAAGCTTGGGCACTCTACGGATACACTACTTGCTATCGCTATACGAAAGACAAGAAATATCTCGATCAGGCTCAAAAAGTGTATAATTTCATCTTTAATAATAAGAATATGCCGGAAGATCTCGTTCCTTACTGGGATTACGATGCTCCGAATATTCCGAACGAACCGCGTGATGCTTCTGCTGCCGCTTGTACAGCTTCTGCCCTTTACGAACTGGATGGCTACTTGCCGGACAATCACTACAAGGAAACCGCTGATAAGATTATGCAGAGTTTAGGCTCGCCTGCTTATCGTGCAAAGGTTGGAACAAATGGCAACTTTATCCTGATGCATTCAGTAGGTAGTATTCCTCACGGTCAGGAAATCGATGTTCCTTTGAACTATGCTGACTATTACTTCCTGGAAGGACTGATGCGTAAAAGAAATTTGGAAAAGAAATAAGGAATAAGAAATAACAAAAAATAATGAACGGTAAGCAGTGAACGATGAATGCTCTAAGGATTCTAACGTAACATGTTTACCGTTTATCATTCAGCATTGATTGTTTATTATTCCCCTCTTATCATTTATTACTAACCTGTTTAAATCATTTATCATAGACTATCATGAACAAACCTATTAACCTTCTTGTAGGAGGTCTGACGCTGTTTGCCGCACAGGGTTGCAAGGCTCCGAAGCAAGTGCCTCAACAAGCAGAACATCCCAATATAATTTATGTATTCCCCGATCAATACCGTAATCAGGCGATGGGCTTTTGGAACCAGGACGGATTCCGGGATAAAGTAAATTTTAAAGGAGACCCCGTGCATACTCCCAATTTGGATGCGTTTGCGCGTGAATCGATGGTATTGTCGTCTGCACAGAGCAATTGCCCGTTGAGTAGCCCTCATCGTGGAATGTTACTGACCGGTATGTACCCGAATAAAAGCGGTGTACCATTGAATTGTAACTCCTCACGTCCGATCAGCTCCTTACGCGAAGATGCGGAATGTATTGGCGATGTATTCAGCAAAGCAGGTTACGACTGTGCCTATTTCGGTAAACTTCATGCTGACTTCCCAACTCCGAACGATCCCGAACATCCGGGGCAGTATGTAGAAGAGAAACGTCCAGCATGGGATGCTTATACTCCGAAAGAGCGTCGTCATGGTTTTAATTACTGGTATTCTTACGGTACATTTGATGAACACAAGAACCCGCATTATTGGGATACGGACGGCAAGAGACATGATCCGAAAGAATGGTCGCCCCTGCATGAAGCGGGCAAGGTCATTTCTTATCTGAAAAATGACGGTAACGTACGCGATACCAAGAAACCATTCTTTATTATGGTGGGTATGAATCCTCCTCACAGCCCGTACCGTTCTTTGAATGACTGTGAAGAACAGGATTTCAATCTTTATAAAGACCAGCCTTTGGATAGTCTGTTGATTCGCCCGAATGTAGATTTGAAGATGGAGAAGGCAGCATCCGCCCGCTATTATTTCGCTTCCGTAACCGGTGTGGACCGTGCTTTCGGTCAGATTCTGGAAACATTGAAAGAGATGGGATTAGATAAGAACACAATTGTCATCTTTGCTTCTGATCATGGTGAAACGATGTGCAGCCAGCGTACTGATGATCCGAAGAATTCCCCTTATTCTGAATCTATGAATATTCCGTTCCTAGTTCGTTTTCCCGGTAAGATTCAGCCGAGGGTGGATGATTTGTTGCTTTCCGCTCCTGATATTATGCCTACGGTGCTTGGCTTGTGCGGGCTGGGTGATTCTATTCCGGCAGAAGTGCAGGGACGTAATTTTGCTCCTCTTTTCTTCGATGAAAAGGCGGAAATTGTTCGTCCTACCGGTGCGCTGTATATACAGAATGTTGATGGTGATAAAGATGAAAATGGATTGGTGCAGACTTACTTCCCTTGTTCAAGAGGTATCAAGACGGCTCAATATACATTGGCTTTATATATCGACCGTGATACGAAGCAATTGAAGAAAAGCCTTTTATTCGATGATGCGAAAGATCCATATCAACTGCATAACTTGCCTTTGGAAGAAAATAAAGAGATTGTGGCGCAACTTTGCGGTGAAATGGGAGCTATGTTGAAGGAGATTAACGATCCTTGGTATACGGAAAAGATCTTGTCGGACAGGATTTCCTATTAACTGTTAGTTGTTAAGCCTGTATAGCTAAAATGACAACATCCCGCAGGGAAAGCTTGCTCCAGCGCTACGCTGGTAGATTATTGTTTACTTTGATATGTATTTGAATGAAAAATAGTTGTTTTCTAATATTATTCCTGTTCGGAAGTTTCTCTTCAATTTTCGCCCAATTCATCGGGTTTGAAGAGAAAGTACCCGAAGCATTTAAGGTTTCCGGAAAAGGTGAAGTGAAAATCTCTTCTCTTTTCTACAAGGAGGGTGAAAGTAGTTTGGAATGGGACTTTCAGCCCGGATCTATGTTAGATGTTCAAATAGCTCCTTTATCGTTGAATGCGAGAAATGAGAAGCAGTTTGGCATTACCTTGTGGATTTATAATGAGAAACCACAGCAGGATTCCATTCGTTTTGAATTTTTGAATAAGGCAGGAGAAGTCTCTTATTGGTTCTCTTATCGTTTACAGGCTGCAGGTTGGCGGGCTTGTTGGATCTCTTTTGAGTATATGCAGGGCGATAAGAAAGATAAAAAAATCGTAGCTTATCGACTGGTTGCCCCGCAACGGAAGGGACGTTTCTTGATCGTCTGACTTTCCCCGAAAAGAAAATGAATCTTCGTACTACTCCCGACCAGCAGTTGCCTGCCAATAATGGATTGTCTAATCGTGACCTATGGCATTGGTGTCTTGTATGGAAATGGGAACAACAGTCGTATGATATCCCTCTGCCTTCTAAATTGCCAAGCGGACAAAAGAAAGAATTGAAGACTATCGAACAACGTTTGACAGATTTCCTGGAAGTAAAGAAAGCACCGCAAGGAGCTATTAATGCTGCTTATAAGACGTTTGAAAAGGCTGCAATTAGTCCGTCCATCGCCGGAACGGGATTTATAGGGACTCCTATTGTTGCTCCTGATGAACAGGACAAGAAGAAAGGGGAGATGTCGTGGAATGATATTGAAACAATGCTGTCCGGTTTTGCTTATGATGCTTATTATAATCAGAATGAAACGTCAAAGAAGAATTATTTCACCGTATTCGATTACGCTATTGACCAGGGATTTGCATACGGTAGCGGTATGGGGACTAATCACCATTATGGTTATCAGGTGCGTAAGATATATACGACTGCCTGGCTGATGCGCGATGCAATCTACAAGCATTCTCATCGGGAAGCTTATCTTTCTACATTGCGTTTTTGGGCTGCTTTGCAGGAAACGCGTCAGCCGTGTTCTCCAACGCGTGATGAATTATTGGATTCTTGGCACACGCTATTGATGGCGAAATTTATCTCTGCTATGATGTTTCCCGATGCCAGAGAACAGGCGCAGGCTTTGAGTGGTTTGTCGCGTTGGTTATCTACTTCTTTGCGCTATACTCCGGGAACGATTGGTGGTATAAAAGTAGATGGCACGACTTTCCATCATGGTGGTTTCTATCCGGGATATACCACTGGAGTACTTGCTACTGTAGGACAATATATCGCATTTACTAATGGCACAAGTTTTGAGCTGACAGAGGATGCACGTAAACACATGAAATCTGCTTTTATTGCTATGCGTAATTATTGTAATTTTTATGAATGGGGTATGGGTATCAGTGGTCGCCATCCTTTTGGAGGGAAGATGGGAAGTGATGATATTGAAGCTTTTGCTAATATAGCTTTGTCCGGTGATTTATCGGGTCAGGGAAATACGTTTGATCGTGGTCTGGCTGCCGACTATTTGCGTCTGATACGCAATAGTGATACTCCGAATGCACGTTTCTTTAAAAAGGAAGGGATTCAGTCGGCACAGGCTCCACAGGGATTCTTTGTGTATAATTACGGGTCGGCGGGTATTTTCCGTCGTGCGGACTGGATGGTGACGTTGAAAGGATATACAACCGATGTATGGGGAGCTGAAATCTATGCGAAGGATAATCGTTACGGACGTTATCAGAGTTATGGATCGGTACAGATTATGGGGAAAGGAAATCCTGTCTCACGTACCGGGAGTGGCTTTGTGCAAGAAGGATGGGATTGGAATCGCTTACCGGGTACAACGACTATTCATTTACCTTTCGAATTACTTGATAGCCCGTTGAAGGGAACGACTATGGCTCATTCTAAAGAAAACTTCTCAGGTAGCAGTTCTTTGAGTGGAGAAAATGGAATGTTTGCCATGAAGTTGTCTGAACGCGATTATGAGAACTTTACACCGGATTTTGTGGCTCGTAAGTCTGTGTTTTGTTTCGATAACCGGATGGTTTATCTGGGTACGGGAATAACGAATTCGAATACGGATTATCCTACGGAAACCACTCTTTTCCAGACGAAATATAATGGAAAAGACTCCAAAGTAGGAGAGGATAGCTATTGGTTACATGATGGCTATGATAATTATTATCACGTGGTGGACGGAACTGTTCGTTCACAGGTGGCAGAGCAGGAATCACGACATGAAAAGACGCGGGCAATTACTAAAGGAAAGTTCTCCTCTGCTTGGATAGAACATGGAAAAGCTCCGAAAAATGCAACTTATGAATATATGGTTTTGATACAACCTTCTGTTTCTGATCTTGACGAACTGCGTAAAACTTCTCCATACGAAGTGTTACAACGCGATCAGACTGCTCACGTTGTTTATGATAAAAAAACAGGTATTATGGCGTATGCTGCTTTTGAAGTTTATCAGCCTGCCGATGATAAAGTGTTCGCCGCTATTCCTGCGGAAACAATGGTGATGTATGTAAAGGAACCTGATAAAGGCATCCGTTTAAGTGTCTGTGATCCGAATCTGAATATAAGAGAGAAGACATATACAACGAAAGAACCTAGTCGTCCTATTACTAAGGAGATACGGCTTAAAGGACATTGGACATTGACAAGTCCGATGGAAAATGTCCGTTTGGAACAACAGGGAAATCAGACCGTAATGACGGTAACCTGTCAGCATGGACAGCCGGTTGAGATGCTCATGGAAAATAAATGATTAGTGAATAAGATAAGAGAAAACAAGGATTTAAAGAGAGAGTATTGAGTTATTCTGTTTCTATGAAAAAAGAGAAGACCGGTTCTTGGGAGCCGGTCTTCTTTGTGTTTACTATGGTGTGGTTGAACACTTTCTTTTCTTATTACTTATTCAGCCTCCATTCGAAACCATCTTTAGTATCTTTGATTTCAAATCCGAGTGCTGTCAGTGTATTGCGGATTTCGTCGGAAGTAGCCCAGTCTTTGTTGGCTTTCGCTTTCATACGTTGTTCCAGCAGCATATCTACTACTTTGCCGTAGGCTGCTTCACGACCATCAGAAGAACCTTTTTCTTCTTTCAATCCCATTATATCGAAGCTGAACAGATGGAATGTTTCTTTCAAGTCTTTCAGGTCTTCGGCGGATATGGTGGCATTGCCGGCAATGATATTGTTGATAATGCGGGCACCTTCGAAAAGCTGTGCGATGACAATCGGTGTGTTCAAGTCGTCATTCATTGCTTCATGGCATTTAGCGCGCAATTCTTTCACATTGATTCCCGCTGAAGTTGCCGATGCGGGAGTAATCTTATCCAATGCATCGATGGCTTCCATCAGGCGTTGTAGCCCTTTTTCGGACGCTTGCAGTGCTTCATTGCTAAAGTCTACCGTGCTGCGGTAATGAGCTTGCAGAATGAAGAAACGGATTGTCATTGGTGTGTAGGCTTGTGCCAGCAGCTTATGAGTACCGTTGAAGAATTCGTCCAAAGTGATGAAGTTGCCGAGTGATTTACCCATCTTGGTTCCGTTGATGGTAATCATGTTGTTGTGCATCCAATAGTGAACCATGTCATCACCTTGTGAGGCTACCGATTGTGCGATTTCACATTCATGGTGAGGGAAAATCAAGTCCATTCCTCCTCCGTGAATATCGAAGTGTTCGCCTAGGTATTTGCGCCCCATAGCGGTACATTCGGCGTGCCATCCGGGGAAACCGTCACTCCATGGAGACGGCCAGCGCATGATGTGTTCCGGTTGTGCTTTTTTCCAAAGGGCAAAGTCGGCGGGATTGCGCTTTTCGCTTTGTCCGTCAAGATCGCGGGTGGTATTCAGTACGTCATCCAGATTGCGTCCGGATAGTTTTCCGTAATGGTGATCTTTGTTGTATTTGGCTACGTCAAAGTAGACAGACCCTTCGCTTTCATAAGCATATCCTGCATCCAGAATCTTCTGTACCAGTTGGATTTGCTCAATGATATGCCCTGAAGCATGTGGCTCGATGCTTGGAGAAAGTACATTCAGTGCTTCCATTGCTTTGTGGTAACGGTTCAGGAAATACTGGACAACCTCCATTGGTTCCAATTGTTCCAGGCGTGCCTTTTTGGCAATCTTGTCTTCTCCGTCATCAGCATCATGTTCCAGATGTCCTACATCGGTAATGTTGCGTACGTAACGTACTTTATATCCTAGGTGGGTGAGATAGCGGAATAATACATCAAAAGTAATAGCCGGACGGGCATGTCCTAAATGAGCATCTCCGTAAACAGTCGGTCCGCACACATACATGCCTACATGGGGGGCATGAAGCGGCACGAAGGTTTCTTTCTTTCTGTCTAACGTGTTGTAAATGGTAAGTTGATGTTCCATAACATTTTATATTTGTTTTATTGGAATTGCAAAGTTAGTATAAAATTCGGATATGCGTTCTATCTTTGATGAGTTGTTTTTGGTTATTATTGGCTGCAAAACTTATCAATAGCTTCTGCTACACCGTCTTCTTCGTTGCTTAGAGTGATGTAATGGGCTGCTTTTTTTACAGGTTCTTGTGCATTTCCCATGGCAATTCCCAGTCCTGCAAACTTAATCATAGACAAATCATTATAGCCATCTCCCATTGCTATGACTTCTTCTCGTGCTACTCCTATTTTTTTCAATAAGACAGCAAGAGAAAGGGCTTTGTCAATTCCTTGCGGAACTAATTCGAGGAAATAGGGCTCTGAACGGAAAACATTAATATGTCCTTGTAGCCGGAGACTAAGTTCTGCTTCAAGCGGAATGAGTTTATCTGCGTCTCCTACGATGAGGCATTTGGCTACAGGAAGCGTGATCTCTGTGAGGAAGTCGTTTGTTTCCCGTACTGCCATTTTATTGAGAAAGGCCTCTTTCTGTACGTATGGGTCTTGAGAGTTTTCTGTTATTATATCTGCTCCGTCGTATGTTAATATGCTTAACTGATGGATACGGGCATATTCGTAGAGCACTGGAACTACTTCATTGGGCAACACATTTTCATATACCATCTCTTTTGTTTCCCAATTGATAATTTCACCTCCGTTATAGGAAAGAATGAAACCTCCGAATTCATTCATCCGTAATTCGTTGGCTAATGGTACAATACCATAAGTAGGTCGTCCGGAAGCTAATACGAGTCGTATTCCTTGCTCTTGTATACGTATTAGGGTTTCCCTGTTGCGGGGAGTAATTTCTTTTTTAGAATTGGTGAGTGTGCCGTCAAGGTCGAGCACGATAAGTTTGTATTTCATGTAGCGTTGTTTTGGGTGCAAAGATAGATTAAAAAAGTTTTTCTGCAAGGTGGTGGGGGAAAAGATGTAGTTTTAGCTAAAATTGTACTATTGTATTCAAGCTAGTCGTTGTTTGTTCTACTTGGCAGATGCTTTTGTGAAGTATGGAATATTAATTAAAGAAGATTCTAATAAAAATAAAAACCGCTTTCAGCTTTCAGTTCTTCCAAAAGTCCCCATTTCATCGGTGGTTTTGCCTGAAGGCACACCTGAATGCAGAAGTGTATAATTTCAGTTCCTTTTTTGATGCTGTATCTACTTGCAATAAAGGTATTGTTCGGTTGTAACGGAGCCTGCATTTCATGAAAACAGAACCTCTGTTTTACCGAGATAGAGGCTTTGTCCTGTTCAGCCCACGCCTCAACGGTTTTCTGCCCACAGGTAAGCAATCTCAAGCCCATGTCTCGATGTTTTTTTGCCCACAGGTAAGCAACCCTAAGCCCACGCTCCGATGGAGCTTTGCCTGCATGCTGGGTATATATATCCCGCTTGGTGAGTATATATATCCAGTATGGTGAGTATATATACCCACCATGCTGAATATATAGATGCAATCTGTTGAATCTACAGATGTACCAATTCAAGTATTAATAGATGAGAACCAAGGTGTTAACACCTGACGACTAGGCTATTAACATCTGACAGTTCATCTATTAATACCTGACAATGGATTTGCTATCAGCCTATTTTCATTAGCTATAATGATATCCGGATTAGCTATAATGATATTGGTTTTAGCTCAAAGGATATTTTGAAAAGACAAGGTGAAACCGATAATGTCCTGTTTCACCTGATTTCACCCCTCGCTTTCACCCGCTATAGCCTTATTCATCGGCATTTCAAGAATCAGGTGAAAGCGATGAATGGCAATAATCTTATAGTGGCATTTATGATACTTTATTTAACGTGAAGTCTTAGAACTCACGTTAAATAAGAAAGGGGAATAGCTAAACTCCCCATTCTTTCAGAAGAAGGATGATGGAGTTATCATTGAGTTTTCCCCTACATCAGCCTTTCTGTTTGACACATACTTGTTTACAGTTTTCCGGAAGGCTAGAAGCGCACCTCTACGGATTTGCCATTGTCTACTTTATATTTTCTGACCGTCTTGTTGTCTTCCTTAATGACTACCAGTAAGCGTTCTCCTTTGTCACGTTTCACTTCTATATCATATATCTTGCCAAATGCGCAAATGCGTCTGATAGCCATTTCATTCCAGCTTTTCGGTAGTTGTGGTGTCAATGTAAAAGCGTTCAATGCAATGGGGCGTATGCCAAACAAGCCTTCCGTCATAATACGGCAATACAATGCGCTCTCGGTCGATAAATGCCTCTGATTTCCTTCCGGCCATGCTTCTACAGCGTAAGGTACATGGTCGCCCAATAAACGGGTTGTAGAATATTGCTCTAGATATTTAGTCGCGATATCTCTGGCACCACAAGCGTAACTTCCACGGAAAGCGTAAAGTGTGGAGCGATCCCAATAGGTAGAAGTGCCCGACTGTGTCAATAAGCCATTCTCCATCCATAATTTATCTGAAAACAAGGCGGCTATCGTGCCTTCTGCCTGGTCGTAGATGCCCATGGTCAGGGGGATGCAAATCCACGAACGTAGCACTGTGTTGCCATCATAATAGCGATAGGTGTCATAACCTTCCACCTCTCGGGCAAAATAAGTATGAATATTCTTATAAAGTTCGGCAGCTTCCTTGCGGTAAGATTTGATCAATTTCTCTTCCTTATTCAAGGCTTTTCCCAAATGTGCGGCTGAAATCAGAGCATCATAATATAAAGAAGAAGTACATAGATTGGCTTCTCCGGAAGGGAAACGATTCTCCAGTTCATCGGAATCCGATGTCACTACTCCTTCCGCATTCAGTTTCCGGTGGCAATACTCTAGACTCCACTTAATCAGCGGCCATAATTTTTCTGCTTCGGCATGTTTTCCGGATGCCAAAGCATAGCGTGCCGCGCCGTAAGCAACCATTGCCACATCTCCACGATCGCCCGCCACACCGAAACAGTCCAGTCCTTCGGCAATGATAGAGGAGGGCAGTGGTTTATATTCATCATTCATATATCGCATGAACAGGCTGAAAGAATCCATTGCCGAGCGATTGCCCGCCTGATAGCCCAAATAAGGGAAAAACGGATTGATGTATTCTGCCTGATCGTTTGCCCAGATGGCTGCATAATACGCTTCTCCTCCAGGACTTTGCATATATCCTCCTTGGGTGTCGAATATGCTTTCCGAACTGCGTATCTTGGCAAACGAAAACATTGTATTGATGACTTTATTGGGTGTTTCAAGCACCAGATTGTTTCGTAACTGTCGGAGGAAGTCGCGGCGCGCTTCCAGTTCCCGGTCTGCATGCAGCGTAAGTTCCCGGTCATGCTCTTTATATCCGGCATAGATCACTTGGAACCATGCCTTTTCGCCGGATTCTAACTGAAATGTTCCCTCTTTCACGGAAGATGAGAACGTGGCTGTCAGCCGATAACTGCCTTCCACTCCTTTCTCTTGATCGGTGCGATAGGAGAGGGTGAGTGACGGAAACTCAACCGTCAGCGGACGGTCTGTCGTATTTTCCAGTTCATATTTCTCACAAAACGCCGGATGGGAAGCGGAAGGGAAAAGAGTGCGTACTAATGCGACGCCTCTATCGGCATAGATGCTTCTCACTGTCATAAACCCGCTTAGTGAGACGGTTTCCACCTTTTCGCCTGTCAAAGGCTGTCCGTTTACGGTGCACAGGTGTGCCCAGTCTCCATTAAAATGATGTTGCAAGCTGCCATGCGTATCGTTCGGAATGGTTCGGAAAGTGGGCAGAATAAGATTACGGTCGATCATCCATTCGCCTCTGTCGTTTACACCGTAGCGCAACACGACCGACATTTTCAGTCCGCTCATCTCAATGTGATCCTGGTGTGCGCCGTTTACTTGCCAATAAATGCTATCGGGCGAAGCAATCGTCCATCTTGTAGCTTCATGAGCATTTAATAAACCGGCACACGACAAGAGCACTGCCGCTGTAAGCCAACCCATATTTCGCTTTAGATTCATATTTCGATATTTGGTTAATGTGAGTTATTATTCTACAGGGTCAGCCGCACTCCGATTTGGTTTTTACTGCCACCACTATCCCTCCTCTTTTTCTACCATTGAATAGCTTGATCCTGATCAGGAATCAATGTATTGATCTTACGTTCCAACACCAACGAGCCGCGAGCGTTGAACACAATCGGGTTGGAAGGATCGGAAGTGAAGTCGGTGTAGTTATACTGCATCTGCATCGTCACGTAGTAGTGTTTCAGGTAAGGCTGTACGGGGTCCATGTTGCTGCGTATCTCGTACGTACAAGTACCGCTTTGCAGGTTCATCTCGTTTGCGGCATCGCCCGGGCGCAAAGTCAGTGTGCCTGAAACGGTACCGCTTTCATCCGTCGTGCCGGGATTAAAGGTGACAATCACCTTGTACTTGCTGCGGTTCACGTCTTCCTCCCACACCGTTCCTGCATAGAAGAACACACTGTTTTCATCGACTACCGACACGTTACGTTCGGAAATCGTGGCAGGGTCGGTGGTTTCTCCGTCCATATAGATGTTCATGCTCGTGGCAGAGTACTTGCCCGAGTAGTCGTTGAACAGGTTGATCTTCAGCAGCGCCTTTCGCCATCCCTTCCACATGTTAGGAGTGTAGCCCTCGCCGGGTTCGATGGTGAGTGGAAGCACCCACTTCTCCACCAAGTCCAGATTGGTAAAGTTGAAGTCTATCGTATAGGATTGCACGTTGCTTCCTGCCGGAATGTGGCATGTTTCAGAAGCAAGAGAATAAAACGTTTCGGGCAGTTGCCTATAATAAAGGTCGGTGCGATGGAGAAACTTGGCTATGTTCAGCACATCGAGCGTGTCATTGTCTACTCCTATCTTCACCTCCAGGTTGTTGGTATTATCAGTGGTTCCACTCACGATGACGGGCAGTTGGTAAGAGCAGACGCCATCGGGGTTGTAGCGCAAATAGATATTTGATATACCCGTTGCATCTACCGGAGCTTTGAAGGAAATCATTTGTTCATACAGTTCGTCTTTCCATTCGTCATTGCAGGCACTGAAGGCGATACATGCCAACAGTGCGATAGCTATATATAATTTCTTCATATCGTTCTGTGTTTATTATCGGATTAATCGTAATCTTCCCATCCAGGGGCTTGTGTCATATTCTTATTGCGTTTCAGTTCGTTGTAGGCAATCGGCCAGAAATACTGTTTGCGCGAGAATGAAGTTTGCAAGTAGGGCACCCGCACCGGTGTATAGAATTCGATAGCGTGCGCTTTGTTCATCAGTGTGTTGCAACCGTATATCTGTTCCGCTTCGTCTACGGGAGCGTCTTTCCAGCGGCGTAAGTCCCAAAAACGTTGATTCTCGGCAAAAAACTCGATCTGGCGTTCGTGTTTCAGCTGGCGGCGGAAAGCATCTGGGTCATTATACACAACGTCGTTGTAGTCGGGCACTCCGGCACGCATGCGCACCGGCTTCACTCCGCGACGCATCTCTTCCATGTCTCGTTGGATGGTGTAGGTGGTAGCTCCATCCCACGAACTAATCTGATAAGTGCCGGTCAGTTCGTTCAACGCTTCGGCATACATCAACAGAATGTCGGCATAGCGGATGGCAGGATCTACCTTCTCTTCCATCTTGCCTTCGTTCGTGTTGCAGTCTTTGGGATGGATAAACTTCATCACACCGATACCGGTAGGAATCCAGCGCTCATTACCGTTGGTCCGTCCGTTGGATTCTCCTCTATAATAGAACACTTGCTGATTTTTATATCCATCTTCTTTGGCACTCAAACAGAACCACATCGAACCGCTGAACGCCACCGAAGCATAGAAACGCGGCTCACGGTTGGCATATTCGAAATAAACGCCGTTGCGTAGGTGGTCGTAGGGATGTTCATCCTTGTTATCATCGGCAGTGAACTTCTTGGGGCAAGTGGCACGATCGAACGGTTTTCCGTCTGCCATAGCGTATGCATCGCACTGCTTCATGGTCACTCCGTGGATATTCCAGCCACCAGCCGTGCCGGGCAACTGATGTTTCGCCAAGTCGGTGACACCCATGTCTTTCAGCTCGCCATTGTGGTTGTTGTTCTTTCCCCGAGTAAAAATAAGTTCCGGATTCTCCGATGCGAACAGTTCGCCGTTGAACACAGACCGATAGGACTCAAACGGGTCAATGTTCTGCCAACCGTCGGGGAAGTCTTGATGGGAGTAAACAGGATGTTCGGGCGGAGTAATGGTGTTCGGATATGCTTCATCCGTGGTGTTTGTGCGCACCTGGCTGGTGTAAAGTCGGTAAAGGTTTCTGCTCTCTGCCAATTCAATGAGGTCACGTGCGGCAGCGGCAGCCTTCGCCCACTTACTTTCGTCGTATGTCTGTGAGATGAGGATGCGTCCCGTTTTGTCGGTGAAGTCCGCCATCTCCGTATTGCCGTTTGCCAACGGACTGGCGGCGAAAAGATAGGCTTTGGCACGCACAGCCAGCGCGGCTCCTTTCGTGGCGCGGGCAATGTTTACATTGTTTCTCTTCTCCACCAATTCGGTGGCGGCCTGTGCCATCTGCGTGGCTATGTATTCGGCGCACTCATCATAGCTGCTGCGAGGAAACGAAAGGTTGTCATACGATTCTGTATAGTCTGCACCTGCATCGGGCATAATGGGCACCGGACCATACTTGCGCAACAACAGCCAATAGAGGTATGCCCGCACGAAACGAGCCTGTCCTTTCACGTCCGTAATCTCTTCAGGGGTCAGGTCTTTATTCTTATCTACGTTCTGAATAAGGATGGAGGCCTGACGGATGCCTTCGTAAGACTTTGGCCAAGAGGTGGTATAGTAGTCCTGATAGGCATAGCCGTACCCGTATTCGCCCAACTTGAAACGGCGGAAGCGCTCTCCGTTGTTTCCTTCGTTGAACACCATGTCGTCAGAGTAATTGGTAGGACACACGTCGCTGTGGGCAATTTCCAGATTGTCACCCTGCAAGGCACTGTAGCAATAAGACAGCCACTGCAAAGTATTATCTTTATTTTCAAAGATGTGGTCTTCACTTTGCTGGTCTTTGAAGTAGCGTTGCATGTCCATGTAGTCTGTGCAGGAGGTGACGCTCAGACTCAATCCTGCCATCACCATTCCCAGTAAGATATATTTTCTTGTTTTCATAACACTTCTTGATTATAAGTTGATAGTCATTCCTAATGTATATGTTTTCGACAGCGGATATTTCTGTCCATTGGAGCTGCCCATCTCGGGATCCCATAGTTTGAAACTTGAGAATGTGAGGAGATTGGTGCCCATCAAATAGAAACGTATGTTATCTATATGAAGCTTGTTGACAAACGTCTTTGGCAGGGTATAGCCAATCTCCAGCGTTTTCAGACGCATGTATGAACCATCTCGTAGCCAATAGGTAGACGCGCGGTAGTTATTGTTGTTGCCTCCGAAGCTCAAGCGCGGATATTCTGCATGAGGGTTTTCATTGCTACCTAGCGACCAATACTTGCCTACTACGTTCGTCAGAATATTTCCCCAGTCTCCTTCGCTGAACGGATATACCGTATAGCCGTTGATAAAGAACGATGATTTGCCTGCCCCCTGAAAGTGGACGTTGAAATCTATGCCTTTCCAAGAAGTAGACAGTCCGAAACCGTAGACCAGGTTAGGGCGGGTGGTGGCGCCAATAGGCACAACATCGTCGTCGTTGATGCGTCCGTCGCCGTTCACGTCCTTATATTTGATGTCGCCGGGTGCTACCTCACCGAACATCTGTTGCGGGCTTTGACGTATTTCGTCATAATCTTTGAACAGGCCTTCGGCTATCAAGCCGCGTGCTTGGTCTACGCGAAAACCTGCCTGTCTTGTATATCCGTAGTGGCTGTACTCCTCGTCATACTCAATGATGTTGTTTTTGCTGTATGTCATATTGGCGCGCAGGGTCAAGTTGGCTTCTCCCATCTTCTGTTTGAAAGCGATGTTTCCATCGAATCCTTTGGAAAGAACGGAACCGATATTGGCGGCAGGAGCAGAGTTTAGCGTGTTCAATCCAAGACTTGGCGGTAGATAGTTGCGGGTCATATAGATGCCATCACGTTGTTCGTGGAAGTAATCGATGGTACCGCTCAATTTGTCGCCAAACAGTGAGAAGTCCAATCCTACATCGTGTTTCTTCGACACTTCCCATGTGACATTTTTCGATGCCAGTGTCGCGTAGGTCAATCCTGTATAATAATAAATGTTCGTTCCTATGTCGCCATAGTTATATCCAAAGAGGTCATCGGTCTTGAAGGTCGGCAGATAAGGGAATCGAACTCTTGCTCCTCCCTCACTTACGTAGTCGTTGCCCACTTTTCCGTAAGAGTAGCGCAGTTTGAACATTCCCATCCACGGAAGTGCTTTTTTCACAATGGGTTCTTCTGCAATGTTCCATGCCACAGAAAAAGCCGGAAAGAAACCAAACTGATGTCCGGGAGCAAAGTTCTCAGAACCGTTGTAGCCGAAATTGGCATCGAAGAAATAGCGGTATTTCCATCCGTAAGTGAATCGTCCGGCAAGTCCCTGATGACGACGGTCGATGGTTTGAATATAGTTGTTGGAGAAATTCTCCGAGGTATCAATGAATTTGTCTTGTGTATATTTCAGTACCGCTCCCACCTGATGGTCGCCAAACATGCGGTCGTAGTGCAGTTCCGCTTCGAGATATTCTTTACGCTCACCGTTGGAACCACTATGCGACATCATCAATTGTTCCGTTGTCGTTCGTTTAAACTGAATATTTCCGTCCGAATCACGTTGCCGTTCTGCCTGCCAGCCTTCGGGCCATTTCATGCGGCGGTTATAGTTTCTGTTGTTCGTATCATATCCATAGCGTCCTACAAACTTCAATCCCTTGGTGATAAAGTCGAAATTCTGTTCAAGGCTGATGGTACTCTGAATCTTGTTTTCCCAAGTCTCGTTGAATCCTTGTTGGGTGATCAATATCCATGGATTCTGCTTTTCGGCATATCCTCGTGAAGCGGCGCGCCCATCTGAATACTGCACCGGAAAGCTGATAGGGTTGTATCCCAGCAAGGCTCCCCATATCTCATCGCTGGTGCCGCCCGGCTGGTTCTGTTTGGCCAGCGAGCCGGATACTCCCACCTTAATCAGAGTAGTCTTTGTCAAGTCAACGTCCACATTCATGCGATAGTTCCAACGGCGGTAATTGGCGTTGGTGTTGAAGTCTTTCATGGCTTCGTCAGCTTCGTACATACCCCCTTCGTCTACATAGCTGGCAGAGATAAAGTAACGTGCGAGCGTACCACCGCCATTCATGTCTAAAGTAGCCCGATAGGTAGGCGCTCCTTTTCGAAGCAACATTCCCATCCAGTCTACATTCGGATAGATGTCAGGGTCAAGACCGTTTGCAATCAGATGAATATCGTCTTCCGAATAGGCTGCTTCCCTATTGCGGGTAGTATAGGCCTCATTCATCATGCGCGCATACGTCACGCCGTCTACAAATTCAGGGGTCCGGGTGCGCATATTATATGAGGTTTCCAACTTTGCGTTGATGTGTGCCTTGCCTTCCTTACCGCGTTTGGTGGTTATCAGCACCACGCCATTGGCACCGCGTGAGCCATAAATGGCAGTAGCAGAAGCATCTTTCAACACAGTGAAAGTAGCTATGTCTTCAATATTTAGTTCGTTCATGCTACGTTCAAATCCATCCACTAATACCAGGGCACCGGAACCAGCTCCAAAAGTGGAGATACCTCGAATCCAGAATTCGGAAATATTATCTCCCGGCTGACCGGAGGTCTGTCTGGCCATCATACCCGGCACTACCCCTGCCAAAGCGTTGGTGATGCTGGAAGTAGGTGTCTTTAAATCTTTTATATCTACGGTAGTGACGGCACCTGTCACAGAAATTTTCTTCTGTGCACCCGTACCGGTGATTACTACTTGGTCGAGCACGGTAGATTCGCTTTCTTTCATTGCTACATTGATCACACGGCTGTCTTTGAGCAGTATTTCCTGTTTGTCGAAACCTATGTAGGAAAATATCAGGTAGGAATAAAGATTGGCTTTCAGCTTGTATCGCCCGTTGATATCAGTCATGGTGCCCAGTCCGGGAGAATTCTTGATGGTAATGTTTACACCGATCAACGGTTCTTTCGTTTTCGCATCTGTGACGATACCCGTCACTTCCACCTGTTTTTCTTGAGCGTAGCCGATGATATTCCATCCCACCGACAGTAAGAACAAGAGTAATATAAATTTTTTCATATTGTGTGTTTTTTAAAGTATTATTCAGTAGTAATGTAACGAATATCGTGGTTTTCCAACTCTCCGATATAGAAAGTTTCCATTTCTTCATCATAGGTAATGCCTATCGGCTGGTTGAAGCGGGCTTCCTGACGCAAGTCGCCGTCTACGTAACCATGGGTCTTGCCGTCCGACGAAGAATTGCTTCTCCCTGCAAAAGTAGTCACCACTCCTTCAGGCGTAATCTTGCGCACGTCGCAATTCCACTTCTCGGTTGCATAGAAGTCGTAGATATCTTCCTTGCCGGCAGCTTCGTATTCTCTGTTTTTTACGAATACACCCGCATAAATTCTATCGAAGCGCGCTGCTCCTCCTACACCATCTGTATAGCCGGTGGCAGACAAGTGGCCGGCTATCACTCTGGGATATTCAAACTCTTTCGTGATAGGATTGTAATCCGAACGGAGAACGGCCGTTACCTGTTCGCACACGATATACATATATTTCCCTGTGGGATGCATGATGAGATGTGGATGCGCACCGTCTATCTGCACCAGATTGCCCAACTCGAAACAACGTTTGGGTTCCCACTTTCCAGTCGTTGCATTAAACTGCCCGTCTTTCTTATAGACACCTCCGCGTATCCAACTGGTATAGAACACCGTGCGGTCGTCCGGATGCGAAACAACGGAGTAACTGCAAGTTCCGTAAGAATAAACATGTTGCTTGCGGAATTTCTCAGAACGCAGTGCATAGTAGATGTTGGGACGATCGGTGTTGGTGCCTTGCCCGTTATCATCGGGTATAAGTAGTGTGTCTCCGTCAGCGGTAAAGGTGAATGTCTGCATTTCGTTGTGGAGTTTGCCAAATAGCTTTGTCATCGTTTCTGTCTCCAGATCAAGCACATATATTCCGCCGCCATAAGTGCCTAGGTACACCTTCTTTCCATCTTGGGGAGGTCCCATCACTAACCAGTCGCCTCCATAAACACTTGCCTCGGCAAAAGGACCTTCTATCCAACTGCCTTGCCCGTCTTCGTCTACATTCCTGATAAGTGTACCTACTGTTTGTTTGGCATGATAAGTAAATTCATCTTCGAAGGTGAAATCTATGGCAGATTCGCCGTTTTCTCCATCGATTGTTACTGTCACCTTTCCATCGTATGCCCGTTTGGGAACCATACAGTAAATCTCCTTTCCGTTGGAACCGATGACTTTTGCCTCTTTTCCTCCTACGTTTACATGGATTTTGGAAACGTCATTACCGAAATTACTACCGGTGATATACAACCGGGTGCGAACAGAACCTTCTTTGGGAGAGAAATCTTCGAATACTATCGGCTTCGACGGATCGTGCCCGATGTTCTTTTCACTCTCGCTGCAACTAAACAAAAATAATAGCAGCAATGGAATAAAGTGTTTCATAAGTATTAAAAATAAGTTAATGATATAGATAAATCGGTTACAAATAGACGCTAAAGAAAGTTTCTGTATCTGTTTAATGCTGGAAGCATTGAATTAGCGACAAAGATGTATTAGACAGATTTGAGATGTTTCATTAGCTCCACATCAACCAAGGTTATACTAAACGCAAAGATAGTGATTAAAGATATATGTACATACTAATTATTGGTCAATAAATGAAAATATAGTATCATTTAAGTGGCATTTTAGTGCCATGTAGGTCGCATTTCTTCTGTGATTGAATTTTACAGGTGCACCTTCATTCTTCCTCGTCGATAACGGCGATTCCCATTTTCTTCATTAAGAAGCAGGCGTTCATATTTTGAGCAACTCCGTTTCTCATTTGATATGAGAAGGTGAGTTCATTGTTCGTAATGTCAGCTTCGAAACAGTAATTCCGGATATTGAGTGGGAAGGAGTCTATTAAAGTCCCTAGTAACAAGTCATGGGTGGCGATGATACCATTGGCGTTCATGTGCATAAATTGTTTGATAAGGGCGAAGGAACCTTTCTGTTTATCCATGGAGTTTGTACCTTTTAGTATTTCATCAAGAATGATGAAAAGCTCTTCTCCGGCTTCAAGTTTGTCTATAATTAATTTAAGTCGCTTGAGTTCTACAAAGAAATAAGATTCGTTGTCAGTTAAGGAGTCGCTGGTTCGAAGGCTGGTAACGAGTCGGGCCGGATATATTTTCATTTGCTTTGCCCAGACGGGGGCTCCTATGCATGCCAGTAGATAGTTTACTCCTACAGTGCGTAAATAAGTACTTTTGCCTGCCATATTGGCGCCTGTAATTATAATAAAGAAAGGACGTTTGTCAATGTCTATACCGTTGCGTACACATTTGTTGTGATCCATCAGAGGGTGTCCCAAAGCTTCAGCCTGTAGGTGGAAAGATTGGGCGGTGATAGTGGGGTAGATATAATCCGGATGGTTATATGCAAATGTTGCCAGGGAACAATAGGCATCTATTTCTCCGATTGTTTCTATCCAACGGGGTAGGTCGGATGCATGAATGTCTTTCCACTTCTCAATTCGCATCACTTGGCGTAGCTCCCAAAATACCAGTCCGTTGAGTATAGTGCTTATTAGCAGATTGCTTCGTTGGTCGAGCGCATTCATCCGATTAGAGAGCTGGCGGACTGCTTGAGAAGCAGTTTGATTTTGACTTGTAAGGTCCGCTTTTAACTCTTGCAGTATGTGACTATGCATTTCTTTTTGTTCAGTGAGTAGAATTTGGTCGGCGTATGTCGAAAGAATCTGCAACTTTTCTCCGTAGGTTGTTTGTAGTTTGGTGATCCCTTTGGAGAAAATAGTGCTGAATAATACAAAGCTAACAAATACTCCTCCTGCAATGCTAGCCGAGATAATGTCTAACATAGCTAAACTTATACATAGGATGTTGATGACCGTTACCGCAGTTGGGAGAATACGCAAAAGTGTGCGTTTCCGATAATAACTCGGACTGGTTGCCCATTCTTTTATTTCGGTAGTATCGGCAGGTTTTCCTTTATAGAGCGATCCAAGTATGCGGATTTGTTGGCGATATTCCAAATCTGCGGATAATTCCCGGATGGCTTCCTGGCGGTGCTCAATAGCCTCTTTATTTTCCAGATGTACATTGAACCAGTTTGCAAGATGCTGCTTGCCGATAGGAGTTGCGGTGCGATTGATATATTGGAAAAGAGAGTGCTCTCCAAATACATCCAGATCAAGCGTGTAGAGGTGAGCCGGGTTAATGAATTCTTTTCCATTGTCGAAATCGGAAAAATCATATTGTATGGCGCGTAGTTCCTGCTCGTTGATTTCTATTTTCTTTTTCAGAAAGTCTTTTCGGTAAAACCAGAAATTATGGCGTTTTACTAACCAAATGAATAGGATAAAGGGTAGGACAGCGAACGCAGAGAGGCAAAGCCAACCGTCAGACCAGAAAATGATGGCATTTGCTACGGCTCCTACGAATAAGATAAGCCGGAGAAGGCTGATGTAATAGATACGTTTCCGGGTATTTTGTAACTCCAGTTCTGCTTTCTGAATGATTTGCTGATATGTGGTAATGATTTGTGCTAGTTTTTCCATGACAATTTTACTTCTTTTGCACAAAGGTAATATAATTCGTAACGGTCGGGATAGGAGCTTGTTTTTGTCATGAGTAGATTTACTGTTTATTAACGGAAGTAGTGTGTATTTGTTCCATATCTCCCATTAACACTTGTTTTCATTTTACTCTATTGAATGATAATAATTCCCAAATGCGTTATAAATTAGACGAAAACTTGATTTCTTAATAGAGTTTTCTATATATCTTTGTTCCGTTTTTCCTTTGGAAATGAAAAGAAAACGAGAAACTGCATTTTAATAAAATAGAAAAACGGATGATGGCAGAGCATGGAAAAGACGCTTCCCAACGGGTAGAGTTAAGAGAACGGATCATAACGGCAGCAACAGAAGCTTTTACTTCACAAGGCATCAAGAGCATTACGATGGACGACATTGCAGCAGCATTAGGAATCTCCAAACGTACCCTCTATGAAGTCTTTTCGGATAAAGAATCGTTGTTGAAAGAATGCATACTGAAGGCACAGGCAGAAAGAGATAAGTATTTGCAGGAAGTCTTTGAACAGTCGCACAATGTGTTAGAGGTAATACTTGCAGTCTTTCAGAAAAGTATTGAGATGTTCCATCAGACGAATAAACGTTTTTTTGAAGACATCAAGAAATATCCGAAGATACATGAGATGATGAAGAACCGGCAGGACAGCGATTCGCAGAAAACGATGTCCTTCTTCAAGACAGGAGTAGAGCAGGGCATCTTTCGTTCGGATGTGAACTTCGCTATCGTCAATTTGCTGGTACGAGAGCAGTTTGACGTACTTTTGAATACGGATATCTGCAATGAATATCCTTTTATTGAAGTGTACGAATCCATTATGTTTACTTATATACGCGGCATTTCTACCGAAAAAGGAGCAAAGGTATTGGAAGACTTTATACAAGAATATCGTAAGAACCGCATCGCAGATTAAAGCAAGAGTGAGGTTTTATTGACAAACAAGTAAGATTAAATAAGAATTCAGTTTATGGACAAGATGAGAAGATTGACAGGTAAGAAGATTCTTCTGGTAGCTGTGGCACTCTGTGCATTTGGTTTTGCAAAGGCGCAAGACACACAGGCGGAGAAGAATATCCTGACCTTAACCTTAGACAAAGCCCTGGAAATTGCATTGGATGAGAATCCGACAATCAAAGTGGCAGAAGAAGAAATCGCTTTAAAGAAAGTGGCCGGCAAAGAAGCTTGGCAAAGTCTGTTGCCGGAAGCTAGCATTACCGGCGCGCTAGATCATACTATTAAAGCGGCGGAAATGAAATTGAACGATATGTCGTTCAAGATGGGACAAGACGGTACGAACACCGCCAATGCGGGGCTGAGCATTAATCTGCCACTCTTTGTGCCGGGTGTTTACCGTGCCATGTCGATGACAAAGACGGATATTGAACTGGCAGTAGAGAAGTCACGCGCTTCCCGACTGGACCTCGTGAATCAGGTAAGCAAGGCTTATTATCAGTTGATGCTTGCGCAGGATAGCTATGAAGTGCTTCAAGGCAGTTATAAACTGGCAGAAGATAACTACAATGTAGTCAATGCCAAATATCAGCAGGGAACTGTGAGTGAATATGACAAGATCAGTGCGGAAGTGCAGATGCGCAGCATTAAGCCAAACTTGATTTCGGCTGCTAATGCGGTGACTTTGGCTAAGTTGCAGTTGAAAGTCCTGATGGGTATCACAGCCGATGTGGAGATAAAAATTAACGATAGTCTGACCAACTATGAAACGGCGATGTTTGCCAACCAGTTGAAAGAAGAGAATATCAATCTGGACAACAATACCACCATGAAGCAGTTGGACTTGAACATGAAGTTGCTTGAAAAGAACGTAAAGTCCTTGAAAGCGAACTTCATACCGACTCTTTCCATGAGCTTCTCCTACAAATATCAGTCTTTGTATAATCCGAACATTAATTTCTTGGATTATAACTGGAGCAACAGTTCCAACCTGATGTTCAACCTCAGCATACCTTTATATAAGGCAAGCAACTTCACGAAAGTGAAATCCGCCCGTATACAGATGCGCCAGCTCGATTGGAACCGTATTGATACCGAACGGCAGTTGAATATGCAGATTGTCAGTTGCCGCAATAACATGAGTGCCAGCACAGAGCAGGTAGTCAGCAACAAGGAAAATGTGATGCAGGCAAAGAAAGCGGTAGTGATTGCCGAAAAACGTTATGATGTAGGTAAGGGCACGGTGCTCGAACTGAACAGTTCTCAAGTGTCGCTGACACAGGCACAACTCACTTATAATCAGTCCATATACGATTACCTGGTTGCTAAGGCAGACCTCGATCAGGTTTTGGGAAAAGAATAAAGATAGACAATTAAAAAATTACAAGTAAGGAATATGAAAAGAAGTATCCAATTGGTAGCCCTGCTGTTCACTGTGTTTATGGGCTCATGTACAGGTGGAAAAGACAAAGCGACTACGGAAGAACATGTAGACGCGAAGCCCATTGTGAAGCTGGCAGACGTAACAGCCCGTCCCGTAGATCAAATACAAGAGTACACAGCAACGGTGGAAGCCGAGGTAAAGAATAATATAGCCCCTTCGTCCCCCGTACGTATCGACCGGATTTTTGTGGAAGTGGGCGACCGCGTATCCAAAGGCCAGAAACTTGTGCAGATGGATGCAGCCAACCTGAAACAGACGAAGCTGCAACTCGACAATCAGGAAATAGAATTCAACCGTATCGACGAATTATATAAAGTGGGCGGTGCGTCCAAATCAGAGTGGGATGCTTCGAAGATGCAACTCGATGTGAAGAAAACCGCTTATAAGAATCTGCTGGAGAATACCTCTTTGCAAAGCCCTATCAATGGTGTAGTCACTGCACGCAACTATGATAACGGCGATATGTACAGCGGTGGTGCACCCGTACTTGTAGTAGAACAGATCACTCCGGTGAAACTACTGATTAACGTGTCCGAAACCTACTTCACGAAAGTGAAGAAAGGTACTCCTGTCGACGTGAAACTCGATGTGTATGGCGATGAAGTATTTACAGGAACCATCCATCTGATTTACCCTACCATAGATGCCGCTACCCGTACATTCCAAGTAGAGATCAGACTGGATAATAAAGACCAGCGTGTGCGTCCGGGAATGTTTGCCCGTGCAACATTGAACTTCGGTACAGCAGAAAACGTTGTTGTTCCCGATTTGGCAATCGTTAAGCAGGCAGGTTCCGGCGACCGTTATGTATTCGTTTATAAAGACGGTAAAGTATCTTATAATAAGGTCGAACTGGGTCGACGCATGGGTACGGAGTATGAGTTGAAATCCGGCGTACCGGATCACTCACAGGTGGTAGTTGCCGGACAGTCACGTTTGGTGAACGGTATGGAAGTAGAGGTGGAAGCCTCTTCCAAATAAGAGGTATCCAGTACCTTTCCCAATGCTTTTATTAATTAACCTGATTTCAAAACGATCTTCCGGCTTCCTCTTCTTGGGGAGAGGAGCGGGGAGAGGCTTTTAAATAAAATAACATGAGTTTATACGAAGGTGCGGTTAAGAAACCGATTATGACCTCCCTCTGCTTCCTGGCAGTGGTGATTTTTGGTCTTTTCTCTTTGTCCAAGTTACCTATCGACTTGTATCCGGACATTGATACGAATACAATCATGGTAATGACCGCTTATCCCGGCGCAAGTGCTTCGGATATAGAAAATAACGTGACTCGCCCGCTCGAAAATACGTTGAATGCGGTGAGTAACCTGAAACATATTACCTCTCGTTCTTCCGAGAATATGTCATTGATTACATTGGAGTTCGAGTTTGGTAACGATATTGACGTTCTAACCAATGATGTGCGTGATAAACTCGACATGGTAAGTTCGCAGCTTCCCGATGATGTCGAGAATCCGATCATCTTCAAATTTAGTACGGACATGATTCCGATCGTGTTGCTTTCCGTACAGGCGAACGAGAGCCAGTCAGCGCTTTATAAGATATTGGACGACCGTGTGGTAAACCCGCTGGCGCGTATTCCGGGAGTCGGAACCGTGTCTATCAGTGGTGCGCCGCAACGTGAAATTCAGGTCTATTGCGATCCCAATAAATTGGAAGCCTATCACCTGACCATCGAAACCATCAGTTCCATCATCGGTGCCGAGAACAGGAACATCCCTGGTGGTAACTTCGATATCGGTAGTGAAACCTACGCGTTGCGTGTAGAAGGAGAGTTCGACGACTCCCGCCAATTGGCAGATGTAGTGGTAGGTACGTATAATGGGGCGAATGTCTTTTTGCGCGATGTGGCACGCATTGTCGACTCTGTGGAAGAGCGTGCACAGGAGACCTATAACAACGGTGTGAAGGGTGCCATGATTATCGTGCAGAAGCAGGCGGGCGCCAATTCGGTGGAAATCTCCAAGAAAGTGGCGGACGCATTGCCGAGGCTTCAGAAGAATCTGCCGAGCGATGTGAAAATCGGCGTCATCGTCGATACGTCCGACAACATCCTCAACACCATCGACAGTTTGACCGAAACCGTCATGTATGCCTTGCTCTTCGTGGTAATCGTCGTGTTCCTCTTCTTGGGACGCTGGCGCGCAACGCTGATTATCTGTATCACCATCCCGCTTTCGTTGATTGCCTCGTTCATTTACCTGGCGATTAGTGGAAATACGATTAATATTATTTCGCTTTCATCACTTTCTATTGCTATCGGTATGGTGGTGGATGATGCGATTGTGGTGCTCGAAAACGTGACGACCCATATCGAACGTGGCTCCGACCCCAAACAGGCGGCTGTGCACGGTACGAACGAGGTGGCAATCTCCGTAGTCGCTTCTACGCTGACCATGATTGCCGTGTTCTTCCCCTTGACGATGGTAAGCGGTATGTCGGGTGTGCTTTTCAAACAGTTGGGTTGGATGATGTGTGCCATCATGTTCATCTCTACCGTTTCGGCACTGTCGCTCACGCCGATGCTCTGTTCGCAGTTGCTCCGTTTGCAGAAGAAGCAGTCGAAGATGTTCAAGCTCTTCTTTACTCCGATTGAAAAGACGCTCGACGGACTTGACGCTTGGTATGCAAGGATGCTCAACTGGGCGGTTCGCCATCGCTGGACGGTTATCTTCGGATGTATCGCCTTCTTCTTCCTCAGTCTGCTGTGTGCTAAGGGTATCGGTACGGAGTTCTTCCCCGCACAGGATAACGCCCGTATTGCCGTGAAGTTAGAGTTGCCCATCGGTACGCGCAAGGAGATTGCCCAAGAGCTTTCGGCGAAACTGACCGAACAGTGGCGCACGAAGTATAAAGGCATCATGAAAGTGTGCAACTATACGGTAGGTCAGGCAGACTCCGACAATACATGGGCGTCTATGCAGGACAACGGTTCGCATATCATCTCCTTCAACATCAGCCTTGTCGATCCGGGTGACCGCGACGTGACGCTGGAAACCGTCTGCGACGAAATGCGCGACGACCTCAAGGCATATCCTGAATTCAGCAAGGCACAGGTGATTCTCGGTGGTAGCAACAGTGGTATGTCTGCTCAGGCAAGTGCCGACTTCGAGGTTTACGGATACGACATGGAGCTGACCGACAGCGTGTCAGCACGCCTTAAACGCGAGCTGCTCAACGTGAAGGGAGTGACCGAAGTCAATATCAGCCGTAGCGACTACCAGCCCGAATACCAAGTGGACTTCGACCGCGAGAAGTTGGCAATGCACGGATTGAACCTCTCTACGGCGGGTACCTTCCTGCGCAACCGTATCAACGGTTCCGTAGCTTCCAAATATCGTGAGGACGGTGATGAGTACGACATCAAGGTGCGTTACGCTCCCGAATACCGTACCAGCCTGGAAAGCATCGAAAACATCCTTATCTACAATTCACAGGGACAGGCGGTGCGCGTGAAAGATGTGGGAACGGTTGTCGAACGTTTCGCTCCGCCCACCATCGAGCGTAAAGACCGCGAACGTATTGTGACCGTTTCCGCCGTTATCTCGGGTGCTCCGCTGGGCGACGTGGTGGCTGCCGGCAATAAGATTATCGACAAGATGGATTTGCCGGGCGATGTGACGATACAGATTTCCGGTTCCTACGAAGACCAGCAGGATTCGTTCCGCGACTTGGGAACATTGGGTGTACTGATTGTCATCCTCGTATTTATCGTGATGGCGGCACAGTTCGAATCGCTGACTTATCCGTTCATTCTGATTCTTTCCGTGTTCTTTGCGCTGAGCGGTATCCTGATGGCGTTGTTCATCACCAACACTACGCTGAGTGTGATGAGTTTGTTGGGAGGTATCATGCTGATTGGTATCGTGGTGAAAAACGGTATTGTGCTTATCGACTACACCATCCTCTGCCG
>OFFH01000497.1_pt1 | contig 28598 bp, 58 predicted proteins | sample 1521341 | NCBI WGS metagenome assembly OFFH01 (sample SAMEA3504108, study PRJEB24116) | mouse gut metagenome | biome: mouse gut; feature: mouse-associated habitat; material: faeces | place: Denmark | collected 2011 | reverse complement strand
ATTTTATTGGATGTCCATAGTGTCTTTCTCTGAATGATATCCATTTATGCGAAATCGTTTCTGTATAACTATAGTAAGTATGACCTTTTTTATCTTTCCACAAAGAACATGCGCATAAATTTGGATTATAGTTATCAAATTTTTCAATGCGTTTGCATGTAGACAATAAGCTGCATTTAGAGCATCTCCTTTTGTCTTTCAATATCTCCATCTTCTCAACCTCTCTTTCAAAACCTCCCAAATGGTGAATATTGAGGATATGGCATTGGAATTGGCATATATTGCGGTTGCCTATTCGTCATTGCAATTAACTTTAAGTTTTCCTCTTTCACCCTGTTCAGTTCCAAATCAATGTGTATCTTCATCTTAATTTCGTCAGATGGCTCCTTGTCCAAATCGTAGTATTTTCTTAAAATTTCGTTTTCCTTTTCCGGTTCAGCGGATTTTCTTTCTGTTTCTGCTTTTTCTAACTGCAATTTGCTAATTTCTTTTCTTGACTCCAATTTTTCATCCGCAAGTTTGTTTTTCTCTCTCTCAATATCTCCCCTAAGTTCAATGTTTCTGCTTTCGTAATCAGTCAGCTGCTCTTTGAGTGACTGAATTTCCTGTTTCAATGCCTTGCTTCCAAACATCTTCTCAACCTCACTTCCTCGTCAATTCATCATAAATTTTTTGAAACCTTATGAAATCATTCCAAAATCTCTACAATATCATCAATGGGTACATAATGTTTCAGATTATTTGCGTAATAAACAATCGCACACTTAACAATTTCTTTTGGTCTTTTTGATATGTAGTATTTATCTGGCGTGGTTCCAAATCCAGTATCAACTCCACAATCATAAATTACATCAAGGTATCCAGTTATAACCAAGCCAACAAATCCGACTATTACACCGCTGAAATTACCGTCTTTATGCTCATGGTATCGCTTTTCTGCACATTCAATATCTTTCTCAACCAATTCATCTTTATTGTTTGAGTTCATCAAATCTGCTGTAAGATTTTTATCGTCAAGTTGAATGTATATTCCGTCATGTGCTTTCTTGTAGAAACCTTTGCATTTGCACTTGTCAAAAAGTTTAACTTCCATTTCATCAACTCCAATCAATTAAACGGCAATTCCTCGTCAATTCCGTCCGGTATAGACATAAACCCATCCGAATCCGTCTGTGTCATAGGCTGCGGTCTTTCGCTCTGGCTTGCGTTCTTGCTCTCTGCAAACTCAAAATTCAGAACCGTAAAATCAACTGTATTGACCTTATTTCCGTTACGGTCGGTATAATTATTCTGCCTTGCCTCGCACTCAACAATTATCTTTGTGCCTTTTGGAATATATTTCTCCATTGTTTCAGCGGTCTTGCCCCATGCTGTCATATTAAAGAAATCCGTCCGTTTTTTGTCTTTATATCCTGTTTCAACCGCAAGGCTGAATCTTCCTAATGCTGTCTGGTTTTCTCCTTGCGTGTATCTGATTTCAATATCCTTTGTTGTGCGTCCTGTAAAATAAGATTTATTCATATCCTCATTCTCCTTTTTCATATCTCCAACAAAATCCACCAGCATGTTTCCTTTTCCCTTTACAACACATAGTGATTTTGCTATTATTTATGCCAGTTTCTTTTTCTGCTTGTTTTATGCTCTCGTATTCTGCAATGATATTTCCAAAATCATCTAACTGAATTACATTTTTCTTTTGCTTTTCATGGCATTTTATTATGTTTTCCATAACTGCACATCTTTGTCTGTCTGTAAATTCTCCAAAGCATCCATTTCTCATAGCGTGTTGCATATTGTCATAATTTGTAATCCATTCGAGATTATTAACGCAGTTATTTTCTTTGTTCGTATCTTTGTGATTTACTTGTGGTAAATTAAAAGGATTTGAAATAAATGCCTCTGCAACCAATCTATGCACTTGTTTTTGACTCGCTTTTCCGTGTTTATGCAAAATAACAGTTTTATATCCTTTGTGCGATTTTTGTAACTTAAAAACCTTTCCTTTCACAAAATGTTTGCTATTCATCTTTCCAGAAACGTATCTGTCCAAACTTCTGGCGTTTCCGATATTTGAAACTTCATAAATCCCCTCATATCCGACAACATCTTTCCAAACTTCTTTCATCTATCCACTTCCTTTTCTAATGATACCACTATTATACCACTTTTAACACAATATTGCAACACCAAAGTGATACCACCGAAACATTTTATTGACACCACCAAAACATCATGGTACAATAAAAGACAATACATAAGATTGGAGGCGATAATATGGCAATCGGAGAGGATAAAACACGCACCAATATCACAATTCCGAAAGACTTAAAGGCAAAGTTAGAGGAAATCGCCAAAAAAGAAAATCGGAGTTTCAACAACCTTGTCATTACTGTGTTGCAGAAGTTTGTGGAGGGCGGCGAATAGTCGCCCTTTTCAAAATGGCGTTAAACTCAATTCGGTTTCCAATCCTGCCGCCGCACAGACGCATTTAACACCCTCTCCAACGACTTTTTGAACCTCTGACAGACATTCCTCTGGGTTTGCGCTGTCACCGCTTAAATGGCACAATATGACGGTTCTAATGTCGCTTGTCATGTTCTCCTTAATGACCTTTTCAATCAGCGTGTCAAGCGAACAGTGACCTTTTATCTGGTGGGAATACTTGGCTTGTCCTTTGTCAACTAATTCCGTTTGGTGGTTGCACTCCACAATCATATCCGTAAGCCGAACATTCTTAAAAGAACAAGGAAGATATTCAAAGTCCGTAGCATACAAAATTCTGTGTCCGTCAACCGTTATGTAAAATCCATAGCAAGGTACTCCATCATGCGGCACTCTGAACGCTTGTATTCCAAAATTTCCATATCCGATTTTGAGATGGCAAGCCTTTGTTTCATCAAATGGTTTGAATACGGATATTCCCATATTCTCAAAGTCCTTAACCGCTTTTGCATGGTCACCGTGTCCGTGGCTGACTGCCGCCCCGACAACATCAGATACATTGAAGTCAATTCCTTTTAGTATTTGTTTTCTTGCTAAACCCAAATCTAAGAGAAGTATCTTGCCGTCATTGTCATATAAAGCGTAACAGTTTCCGCTACTTCCAGTGCCGATACATCTAACGAACATCTAAACCACCTCGATTTCATTTTCGCTTTGTAATTTCATCTGACCGCCTACAATCTTTGCATACTCACGTTGTAAATCCTCTATTGTAATTTTGGGCACAGAAACATTAAATACATTTTCCTTTCCATACTCATCTATGAATTTCCTTATCCACCACGCTTCAATGCTGTTTAGGTATTCTTGTGATTTAATCCTTACCTCCGTAATCACTTCAAAAATCAAGTCTGTTATATCGCCTTTAATATGCCCTTTAGCGTGTTCCTGCCAGCGGAAGAACGGCATATAGATTGTCTGACCTATGTAGTGCTTATTCAGCCTGCGATTATATATGTGGTAAATGTAACCATATACACCGCCATTCGTTTCATAGTCCTCTCTATTCTGCCAGTCTCCTTCATTATGTGGATTTATCTTGTTGAGTGTTTCTCTCTTGCAATCCCAACAGCAGAAGAAGCGTTTTTCTCCACCATCGTTTGCATTCATATTTGGAAAGTCTTTCATCTTGCCTTTAATCGGCGTGTGGCAGTTAAAGCAAACGTCGTCAACCTCTTTTGTAAATCTGTCATAGAAGAATTGATTGCTTTCTATAACAAGGGCATATACTCCATCATTCTTTCTCGGTTTCGCAAACTTACTTATGGAACTTTTTTCTTTGACAGATTGCTTTGCTTGTTCCCTTGTCATATCCTCTCCGCAAAGATAGTATTCATCAAGCAATGTTCCTTTTCTGTTTTCCCAATCTTCTGCGGTTGTATATTCTTTCAAATCATTGTCTTTCTTGTAATCAAATATGCGTACCCAATAATAATTCAATTAACCGTCACTCGCTTTCCTTCATAAACACAAGCCAATGCGTATCGCTCCGCTTATTCCCAAACAAAGGCTCATATTCAATCGCTTTCAAAATCTCACCTAATTTAATCTGCTGTTCATTCCACTTAAAAATCAGTGTTCCATACGGTTTCAACACCCTCATGCACTCTGAAAATCCTTGTTTCAAATCCTCTGGCCAAGTTTCGGACAGCTTACCGTATTTCTTTGACAACCATGAATTTTCTCCGACTTTCAGCAAGTGCGGAGGGTCAAACACAACCATGTGGAATGTATCATTATCAAATGGAATTTTTCTAAAATCACCGACAATATCCAGCTCAATATCAAGTTTTCTTCCGTCACACAGAACATCATGCAAAACTCGGTTATCCATGAAAACTGTATGCTCATTATGTTTGTTAAACCAAAACATTCTACTGCCGCAACAAACATCTAAAATCTGCTTGTCCATACAACCACACTCCCCAAACACTTCAAAATCAATCAAATCACTTCCTTTTGTCCGAAATAAATCTCCCTTATCGTTCTTCCGTCACTTCTTGGTACATAATCCATAAATTTACATGAATTGTATAAAATCCGATTGTTACACCACCTTTGCAAATCCCTCAATATATGCCTTTGCGGAAGCGAATTTTTCCTATATATCCGCACGTCGGGTCTGAACCCTACTTCTTCTATCTTCTTTATTCTGTATAAATCTTGCTCTATGTTGGTATCAAAGTTAGTCAGCATATACACACTTTCACTGCTCTTATCTACTGTTAATTTTTCTTTTGCAATCCTCAAACCTTTTATTATCTCTTTCTCAAATTTCATAAAATCAAAAGCAAAATGCACCATTGACATATTTATCTGGTTCAACAATTCAACATTTCTCTCATTGATAAACCTTGCATCCAGTCCTTGCGTAAAATCTGCTTTCGCTTTGCTGTCTGCCAACTGCTGTAGCAATTTCATATGGTCTTTGCAGGCAAGTAAGTTTGGGTCTAAAAGTTTTATGTTTTTCTGTCCTCTCCAAAATTCAGATAAATTAGCAACTTTGTGAGAACGTCTGCCCTCTTTCTGGCTGACAATACAGAAAGAACAGTTATTGCAGCACCCTCTTGTCAGAAATCCGTAGGCGGTATTCTTCGTGTACTGCGGATATAAGTCATAGTCGGGATAGATATGTTCAACCTCATAAGGCAAATCAAAATTCTTGCTTTCGTCAAATACTTCTTTTCCATCAACTACGCTGATGCAATATCCAGTACCGCCCTTGATTACTTCCTTTGCGTTGACATAGTATGGATAATCAGGCGTGTATTCCTCCGAAAACACTTTTGACATATACGCCTTGTCGAACGGATCTCCCACGCTGTGAAATAACGGATCGTACCATTCAACGGTATCTCCCTGCTGTTTATGCCATGCGGACAGTTTCATCAGTGGTAAATTAGGGAAATTATGTCCGTCAACATCAATCAAGCCTATTCGCAAATCATCACTTCCTTTGAAAATTATCTCTGAAATCCCTTGCTGTTTTGCAAATTTCCTCTAATTCATCATCTGCCATTTCGTAAAAATTCTTATCCAAATCGCAAAACCTCCAAGGAAACGGACAATGCTGATATTCTTCTTTTTCATTTTCAAAATCAGAATTACATCTGTTATCGCAAATATCCCTAATGACTTTTAAAAACTCAATGTCTGTCATTTTGATTAATACCTCCCATCCGTCAAATTTATGCTCCGACATTCTCAACAGACAAAATCTGTTCTCCTTCCTCCAAATCAATCTCTGTCACTTTGAGTTTTGCTTTCTTAAAATCACCTATTTTCCATCTTGCATATCTTTCAGCATGGAGTTCATCTTCTGCAACGACAACCGCTTTGTGGTTATCGCACCATGAATAGTGGTCTGTTCGGTCTATTACAAATACTTTCATTTACTTATCACTTCCTTTTCTACTGCGGCAACACAACACCCAAATAACAAGCCGCCAAAAGCAAAAGAGTTCCAGAAGCCACCCTTAATACAGTCTCTGTTTTCTCACTCTTTGGCTTGTAATAGCAATTCATAAAAGCGGGGATAATAAGTGCTGCACAAATCAATCTTTCTTTCATTCCCTCTCAATCCTTTCCATAAAATGTTTCCCTCACATTCACAGGTTTTCTACTCCACGCCATAACTCCTTATGCTTTAACGCTCCATTCGGTTCAGAACAGATAAAACACCTGCATATCGCCGGACGGGCGCTGTAAGTCGTGCATTTATCCGTTTTCTTATCTGTGTTGAGAAACGGACACGTCATGTCAAGAACTGGTTTTGCAAGCGGTATTCCATGCTTGCACTCTTTGATGTGATGTTTCTTTATGTACCGCCGGATAACCTCAATTTCCTTGTCGGTCATTGGAAGAATATTTGAACAGCAATTGCCACAACCCGTACATTTCCCGTTTTCTGTCATGTTGTAAACGCCATGTTCCATGTCCTTACGGACTTGTTCTAATGCGGATATGTTCATATATCTGTTTCCTCATCACCTTCCATTAACCTATCTCCAACCTCGTCCAATTTCCCAGCAAGGAAGATATAATGCTCTATAAACTCCCTTGCCTTTTCCTCCGTCAGCGGTTTGCCATACGGAACGTGCATTACCATGTGTCCGTCACTGGCAAATATCATAAAGTGGTGGTTGTAATCAGTTTGTGTCAGTGTGTAGCCTTTGTGAGTAAATTTCTGTGTCATAGCTATACCTCAATCTCGTTGTCTTGTGGAAACCGGAAGTGCGTAGTTAAAAATGTTGTTCCGTCATTGTTAAACTTTGATAATTCGCTGTCATAGTAAACATTTTTCAACATATCCATTGCTTTATTCGCTTTTTCGATTGTTGAATATTCAGCCGCAACAACCGAATATTCCCCAAACAGATTGCACCTCACATAAATGCAAGGGCTTCCGGTTTTCTTACTTTTCCCAGTGCTAACAACGCACAATTCGTATGGAACATCAAACATTCCTATCCCGTCTGCGTCCTGCGATAAAATCCTCATATCGGTTAAGCCTCCTTATTTCTTAGTTTCACTCCTGCATATATGGAATGTTCGTTGTCCGTCAACTTATGCCTTAACATATACTCATTCATGGCAGAACTTCCTATTGTTTCCATAGTCAGACCTTTTGCTTGTGCATATGCTTTCCAGTTTTCTATGTCACTCAATTCTGCCCTGAAAGAAAATACTTGTTTCTTCTTTTTCTCTGCCATTCCTCAATCCCTCCTAACTTTCCAAATAATAAACATTCTCCAAATTCACAATCACAAAGCGGTTTTTCTCTTTAATCAGCTTGCTTTATATCACTCCTTGTTTTTCCAAATGAGTAATAAATAATATCAAAGTTATCTTTGAAGTCTTTTGTTTCAAAACAATCAACCGATTCAAATATTCCAGAAACTTCATTCCCGTGTGTTATAGAAATAGAAAGTTTCCAATCTGTTCTATTTGAAAAATCTTTTTGTATTCTGTTTAATAATTCAGAAACATTCATTTTCCCGTATCTAATCGTTCCTTGATGTGGGTTCGGTACATTTGTTAAATCCTCCATATTCGGATTGATTTCTTCTTTTCCGCACTCATTATCAATCCTGCCCGCCCCGTGCCTTGTTAGATATGGTCTCGTGACATAACAGACTTCAACATTTGAATCTGGAAACAATCTTAAAATCATTTCCGCCGGATTCTTTAATCCAGTGTTGCTTGGTGTCAAATGAGGAAAATATTCTTTATTATTCTGGTCTAACAGAAGTCCTTGCCCTCCCTCGAAAATAATATTCTGGTATTTTTCGAGTGCGTTTGTATCTCCGCAAACCGTTACATGACTTGCCGTAAATTCCAAATCTGAAAGAAACTGTTCAATCAACCCATCAGCATTTATTATTTCTTCCCATTCTCTACTTGACCGCATTTTCAATTCGTTAAAGCGTTTTGGCAGATATGTATGTTTTATGGCTTTGATTGCATCTTTGTTCCGCTTGCCGCAATTCTCCAATAAAACCCATGCCGGATAACCATAGTTTTCCTCATAACGTTTAATGGTTTCAAAAATCCCCATGCCACAGCTTCCATGTCGCCCATCAGAACGGTTTTCTTCCAAAATCTGATTGATTATCATATCAAATGGTGTTGTTACTCTGCACGAAGGATTCAAATATACTGTTGGTTCATATCCTAATTTCTGCAATTCTTCCCATTCTTGTCTGAATAAAATGGGATTTGCAATAAACTCCTTTGATAAATAAGTATCTGCTCCTGCAAAAACCCCGGAACCAAAATGGTGGAACACATGGTGCGACCCCTCCGCCGTGTCTACTGTATGCCCTCTTTGTGCGCCACCGTTATGGCACACTACAATACAGTTTTCACCCCGTAGGGCGGCTTGGTGGCAAAAATAATCTGCCACCAAGCCTTTTCCTTCATCACCAAAGTTTGCACCGATTACAACTTTGATGTTTTTCTTTACCACGAAATCATCCCTCCTGCATTTTCTTCTGTTCTTGTTTCTGTCACCCACGTTCCTGTATTGGTTACGATGTCCACAATGGCGTTTGCAATATTGTCCATGCTTACAGTACGCAAATGATTTTCGTCAAGATATTTCCCGAATGTTTCTTTGATACCAGATTCGTGGTATCTATATGAAGTCTGCGAATCATTGACTGCAAGGTGGTAAATGTCAAACTTCCGCAATGCTTCTTCGTATAAATCTTTTGTTTCAACATCGCCTTGCAAGTTATCACCTGTTGCCCTAGAAAGCGTTTCTTTTGGCAAATAAGGATTAAGAGGTTCATCACCCATAGTAATGATGATTCCTTTCTTTCCACGATTCCAGCAATCCAGCTTCGTATGGCGCAAACCGAAATACCATGCCACTGTGTAGGATTCATAAGAATTTCCGCCACCGCCGCCCTCAAAGTAAATCTCGTCAAGCTGCTCTGCAATCCGTATGTCTGATTCAAACTGTGAAGCCTGTATAGGCGCATTGTCATAAGCTAAATCCCCGATACCCATAATCATAAATTCCACATCTGAAACCTTTTCGTAAAGGCTTGTCATAACCACATTCAGCTTCTTCGCAACTTCAACCGCTGCACCTCCCATGCTGCCGGTTACATCAAGACCCAAGATGACCGGAATTGTGTTAGGGTGTTCTGTTGAATCGCAACACTCACGCATTTTGTTCCTTGGGTCTAACTCCGGTGCAATCATTCTCTGCTTGAACATATCCTGTGCGTGATAATTGCCAGATATAGAGCCGTCACTCCCTACGCTCATTTTCTTTGTTGATGAATAACTTCTGAAACTATCCCTTGTCCAACTTCCACTTCCCATATTATTCTTCCTCACTTTCTTCGGATTCTTCTGTTTCTTCTTCCTCACCGTCAAAATCAAACATTCCATCGAACATATTACCCATACCGCCGCCCATCATCATGAATGGAAGCATTGCACTCATTCCGGGTTCTCCGCTGTTCCCGTTTCCTTTCATCATTTCTGACATCATCATGTACTGCATGATTTTGTTGGTTCCTTTCTTGCCCTTAATCATGTCGCTGCCGAACATGGAAACGATTTTCCCATAGAAGTACGTATTGCCCATAAATACATGACGCTCTGGCAGAATGCTCTCCACCGTTGAATCCTCGTAGTTGATAACCGTTAGCATATTCTTTTTGGACTCAATAACACATTTCGGCTTTCCGGCAACCAAGATAATGTCGCCAACCTCTGCTTTGTTGGTTGGAATTACAAAGAAAAATTCCTCTCCGATATTGAACACAAAGCTATCACAGTTCGTCAATCTTCCAGATTTTACATTGTAGCTTTTATATCCGTTTTTGGTCTTGACAGCGATACCGCCACTCATTGACAACCTGCACATTCCTGGCTGCACTTTCCCAAACATTCCATTTAACATATTAGTCATCTTAAAATCCCTCCTATAAAATAAATTTTTATTATTTGCGGACTTTCCACGAAAGAAAGTCCGCTGTGTGGCTACATAATGCCGTTTACCCCAACTCGTCCAACATCTTTTCGAGTTCCTCAATGGACTTGCCCTGTAATGCTTCATCCTGCTTACTTGCCAGAATGGACATAATTTTCTGTTTCTGTTCCTTACGTTCCTTCGCCATTTCAGACGCTTTCTTTTCTTCCAGCTTCACGGACACAATGTACTTGATAATCTCAATCTGCACCGTCAGTTCTTCGTCCTCGCTGGTCTTGACCTCTAAAAGGCTTTCCTCCTGTGCCTGTTTTGCCTTTGCGTTCAGTGACTTGTAAATTTTGTCAAGTTCCGTTACGGGCAAATCCCATAAGTCCTCAACCGTTACCTGTCCTCTGTACGGAAACCGCATTTTCTCCCTACTTGCCTTGATAAACATTTCTTCTCTGCTCATAATTTTTATTCCTCCTTATATTTAGAATTTAATTTTTATAATTCTCTCACTTGCACCCTTGACCTTTACAATCAAGTCATTTCGCTTTGTTGCCGAAAATCCAATGCCGGATAACTGGTCTTTCACATCTTCAACGTGCATTTTGCTCCCTAACGCTTCAAACACCCTCTTATGTTCAGTTAGTTCATTTTTCAGAAATTCATTGTAGAAGCCATTCGGCATTTCCTCATTGATGCAATCTTTCAACATAAAGAAGTAATGCCTATGACCAATTCCGTCTTGTTCATCCCAATAGTTCGGGGAATACATGATAACCGATACCGGCACAAACTGATTTGTTTTTACTCCCCAAACTTCCCTTGATGACATACTGGACGGCAACAGTTCCTTGATAGAAAAATTTTGACCATCAAATGTCACCTCTGCAACCGGCACATTCTCTTTCTGTCGCAACTCTTTCTGATAATCGAAACGGTAAATATTCCCATCAAATTCAATCTCCGCACGGAATCCATTCTTACCGCCACGGTTAGCAAACTGATGAACGAAGAACAGGTACTTTCCTTTCTGCATGGTGTTCTTGCTCGCCCATGTGATGTTTTCAACTGCCGGAGTGTTCTTGTTTGGATTGGTTACGTCAATATCAAGAACGCCTTTTGTGCTATGACTTCTCATGTGGCTAAACATAATTTCCTCTCCGCTCGGCTCTTTACAGTGTGCATCCAAATCATTTCTATCCCAATCGCCCATATCGTTCCACTGGATTGAGAACCGCAAGACTCCGTCTACTGCGCCGCCTGCCGACTTCACATTTTCTCGAATGTCGCTGTCCGTGATGTTTCCTGCATACGCCCACGAAAATCCATTGTTCCATTTGAACATTGTGGGTGCTTCGGGATTCTTCGGCGCAATCAGCGACACCATATTTGCGGAATGTCTGTTTTCAAGATACACTTCAATCTCCCTCGCCATGGGCAGCACATTCTTCACGAAATCTGCCGCTGATACTTCCTCCACACCAGAGAACCGTTTCGGATTGACCACAATATCTTTTTCCATGCTTGTAAACACATCATCTGCACCCGATATGCGCCGCTGTGCGTCTTTGTTTGAGAAAAGAATGTTGTTGATGGAAATATCATCAAGTGTGGCGAACCTGCGCTCTAAAGACGGCATATAGCCTAATTCATCAATCTTTTTCTTTGCGTCCTCTAACATCTTCTTTGTAAAAATTGCCTTTGGACGCTTGTAATTTGCCGGAGCGACAATCTGCTCATATTTTTTAACTGCCGTATCTAACTCCATGCCCTCGCTGATATTAACAAGCAGTGTTCCGATACTGTGATTCCTTATCCTGCCGATAGCGGCTCCTGTTGCAATGGACTTCTCCCATGCGAAGTTTTCCTTTTCCTCTGTCACCGTCAGTTTATCGTAGGATTTCTTGTACTTTAAAAACTCCGAAAGCACCACTTTCCATTCCTCGCCTTTGTAAAGGGAGTTTTGTGAAATCAACTCCAAGACAGTCATAATGCTTTCTTCTGCAATCTCATCCAGTGACCGCTTAAATACATTCCTTGTGTCACGGAAAGTTCCTTTAATGTCGCCTACGGAACGCCGCTTGTCGAAAACAAACCTGTCCGGTAGTTCCAGATAGAAATGCTCATAGGTGTTAATCTTTCCGTTTTCAAGCTGTTCATGGTTCTTGTCCGTACCGATTTTCTTCTCTTGGCTGACATACACATCCGTAACCGCATGGGATTCTATGTAGTTTGCCATAGCATTTGCAACCGTCTGAAATGCAGGGTCGTCTATCACCATATCCCATATAGAGTAGACTGTGTTGTTTTTGATAACTACCGCATTTCCGATAGCCTTAATGAAATGTCTGCAATAGCTACAGTCATACTCCCTGCGCTCTCTGTAAATCTCGTTTGTTCCTTCCGGAAAGCTGTCAAGATACAGATTCCATAACTCGTCCTTGTCTACTGCAACCTCGAATAAATGTGTTGCATCCTTTGTTATCTCTGCAAAACGCTTTTGCAGTGCTTTCTTAAATTCGGTAAATTCCATTGACAAAATCCTCCTTGAATTTGATATATTTATTAATTTTTATTGCTACATCATATCCATGTACCTAATACCCGGCAACGAAACTGTTCTGTATCGGTTAATCAATCCGCTGTTGTAAATGTCAATTTCTCTGTCACGCAGATAAAATTTGAAATGGATAGAATTGAACGCTTTATTTCCAAAACCCATGAGGGTTATTCGTGTGTTTGACTGCCCCATTTGAATATCATCAACCTCATACCGCCTGTCGGTTGCCGTTTCGTAATGGTCGTCTATTGGTTGTGCCATAATCGGCAAATTCATTGAAAATTCTATTTTCATGCTTTCCTCCTACTTAAAGAACAAAAGGTATATTGCGCTTGCGAAAATGCCGATTATGTCAAGGAAAACAAACAGAACAAGACCGTATAACCATTTAGGATATTTCCCTGTCATTCTTGCAAGCAACGCTCTTTTCGTATCTGCACCTACCCATACTCGCAAAGCAAAATAATATATAACAGAAATGATAAATGATAAAACTGTCAATTTTACAATAATCATCTTGCCATCCTAATCTGCTTTCATAAAATCTGGTAGCGTCTGTTCGCCCTCAACTTTGACAGGCTCTTTCTCTTTCGTCTGTGCCTTTGGCATGGTTGGCGGTTCTGGCTTTTCTTCGATTGCCTCGAATGGTACGGAATTGGCGTTATTTACAATCTCTGCTTCAACTTCCGTCTGCATATTCTCCAAATATTCCTCTCTGCCAAATTCCTCAACTTCCTCTCTTGTGTACATCCCCATCATCAAATCAGGGCAGTTCATGCGGCCAAAGAAAGAAGCGGCACGATACCTTAACATCATCTGCGGCATGGTTTTCCACTTGCTACCATTCTTGTCATACCAACCCTCGGCTTTTGCCAAATCCATTGTGACAACTGGGCCAGTTACTTTCCGCCCGTCTTTTTCTGTCCAGCACATACAAGAGTATGGTTTCCCCTTATCGTCTGCCTTTTCCTCGAACTGCAATTCCATGTCATACTTTCCGCTTCCGTTAATCATGGCGATAACATACTGCGCCGACCATGACGGTCTGCCATACACCACATAAAGGTGCTGCATAACCATAAGAGGGCTTGTCCTCAATCTGCTTGCCATTTCGATTGCGATTAAGGCATTGTTGGCGTTGTTCTGAAACTCTTTCGGAACAATCGTTGATTTTGCCAGACTTGCCGCCATTTTCGTTGCCAGTTCCCACTTCTCCGCACTCTCAAAAATGCTTAAATTGTTGTTTGCTACTGCTAATTCATTTCTTGACATAATGTTATCCTCCTTAAAATTAAAATAATGTTGGTCTGCCTGCCGCTGCTGTTACCGCACCTCTTGTAAGTTCAAACGCCTGTTGTTCTGTGAAACCGCTGCGGATAAAACTGTCATTGATAGCCTTAACCTCGTCTGCCATTTCATCATACTTTCTGTACTTTTCAAGTTTTTCAATGTCCGCTTTAAGAGTGTCAATTTCCTCATTCTTCTGCTCGATTTCTTCAAGAAGTTCATTCTTTGTTTTTGCTGACATGGTTTATTCCTCGCTTTCTTTTATTTTTTATAACTGCCCCATACTACCAAAGTCGGGCATTGGATAATCGTGTTTGTGATTATTTGCAAATTCTTTTACCATACACTTTCCCGATACTTCGTGCTGGAATTCGCAGTCATCACAATTGAACACAAGGTCATTCTTTTTGTCGGTTTCGGCACAGTTCATGCACCAATTCTTTGTGAAAATATCCAGTCCATGAACCGCCTCTGTCAGATTGTCAGCATTTCCATTTGCATAATTTCCTTTGATATTGTCCATATCCTCATTCTCCTTTCGCCCTCAACCCATGCCATAAGGTGTATGGGAGGTTAATCTTTGTTTTCAACTTCTTCGTACCCGTAAATGTTCGGATACCATGAAAATAATTTATTTCTTGAACCGCCCACATCAAACACATAGGTCTTGCCGATTTCAATTCCTGCGTAAATGTCAGAAGAATCAAACTGCCATGCGAATAATGCGTCTGTGATTTCAAATACCTGTATTTCTCCGTTTTCATCTTTTGTATAGACAAGGTATTTGCTATCTTCTTTCTTGTTTTTAACCTCTTTGTCTGTTACCGTTGCTGTGATTTCTCTGCGGTTCGATACCTTATTAAATGGTCTGCATAATCCGACAATCAAAATACCAACCGCAAATAATATAGTCGCTATTGCCACAAAATTTTTTAGTTTATCCATCTTCTCAATCCTCGCTTTCTTCATAAATCTGCAATGTTCCGTCTGCGTTGTAGAGTGGGGTAATGTCAAAGCGATACTTTCCGCTATTGAAAATCAGATACTTTACTTTTGTGTCATTGGCATAAACAACCTGATAACTATCCCATTCCGCAATGACCGTGAAATATCCATTCCCAAAATCTCCGCTTGCGTTACTTTCTGTCTGCCCTGTCGCTTGCTGGTATGTAGTGCCGCAACCAGCCAAGCAAACCGCCATCACAGCCGACAACACCACGCTTAAAAGTCGTTTCTTTATTTTCGCTCCCTCCTAACTAAAACTTGCTTCTGGTTCTGCTTCTGGATAGATATAATCGTCTTTATAATCCTTATCAATGACTATCTCCGTCTGCGCCCTTTCTAACCGCAAAAGCAATACCTGAAACGGATTCAGCCTACGCAATGATGAAATCCTCACATCGTTTGAAATTGAAAGCGTATATGGTTCTTCCTTTCCGCTATCCCATACCCATTTGGAGATAGGAATTTCGATGTTCAGCTTTTCATCATGCTCATTCTTGAACGTAATTATTGCCCTCTGGCAACTGCTCCATGATGGCTTGTCCAGTTCTTCCACACGCATTTCGCATTCTACACATGAATAAGAAACACCATCGTCATAGTCGATTTCCAAATCGTCAGTATCAATGTCCTTGTTGCACTGGTTTATCCATGCCTTGAATAAATCTGTAACCTTGATTTCTTTCTGCTCTGGCTCGGTCATAAGGTCTTTGAAATTCTCCAAAATCTGCTTATTCCCCATACAGGTATCAGAGTTTACCAGTTCTGTAAGCACCGAATCCAGTTTGGTCAGGTACGCCGAGAAATCATAGTTTTCAATGTACGGAACCATTACCTCCGTTACCTTTTTCTTTAGTGCATCTTTTGCGTCGCCCCATCTGAATGCGTCCTCAATGGTATCTCCTAGTGCCTTATGAAATTTATCCTTTATAATCTGATTTACTTCATCAGAAGAAAGGCTCTCTTGTGCGATTTTTAACAGTTCTTCTTTCATGCTCAATCCTCCACTTCAATCTTCAATTCCTTAACGCCCTTTTCCGCAACCAGCTTAATCAACTGGCAGTCCATGTCAATCCTTTTATTGGTTTCCTATTTAATTATCTGAATATCCCTGATATGGTATCTTCCGTAGCCGTTCTTCCTTTGTGTTCCAACACCGATATACGTTCCTGCGGTCTGAATAACAGAAAGAATTGTTTCATAAGGAAAAACCACATCTGCAACCGTTAATTCAATCGTGCATTTCCAACCGCTAAATACATTCTGGCAACAGATAACATTTGTTTTGTTTATTCCTGTGTTTGGAACAAGTTTCTGCTCAACCGTTACATTCGCAAAATCAACAGGAAAATGGGTTCTCTGCAAATTCAAAGCCCTTTGCAAATCTGTTCCTGCTTTGCCTGTGCTATCCTTAAACCCAAATGTTTTAAATGCTTCTGCAAAACTTCCATAGAAAGCAGGGGAAAGTATGCAAGGGCGGTTATTCTTCATGTGTTCCTGCCATTCTTCCTCGCAATACAGGTCGCAATCATCATGGTATGTAATAGGCTTTTCCCATGTAAGACCTGTAATCAAGTCCTCCCAAACATTCTTACTTGCTGTATATTCCTTTGGTAATTTTGTTCCCTTTTCGCGAGACTGTTTGAAAATCTCTTGCCGTTCAAAAGAACGTGATTTCTTGTGCAAAATCAAATCGCTGTCACCGATAAGTTCTACTATAAGTCTTGTTTCCTTGATTTTCTCAATGCTAATTCCTTTTGTTTTTGCCATTAGACAAATCCTCCTTAATTTTGTTCCTGTGCTGTTTTGATTTTTCGTGTTTAGTTCTAACCTGTAATGTTTTTATGTGTTCTGCCAATGATAGGCATAGGTATTGACTTGAAAATCTGCAATATCCTGTTCTTTGCTGTAGTATGCTGTGATTAAGCGTATTTTTCTGATATTTTGTTTATTTTTCTTGCTGACTATCAAGCCAACATCTATACCTACCATTTCCGCTTGCATAATTCGTGAGTTAAATTCCTGCGATGTAGTTTAATGCTTTGCGTTTTAATTTGTTTTTATTTCATTAGATGTTTTGGTGGATATTTAACCCACCAACTATACAAGTGGTACTGTCTGCATGGTTCGTGAGTAAACTGTGCCGTTCTTTCATTTTATGTGCTGTTCTTTGTTGTTCTATTGAATACTTTTCCTAGATTTTATTTTTTGTTTTTGGCAGTTTACCCACCAATCACACAGACAGTAGGCAGATATTAAGTTGTCAAAGTTCTTTCATTGCTTCAAATACAGGCTTTAATTCCTTTAAGGAATGATATTTCTTTTTGAAACTTTCCAACTCTTTTAGGGCTGTTTTTAGCAGGTTTTCATATTCAGTTTCATTGCTTACAACCGCTTCAATCGTGTCATAAACATTCGTTTCTGTTGTGTTCACAAAAGCCCTTATAGTTATTTCTTTTCCGCTTTCATCTTCCTCGTGCTGTATAATGCAACGCAACATTTCCCTTGCCTGTATTTCTCTGTATTTCTCCCCTGCAACGGTATCATTCCATTCAAATTCTCCATGAAGAGGATTATTTTCATCTCTCGCAAGTTCAACAATATTATGCGGCGTTTTTTCTTTCAGTTTGGATAATTCGTTTACAGCAACATCTACTCCGATTTTGTATTTTGGTATAGCCCACGAATAAGTTTTAAGCACCATATAATTCCTTTCCGTTGACCGCACTGGCAACGACAATAATCAAAATGTTGTGACCTGTTATGCAATTTCGTATTGTTAAATGTCCTTATCTTTACAAAATTGTTCTATGGTGTTTAGCGACTATTGCCGCTAACAGTACGGTCAACTGTTTTATTTTTATTCAGTCACGATTTCAAGTTCCTTAACTCCCTCAACTGACTTTAACTTGATAATCTGAAAATCTGTGTCAAGTCTGCAATCCGTGTTTCCTGTAACAAGCGAATAATCATCAACAAAAACCGGGTAATGCTGATTATAAAATTTCTGTAGCCCCGAAAGAATATCCAGCTTCGCAAGCACTCTCAACGCACCGTTTGAATGGTCTTTTAAGGATTTCCCATCAATCGTCGGCTCGCAGTCGTCAACTACCGAACCATTTTTCAAATAGTCAAACAGCCGGAATTTAACCAGTTTGAAATGGGAATTTACTTGGTCGGTCAGTAACTCATTCTTCCGCTTGCTTACAAGGTCAAGCTGATACAAAATCTTCTCTGCATTTGCCTTGTTCTGCTCAAATTCAGACTGTTTCTTCCGCAAGTCTGCAATCTGTTCGTCAATCTCAACATTCTTCTGCGCAAGAGCAAGGTCGCCATTCACAACGTCCATTTGCTTTTGAAGTTCCTCGCCCTCGGCTTTCGACTGCTTTCTGATTTCCTCCGCACTGTTGCCCTTGTTCATTTCGGCTTCTTTCTCTGCAATCTTTCTTTTAATTTCCTGCACTTCAAGGCGGTCGGAAATGTCGATACTTTCGGGAAGTTCGTATAACTGCTTTTCTAATTCCTCAATCTTTTTCAGAGTTTCTTCTTGCTTCTTTTCGTATTCCTCTGCTTCTTTCTTGCTATCCTCTATGTATTTCTTTTTATCTTTAACCGCTTGACTTGCTTTTTCGCCCTCTGCAACGATAAATTCAATTCTTTGCTTCTTTGTTTCTTCAAAGCTTGAAAGAATGTTTTCTTTTTCTTCCTCTGGAAGTTCCCTGTGGCAAATAGGGCAAATATATTTATCCTCGTCAATCTGCTCACTTTTTACAGATTTCCACAATTCCTGCTTTTCCTTTAATCTTTGTTCAAGCAACGGAAGTTCTTTTTCTGTATCTCGCTTTATCCTTGACCTTGTTCCACTCTCGTATGCTTCGTACATATCATAGTCGCTGTTTGCCTTATCCAATTCATTTTGAATTTTCAGACGCTTTTTGTTATTTTCCTCATTCGCCTTTCTCTGCAAGTCGTTCAACTCGAATTTCAGTTCGATTATGCCGTCACTTGCCCTTTGCTGTTCCTCAAATTCCTTTGAAATATCCTCCTGCTTTGCCTTGTTGTCCGCAATCTGTTCATTCAAGGCGTTTTTCTGTAATTCCAGTTCAGCAACGTCAATGTCGGTCTTTGACTGCTCCATGCCCTCAATCTTCGCTCTAAGGATTTCCCCATCTTTTCCGTATTCCTCTCTGATTTTTCGGAGCGTGGCGTTTTGCATGGCTTTGACTTCATCGAATGTGTACATTTTCAGAAGATTAGTAGCCTCTATGCAATCATCTGTCTGTAAGGCAATATCAAAGTCGGATTGTTCGCTCGCCATACCAAACAGAACCTTTCGCATATCTGCTGACTTTTGGCTTGTGAATACGTCTGGGTGTGAAAGAGGCAGAAACAAATCAAAGTCAAATCCGTATTCTGTCATTTTCTTTTTGAAGTCGCGCTCGCCGTATTCCACACTGTTGACTTCGTAGCTGTTTGACAGCGATACGGTATCTGCGCCGCCGTTCTTTCCTTTCTTCACTGTGCATTTCTGAATTTTGGCGGCGGTTACTTCCTTTCCGTCAATGTCGAACACAACTTCAACCCTCGGTGTACATTCCTCTGTGTCAAGCGGTCTTATGTTTGGATTGCTCTTTAAGTCGCTGTCCTTGTCTGCCATGAGCCACATATAGGCCGTGAAAATTGTTGTTTTCCCTGCCCCGTTCTGCCCAATGACGGACACATTCTTTCCGTCAAACTGATATGTAGCGGATTTTACGCCTTTGAAATTCTCCAAGTGGAGAGACTTAATTTTTGCTTGCATTGTTGACCTCCTTTACGCTCCCCTTGTAAGTTCCACTGCTTTCTTTTTCAAGCTCTACCGCAACGCAATTTACAATCTTTCCTTTATGATTGCAAATATAAACAACTCCCAAGTTTGCGATAAAGTTAAATCTTGCAACTGTTATTTTCTCGTTTTCTTCCGTATCTTCGTATTCTTCTTCTCCTATACTGTCGACAATTCTGACAACCCAACCTCTGTTTGCGTAATTTGAAAACGCATCAATCACATCTTCCACATCTTCAAAAGAATTGTTTATCGGCAATCCAATATTGATTTGACTTTCCTTCTTCTTTATTTCAGAAAAATTTATAACCTTGCTTTGCAATCATTTTCCCTCTCTTTCCTCAAATTCCTCACAGCAATCATCGTAAGCTGTCGATAATCCGTAACCCTCGCTGTTTTCGTTGTCGCATATAAATTCATCTTGCGCCATAGGTTTGTGATGCTTGCAGTTTCCGCAACAGTTATCCATCTAATTTCACTCCTTTCATTCCGACAAACATACTCGGCGGCATAGGCAACTTTCCGCTATACTGCTCAATCGGTTTCCAAATATGCAAGCAGTATGGAATATTGTTCACATACTCGCTCTTTGGCGGGTGGTACTGCACGCAGCATTCGTCTTCCTCAAAGAACATATCCTTCAACCGGCACATTTCCTCCCATGTCGGCATACGTTTCTTTCCGTCTATGCTGACGTGTTCCCAACCGCCGCCGTAACTCCATATAACGGTCATTCCTTTGCATGAACCGATGATAAAATATCCTCTGCCACCGTCAAATCCTTTTAGGTCAACGATAAAATCTAATCTTTCTGACAATTCTTTATAAAGTTTTTTAAGATTTTTCATGTAATCCCTCCCAATGCTCCGCAATCGCCTGTGCAAGATATATAGGCGCAATGTCGTGTATATGCGTCTGTGCTATCTTCGTGGCGTTATATGCCACGTCTGACGGTTCTCCCGCCTTGGTGCATTTATTCCAATTTGGAATGGCAATAAACCAGCCGTTGATGTGGTGTCCGTAGATGATAAGGAAATTGAAACCGTTCCAGTCTACGGAAAATTCGTGGGTTTGGGTTACTGGATAGGTGGATTTGATTTTATAGTCCATTCTGTTTCCTCCATTTCTTGTGAATTGATTTTATAATTCTTGAAACATAAGGTTGCGAAGTTCCGCATATATCCGCAATTTCTCCTTGTGTCTTTCCATCCATGCTTAGAGAGATGATTTTCTTCTCTCTATCGCTAAGTTTTGAAAACATCTGCTTCATTTGAATGTCCACAATAACTTCTTCCTCAAAACTCTTGCTATCTGCAATCATTTCTGAAAAATCAACTGAATCCCCATTTTCTAAATCGTATGGTTCGTCAAGAGAAAATGCAGGAATTATTCGTTCCTTTCTGAATGCCAAAAGGATTTCATTTCGGATAACTGGTGTTGCGTATGTAGTAAATTTCACCCCTTTATCTGGGTTGAATGTATTTATCGCTTTTGCAAGTCCGATAAGTCCAACCGAAAACAAATCATCGTCAAGCGGGTTAAGATTTAATGATTTCAAAATAAGTCCAACCATGCCAGTATTATTCAAAATAACCTGCTCTTTGGCGTAGTCGGAATGTTCCTCTATCCACAATTTCATTGCGGTTTCACGGTCGAGTTTTGGTTTTGGCAGGTTCATGTTTCTTCCCTTTTCAGTATCATGTAAAGCTGTTTGAGTGAACTGGAATTATTGCAGTTTGTGAAACCAATATATTTTTCAACAACTTCTGGATTTCCTTTATGGCTTCTGACAATTCCAAAAGCGTTCCGGATTGCCCTTTCCACTCTTGACGGCGTTGTGTTGTTCTTCTTTGCAATCGCTGGATATAATTCTTTTGTAATCTGAATATCCGTTCCTCTTTCGTCAAAAATCTGTATTGCGTCCGCAATGTAATTAAATCCTTTAATTCCTGTCGGAACGCCCATTGCAAGCAATGTATCTTCAATCTTTGCTCTATTCATCTTCCGCAACCTCCATTTTCGCAATCGAAACTTCATAAGCAACTCTTGCTTCAACTTCATCATCAGAAATCCGTTTCTGATATTCTCTGCTCTGGATTCTTCCCTCAATCCGTAGCCTTGTGCCGATTTTCAAACCACTTGCATATACCGCATTTCGTCCCCAACAAATCATTGGTATGTAGTCTGATTTTCCGTATTGGCGGTTAATCGCAAGAAGAATGTCTGTTATTTCCCTTCCGAATGGTGTTTTTCGGTAAGTTGGTGGCTTGCAGATGTACCCGTCAAGGGAAATTTGGTTTTCGTCTTCTGGCCAAGGTTTTTCCATTCCGGCATCCTCAAACTCCCTGGCAAACATTGGCAAGACAAGACGACTCCTATTTCCTTCGTGTTTATTATGAGACCTGAGCTGGCCATAAACTTCCACAAATCGCCCTATCCAGTCCGATTTCACGTCAACAAGACGCTCCGATACCATAATCGGGATAATGTCTTTTACTGTGCTTTCCCTCTCACTTGCAAGCATGGCGGTGTAAAATCCCTCACCATATACTTCATGGCTGAACCCAAAATTGCTTACGATTTCACCGCTTAATGTTACTTTGTTGTTTTCAATCCTTGCTCTGTTCATTGGTTTTCTCCTTTAATCATGTTTTTATTTCTAATCCGCATATACTTTTCGCATAATAAGACTTCATAATTTGCTTTCTCTGCTCAAATTCAATATTCGCAACCAAAAGCCCTATATCTATCCTCTGTAATTCTTCTATTGCCTTTATCTGTTCTGCTGTCAAATACGGTCTGATAGAATTTTCTTCCTTATCAATTCCGTTTTCTTCCTTAAAGTGTTTTGCGTCTGTTCCAAGCACAATGCGGTTAATCATGTTGATTTCATTGCTGAAATGGTAAAACTTTGGTTCTTCATGTGCTTGCTCTATCGCTCTTGTAAGTGCTGGATAATCCATTCTTGCAGTTTGAAATGTCTTTATGTAATCTTCCATAGCGTCAAAAGCCTTAATATAACTTACTTTCCAACGCAAGGCTTTTTCTCCTGTAAATCCCATAACAATCAACGAAAAGCCATCTCTATTCATTTCATACATTGGATAACTTTTTCTGTTTCCTCTGGTTTTATATGTTGTTTTATGAAACCACAATTTTGCGGTTTCATAATCCATATCAGAAATAGTGTCCTCTATGCTACGCAAAACAACGTCATGCCTTTTCTCAAACTTTTCAGCCACAATAAGGCTTGTTGTAATCGCAACACCGCTTCTCTCTGAAACAATGCCAATTAAATCATTCAAATAAAATCACCGCCTTTACAAACTTTCTATAACTTTTCTCTTTTCAAGCACTTCTTCTACAAGGTTTTCAGTATCTTTTGCTGACTTGTCAATGCTTCTTATAACTCCAATCAACGCCCAACCAATCTGTGAAGAAGTCAAGTTGCCCTCATTTAGAGAAGTTTCTATTGCGGTTGCTGTTTCAGAGATTATCAGCAATTCATTCTGTAAATCTTCAAGCCTATCCTGCATTTCAGAAATTTTCATCTGCCAGCACCGCCTTTCCCAATAATACGGTCAACGATAACTACCGCAAACGCCACGATAAAAGCGGTTTTCCAAAGTCTTGTACGCTTCGCCTGTTCTCTCAAAATCTCCGTTGCCAATGTTGTGTTTTGTTTCATGGTAAATACCTCCTACTTTCATATTGTTAGCATAATGCTAACATACGTTAGTAGAATTGTCAATGAGATTTTGATATAATGTGCTAACAAAGTGATAGGAGGTACTAACTTATGGCAGTTAGCAAAATTCAAACAGGTTTACGTATCAATGAAACTACTTATGCAAAACTCAAAACTCTTTCAGTACAGGAAAACCGTTCAATCAACAACCTTGTAGAGTACATCATACAAAGATACTTAGACGACTTTGAGAAGTCTAACGGTGCTATTCCTTTGGCTGACATTCAAGCTGATTAAGTCCTATATCTATCAACATGAGGATAAGTGCATTTATGGAAACACCCATTCTATCAGATATGGCGGTTAATCGTTCATACTGCCCCTCTGGTATTCTTAATCCTGTTTGTATCTTGTCCTCTTTTGTATTTTTCATATTGTTTCCTCCTCTGCTTTCATAAGTAAATTTTCAATGCTATCGCCAAAATATTCTTCTAATTTACTCTTTTCTTCCTCGTTTGGCGGTCTTACAGCATTTTCAATATCTTTATATCTACCCAATAGCAAACCTATTTTTCTTGCGATTTTATTTGTTGTAACTCTGCTATCAAGCCTTTTCTTTTTAAGATTTGTGAGGTATTTTTGCTTGTGCATATTTACCATATGTTGTATATTGTCTTTTTGACTGCACCACTCTAAATTTTCAACAGAATTATTCTCTGTATTTCCGTCAATATGATTTACAACTGGTAAATTGCATTTGTTTTCTAAAAATGTTTCTGCTATAACCCTATGTGCAAGCAAATGTCTTGTTTTTCCATCTTGTTCTACATTTACATATACATATCTGCTACTCGGTGTTATCTTTGCTGGTAACAACTGATGCAATCCGTCTTTTCTCTTTTTGTAAATACTCCCGTTTTCGCAAACAATGAGAGAAGAATTGTAACGCATTTTGAAATGTATATTATTTTCTCCTAAATAATCCGCTACCGCTTGCTGTGTCATTTTCTTATCTTTTCTTGCGTTTCTTAAATTCTCTCTCATTCGTTTATCTCCTTTTCTCTTGACTTTCCCCGAATAACCGCATATAATTAGACATAGTAATAGCCTTATCCGGCTATTTATCCCCACTTGGATTTGCGGTCTGTGTGGGGATTTCTTCTTTTTGAAATCCGATTACATTCCCATTGTTTATAACAACCGATATACCGTTTTCGTGCATTTTCAAGCAATCCTCTATTGTTAAGTTCACCATTTCCCAGCTCCTTTCTTTGGTCTCACAAATTCATCTATAATCTTCGTTTTTCCGCTCACCTTATGTATGATTGCGACATAGGCTTCTCCATCTTTTAACAACATCCAGTTATCCGCATTAAGACCATATACCGTAACTGCTTCTTTCAACTGCCTTGTCAGCTTCTTTGGTTGCTTCATTTCTTACCACCTTTCATACTGTATATAGCCGCTACTACAATGATAGAAATAATCGTAGCCACAACACCACATCCAAATCCAAACCAAAATGGATTAACGTACATAAAAATCACCTTCTTTCTAAAATATTATTACAATTAATTAAGATTTTCTCTTTTTCTTCCTTCTCTTGTTTTGCGAGCTGGAATTTTGTCTCGTCTGCTTATTTTTCTTGTTACTTGTATTGCTAACTTTAATCGCGTACCCCTTAACGCTCGTTCTGTCCTTTTTCAGCTTTGCTCTCTGCCCCATTCAATAAATCTCCCTGTTCTCCGCTGTTGATGTTGTTAACTCCCTCTCCATCCTGCGAAATGAAGTCGTAGTCAGAAAAAAGCTTCCGCCAGTCGCAGTCATTCTTGTAATTGACGTTTGACAAGTGAATAGTTATAACAACCGTTGCTATCGCAAGTCCTATAAATCCGACTGTTAATCCGACAACACCTAAATTCTTCGCCTTTGACTTCTCTTGCTCCTGTTTTAATACTTCCATCGCAAAATGTTCTGTTGTCAGTTCCTTGCTTTCCTTGTTCTCGCTCATAAAAATATCCTCCTTAAATTTTGTTCTATTTGCCAAAACTAAGAGGATATGGTATAATACTCTCTTAGCAATGGTAAGTTACGGTTACTGTTGCTACGCCTCGGTTGGTATGCCAGTACCGCCGGGGCAACTCAAATGAAATCATATGGTTCTTTCGCTTCGGAAACTCTCTTTTCAAAATCTTTTTCGGCCTCCGACACTCTTGTGTCTCTTTTCATTTCTGAAAGACCGTTTCTGATGTGTTCCCAGCTTAACGTTGCCTTTTTCAAGCGTTCAAGTATCCTGCAATCTCCCAGACCTACATTCTCTTGTAAATACTCAAAAAATTCATTAATGTTGTATACATCTGCGCCGGCGCAACACTGATTCGCAAAGCATCTATCAGAAACTTCAATATTGCTATAAGACATAATTTGGTGAATCAAATCAATCTTTTCTTTCTTTTGATATTCCTCAACCATTTTGTCGTAAACCCACTTATACATAACCCTCCTCATTTCCTCCTTTACTTCACATCGTCATCTGTGCATTGCAGTCTGAAATCAGCATTGCGGTATTTGTGCAAGGTTTCCAATTCCTCGCATACTCTACCGCCTCATCAAACTGAATCTTTGGCACATTATTCCTTGCATTCACGTTGAAATAGTGCTTTAAATCACGGTTGCATTCCGCAAAGACCTTTCTGCTGACTTCTTTGTATGCGCATGAACCTTTACCGCCAAGAATATCAATCACAGTCTTATTGACCGTATCTTCAAGAACCCTCTGCTGTCCATAGTCAATCGTCATATTGCTTTCAAGGTTTACAATACGCTCCACCGCATTTTCTACCCTGTGCGAAAGTTCCGTGTGTCCCTGTGCAAGCAAGGCAATCTTACTGTCTGTATCTTTCGGGATTTCGTATGCGCCATTTTTTCTGATGGTTGGAATGACTTCATCAAAAATCCACCGCTCAAATTTATCCGCTGACGGAAGTTGCGACTTGATGATAAGGCGGTAAATGTCTCCCTCTGGTATGACCTTGAACTCTGTGTGGCGACCTAACGAATCATTACCCCACTCTTTTACTGCATTTTTGCAATGGTCATTTGTGGCTTTGCTCGGATTGCTGTAACCTAACGCTTTCGCCACATCATTTGCAACAAAGTACGTCTTTCCGTCAATGTCAACCGTTCGCACTTGTCCAAATTCTTCGTTTTGGAAAATCTGTAATTCGTTCAACTCCGTTTCCTCCTCTCTTTCTCCCTTATTTAATGCAAGGCTAATATATAGTGCTTCATCAACTTTCTGCATGGTACTGTCGCTCAATCTGCCAACAAAACTTGATAATCTGCTCTTGTCTATCGTCCTCAACTGCTCCAGAAGAATTTTTGTGTTTATGTCAAGACAGTAATCTTCTGACGATACTGCAATATGCGTTGGCAAATCTTTCTTCTTTTGTGTTGTCATTGTTGCAACAATTACGCTTGAGGAATGCGCATTTCCAATGTCGTTCTGGATAATCAAGCACGGTCTGATTCCTCCCTGCTCACTACCTATAACTGGTCTTAGGTCTGCGTAGTAGACTTGTCCACGTTTCACTTGTTATTTCTCTCACTTCCTTTCTGTGTGTATAATCTCCCTATCAAATGATAAGGAGGTGGAACTATGAAGTGTCCATTAAACGGTTTTAAGTCATGTCTCACAAATGAATGTGAATGGTACATATTAAACGATGGTTCTTGCGCTATTTCACTTCTTGCAAAATCAAGCAAAAACCTTGATGAAATCAATCTTCATCTAAATTCTCTGAAAGAGATTTGTAAGAATCAGTCAAACGGCACATGGCGTTAGACATATCCACTAATGAGCCTACCGCTCCTCTTTCGTCAGACTTTACTTCTTTTGATTTCTCTGCTAATAGCTGCAACTGTTGGCAGAGAATTTCTTTTACTTCCTGCTTGTCCATTTTTACACCTCCTGCAATTCTTTCTTCTTTCCGCTGTCTGCAATTTCTTTATCCCTTAAAGCTGAAAGATAAACGATTGCCATTGTCTTGTTTTCCTCGGATAAGGTTGAGAATAATGCAGATATTCTCTTTCCCTCGTCAATATCTTTGTTTGTTAATGCTCTTGACATAGATTCCACTCCCTTTCTGTGATATAATTTCCTTAAAATCCATAAGGAGGATTGACATGAAATATCAACCAAATTTCCCAGATTTAGATTTCCTAAAATCTTCCATTGAACAATCGCAAAAGACGATGGAAGAATTTGAAAATTTGCAACAACCTTTAGAATATGAAGATACCTTTTTCAAGGACTTAGCGGATGATATAAAGCAATCGCAAGAACAAATAAACCAAAAACTTGATACTATGATTACTGAAAGCTCTAAGTCCGACAGAAAATCTAATAGAGTAGCGATAATAACCCTAGTTGTCGGCATCCTCACTCTGATTGCCACTGTTGTTGGCATTGTGATACAACTCGTTTAATACCTTGTTCTGCCATTCAACGGACTTGCAAAGAAAATCAAGCTGTGACCTCATATGGTTCAAAACTTCGTCAAGCTGTTCCGCTGATGATTTTGTCTTGTCCAGCGTAAATGGTTCTGATAATTTACTCATTTTAGCCCTCCTTGTTGGTATATTACTATTATATGTTGGTTAATCTCTTATGTCAAGAACTATTTTGTAATTTACCAACATTTTTATATTGATTTTTGTTTCTGTTCGTGCTAAAATTGTTTCAAAAGGAGGTATTTCATGAATGAGCGGATAAAAGAAATAAGAAAAAAAGAAGGTCTTTCGCAACAGAAATTTGCTGATAAGTTAGGAATTGCAAGAGGGAATATAGCGGCTTATGAAGTTGGAAAAAACGCTCCAAGTGACGCTGTTATTTCCTTGATATGTTCTAAATTTAATGTAAATGAGAAATGGTTGCGGACTGGTAACGGAGAAATGTATCAATATTCAGATTCGGACGAATATTCAGACATAGTTGCTAGAATAGACGTAAATGACCCGAAAGCCAGACAAGCCATTATTGACTATTATCATTTGACTGATAGTGATAAAGAATTATGGTGGAAATGGGTGGAAAGATTTTTGAAAGGAGCAGAGGATTAGTCCTCTTGCTCCTTTTCCTTTAGCATTTCATAATGTGTTTTGGTAAATGTGTAAATTTTGATAAGTATCACCGGATTCTCAATTTTCTCCACCAGTTCAATAATTTTATCTTTATAGTAATTTTTCTCTCTAAGGTTTTCAGTACAATTCATCGCCAATCCCCCTTAAAACATTT
>OFFH01000489.1_pt1 | contig 29099 bp, 21 predicted proteins | sample 1521341 | NCBI WGS metagenome assembly OFFH01 (sample SAMEA3504108, study PRJEB24116) | mouse gut metagenome | biome: mouse gut; feature: mouse-associated habitat; material: faeces | place: Denmark | collected 2011 | reverse complement strand
ATGTGATACGTCTGACTGCAAAGCGTAAGCTTCTGTACCACAATAAGTGGGTATTTGCTACGGAACTGCGCAACCGCAGGAAAGGCAAGGTGAAACTCCCTCTATTTTATAAAGGGAAGATGCATGATGCTTATCTTTCCCACATAAAAGTACAGATCACTGCTTCCAGAAAAGATATTTATCTCGTCCTTGTCTATGGCATTACAGAACATCCAATGATGCTTGCAACAAACAAAGAGATCAAATCGAAAGATGATGTAATAAAGGCTGCAAAACTTTATTTTTCCAGATGGAAAATCGAAGAATATTTCCGTTGTAAGAAGCAGGTGTTCCAGTTTGAAAATTTCCGGGTACGGAAACGAAAGGCAATCAATGCATTAAATTTTTACATCACTTTGTGCATGGCATTTCTGGGACATATATCTATGAAATCAGAAACCAATATGTTAAAAGTTGCAATTATACGAACTGCCGATCCGATTAAAGAAAAAATAGTATTTTGCTATTACCGGCTGGCAAAAGGCATCTCAGGCATACTTTCATATGCAAAAGAAGGCATCAGACTCTGGTTCAGGACAAAGCGCCCTGCATACCGTCAACTCTGCCTTAAGCTGGCTGTTTGAATAGATAAAAGAATATGTTTCCCAAAGTCCGGTTCCGGCGGGGCTTATTAAAGTGCCTCTATTCATAAGACTGCTGCTCTATATCTTTTCAAGATTTGGCAGATTGGTGCTTTGGGAGATTATATTCATTTTGGAATTACAGTTTGCGGAAACTCAAGGAAAATAGGCGGCAGGGGAGGTGTGCCAACAGAATGCCGATGGATGTTGTTTTCCATAATCATAGTAGAAAACCAAAAAAAATTGTGATATAATCAAACACACAAAAATGCATTGGTCGAGAAATAAGGTGTTTACTAAAATGGACAAGATGAAAAAAAGAAATTACCGGATCGTTCCGGTTCTGCTGGTATTTTGTATTTTAGGAGGATTTGTCATTTCGGTTGCAAGGAGTATTTCGATGGAAATGTCGGAATCGGCAATCTTAAATCTGGGAGAAAGCCTGAATTTGATCAAGGGTACGGTGGAGACACTGTATAAAAGAGAAGCCGACTATCAGAAGCTGGTCGCTAGAGAAATGGCAGCGATGGAAGAACCCGAAAACTTTGTCCGCTCGTATGAGAGCGATAAAACAATTGCAAAAATTTTGTTTATTCGGACGGGAAACACCAAAGGCATCTCCAATACGGGAGAAGCGTTTTCCGAGGATGAGCTGGATTTTTCGGGCGGGTTTAGCGTAGAGGGACTGCCGATTTCCACTTCTTATGTGAACGATCTGGGTACATGGGCGTATACGATGAAATGTCCCGTGGAACAGGACGGCGGGGAAATCGGCACGCTTTATATGGAGTATATTTATGATTCGTTTGAAGAAGCGCTTCCGGAAAAACTCTATAATGGCAGCGCCTCGTTATATATCATGGATACGGACAGCCAGCGGTTTGTCTTAAAGCCAAAGGGGATCGGAGAGAGAGATGCCGGGCATCTGAATCTGAGGGATTTTTATCAGGCGAATAATATTCTGGAAAAAGACCTTCAGGATGAAATTTCCGAAAGTATACGGATGGGTAAAAACGTCATGTTTTATCATGATATTCAGGGAAAAGAAGCATTGATCTATATGTGGGCGGTCAATGGGAAAGCAGCGTATCTGATCGGATTTGTGCCGGTAGAAGCGATCCAGCAGGAAGGAAATGCGGTGAACCGGAATATGTTTATGGTCGTGTTTGTCATGCTTGCGGCATTTTTCCTTTGCGTTACGGTTTATTTTCTGAACGAAAGGCAGCGCGTAAAAATCCGCAGGGAGAGGGAAGCGGAACGGGAAACGCACAGCAGGCAGCTGGCGGAGGCGCTGCAGGCCGCGCAGGCCGCCAATCATTCCAAAACGATGTTTCTTTCCAATATGTCACACGATATACGGACGCCGATGAATGCGATTTTGGGATTCGCGACTCTGCTGGCAAAAGATGCGGACAATCCGGAAAAAGTCAGAGAATATACCAAAAAAATAGATGCTTCCGGACATCATTTGTTAAGTTTAATCAACGATGTGCTGGATGTTTCCAAGATTGAGAGTGGAAAAGTCGTGCTTACGATCGGGGAATTTACGCTGGGAACAATCGTATCATCGGTAGATGCGATCATTCGTCCGGCGGCAAGGGCGCGGAACCAGTCGTTTCATGTATCGGTGACAGGAATCAAACATGAGAATCTGATCGGAGACGAGACGAGGCTCAATCAAATTTTGATTAACCTTTTGTCCAACGCCGTGAAATATACACAGGAGGGCGGCGATATATGGTTTAGAATCCTCGGGCTTGGACAGCGTTCGAGTCAGTTTGAACATATCCGGATTGAGGTGGAAGATAACGGCTTTGGTATGACGCCGGATTATTTGAAAGTCATTTTTGATGCGTTTACCCGGGCGGAAAACAGTACGACGAATAAAGTACAGGGAACCGGGCTAGGCATGGCAATTACCAAAAATATCGTAGAGCTCATGGGCGGGACAATCGAGGTTGCCAGCGAGGAAGGAAAGGGATCCAAGTTTACCGTGGAATTGGAACTGCGGATTCCGGAGCGTCAGATCGACGGTCAGTTCTGGGAGGAAAACGGTATTTCGCATGTTTTGGCAGTTGATGACGATGAGGAGCTGTGCAGTAATATGAAGTCTCTTCTGGAATCTGCCGGTGTCCGCACAGACGTGGCATACAGCGGAGAAGAGGCGGTTGCACTTGCAGAAAAAGCAATTGCGTCTGAGGACGCTTACCAGATGATACTGATGGACTGGAATATGCCGGGAATGGGAGGTAAAGAAGCAGTCAGACAGATTCGCCGGATAGCGCCGGACGGGGTCTGGATCTTTATTCTCACTGCCAATGACCTGGATGCGATCGAAGGGGAAGCACCCAGTGTCGGGATTGACGCTTTTCTTTCGAAACCGTTCTTTGCTACGGCGCTGAAAGAAAAACTTTTGGAATTAAAGTCCAAAGAAAGCGAACAGGGGCCGGAATTGGAAGACGAGGATGCGGAAGGTTTTTTCGGGCTGCATGTTCTTGTGGCAGAAGACAATGATATCAACGCGGAAATTTTAATAGAACTGCTTAGTTTGGAAGGAGTAAACTGCGAAGTTGCAGAAAACGGCAAGCTGGCGCTGGAGCGGTTTGTCGAAAGCGCAGTGGGCGAATTTGACGTGATCTTAATGGATGTGCAGATGCCGGTGATGAACGGGTATGAAGCGACAAAAGCGATCCGTGCGCTTCCGCGGAAGGATGCGGTGACGATACCGATCATCGCAATGACTGCAAATGCATTTGCGGAAGACGTAAGGGATGCGTTAAATGCCGGCATGAACGCCCATGTGGCAAAGCCGATTGAGATGGACGTTGTAAAGGAAACCATCAGCCAATATTTGAACAGGAAGTGATAGATTATGAAACAGCGGATACGAAACGGTTTGTTTGTACTGGCAGCCGTTCTTTTATGCGCCGGATTGGCGGCTTGTGGGACGAAGGCAGTTCCCGATGTAAATCTCATACAAAATGATACGGAGAGCAAACGTTATGTGAACCTGTTCGGACCGACGGAAAAGTCGGATCCGGATGCGGACAATATTGCAAGGAAGGCGCATGAGAAGACCGTTTTGATGGCGGAAGAGAAGCTGGGGATTACGGTGGAATACCGGACATATACGGCAGAAGATTATCAGGATAAAACGTATGACGAAGTAACGCTGGACCGTGCACGCAACAATATGGACGATTTATATCTGTTAAACCCGGACGTTATCCAGGTTCTTGGGACGGAGGGGAAGCTGGCGGATTTATCCGGACTTACGGTTGCGAAGAATTTAAGAGAAGTTGTAAAAACGGCGAATACGATTGACGGAAAACTGGTGGCGATTCCGCAGGAAGTTGTGGCGTACGGTTTGTTTGTAAATAAAGAGTTATTTGACAAATATAAGCTTTCTCTGCCGAATACGCCGGAAGAGTTTTTAAACTGTTGCAAAGTATTTCAGGAAAACGGGATCGATACGCCGGTCGGTGCAAACCGCTGGTGGCTGGAAACATTTGTGTTTGCACAGGCATACGCAGAATTGTACAACGAAGAGGATACCGATGCAAGAATCCGGGAATTAAACAGCGGAGAGGCGAAGTACAGCGATTATATGCGTGAGTCGTTTGAATTTTTAAAGGTTTTGATCGAGGAAGGCTATATCGATGCAGAGAAAGCATATGTATCGGAAGCCCTGGAAGGGGAGAGGGATGATTTTCTGACGGAGAAATGCCCGATCGTAATGGCTTACTGGGGAGCTGCAAACGCGGATACGGCTTATGGGAATCCGGGGTTTGACATGCAGGTGATCGGTTTTCCGAGCAGCCTTGGACAGATGCCGGTATTTACCATTACAGGATACGGCATCAGTTCCGACGCTAAGCATATGGAGGAAGCGATGGCTGTACTGGATGAGATTTTGTCCGAGGAAGCGCTTTCGGCTTATGCAGAGACAAATCAGGTAATTTCTCCGTCTGAACATGTGGAGGTAGAATGCATCGATGCATTAAAACCGCTGAACAAAAGGATAAACGAGGGAATCTATGTGCTTGCTTCCAATGCAAATATGAAAATGGAACAGTGGGGAAATGTCTGTTTGGCAGTCAGGGAGTTATTAAACGGGGCATCTGTGGACGACTGCATGGCAGAGCTTGACCGGCTGCAGAAAGAAGCGATCAAATAACGGTTGAAACCCGGCACACTGAAAGAAAAAGACTGCAGGATCCATTGCGGATATCCGGCAGTCTTTTTCAAAATGACGATAGAAATTTGTAATTTCATCTTTTCTTTGTGCAATCTTTACAATAATACAACAGGTATGTTAAAATAAAAAGACAGAAAAATTTGAAACAAAGGGGTATTATGATTGGGTATGCAACCCAAACCGGGAAGGAGAAGGTAGAGGATATGTATAAAAAGATCAGAATATGGAGCAGGCGTTTTATTCCGGTTCTGACGTTGTCTTTATTATGTCAAAACTTTGGATTTATGCAGAATGCCGAAACCGTAAAGGCTGCCGAAAATAAAATCAGTCTGTCGGCAGAACATATCAAAGCAAAAAATGCAAACGGCCATGAAGCCGCTTTGATCGCGGACGGAGACCGGGAGACTTACTGGCAGTCGATTCCAAGCAATGGGGAAGGCGATAATCTCAAACGGATGTACGACCATAATCACTATATTGATATTACGCTGGACGGTACATATCAGTTGTCGCAGATTAAGATTTTTAACCGCGTGAACGGTTCTTTTAATAACTACTATGTCTATGCGTCTGCGGATGGGGAAAATTACGATAAAATTATTTCCAAAACTTCCAATGATCCGGCGACGGCAGAAGGAGACAGCTATACGCTGGGCGATGTCAGCGCGTCTTATCTGAGATTAAATATGGCATATAATTCCGACGCGTTTGCAACCAATTTATCAGAGATCGAACTGTACGGAACGAAGATCAGCGATACGGTGCCGGAGCCGGACGGAATCCAGGTAGAGGACTGGCAGGGAAGCAGCTGGCAGATCGAGTGGGATAAATTTAAATCCAGTCAGGAATCCGACCGGGTGTATGCCGACCAGAAGGTTTTAAAAGAAATGAGCAGCATGGTCGGCCGTGTTCTTGGCGAGCAGTGGAGAAAGAGCTTCCGGTTTGAGATGAGAAACAGCCTGGAAGACGGAAAAGACGTGTTTGAAATCAAGGACGGAGCGGATTCTACGATTGTGATCCGCGGCAACAGCGGGCTTGCCATGGCATCCGGATTTAACTATTATCTGAAAAATTATGTCAATGTGGATTACAATCCGTTATTTGGATCGAATGTCAATTTGGATGAGCTGAAACCGGTGGGAAATAAAGTCGTAAGAGAGGCGCAGTTTGCAAATCGATATGCTCTGAATTTCTGTACCTATTCGTATACCATGTCGTTCTGGAACTGGGACGAATACGAGGAATTTCTGGATTGGTGCGCGATGAACGGAATCAACCTGGTACTGGATATTGTGGGACAGGAAGAAGTTCTCCGGCAGACATTAAAAGAATTTCATTATACGGACGAAGAAATCAAAGATTATATCTGCGGTCCGGCGTATTTTGCATGGTTTTATATGCAGAATCTCTACAGCGTCGGCGGACCGCTGCCGGATGCCTGGTTTGAACAGCGCACGGAGCTTGGACGCAGGATCCATGACCGTATGCAGACTTACGGGATTTCGCCGGTGATCCAGGGCTTTGCCGGGCAGGTTCCGGAAACCTTTGCAGAGAAAAACGAAGGCGCGGTTCTGATTGCGACGGGCAACTGGAGCGGGTTTACGCGTCCTACCATGATCAAGACTTATTTAACGGACGCAGATAAAGCAAACAACAAGGTAAATTATTTTCCGGATGTAGCGGAAACTTTTTATGAAAAGCAGAAAAATGTATTCGGGGATGTCTCTCATTATTATGCGACAGACCCGTTCCATGAGGGCGGTAATACGGGCGGCCTGGATACGGCGGCGATCTTTTCCGAAGCACAGAAAGAGATGTTAAAGAGCGATAAAGACGCTATTTGGGTGATGCAGCAGTGGCAGGGAAACCTGGATGCGACAAAAATGTCTCAGCTGGATAAATCCAAAACGCTGCCGCTGGTTTTGCATGCGGATATGAAACCAGGTGAAAAAGATGATTTCGAGCGATGGGAAACCCCGTGGGTATATTGTATGCTGCATGATTTTGGCGGACGTATGGGGCTTGACGGAGAAGTACCCGTGATTGCCGTCGATCCGATCGACACATTTCATAACACGAACTATATGGCAGGAATCGGTATTACGGCGGAGGCCCTGGAAAACAGTCCTGTCGTTTATGAATTGATGTTTGACACCAACTGGTCGAAAGATCCGATTGATTATTATGCGTGGCTGAAAAAGTACGGTGAGCGCAGGGCAGGCGGAGAAAGTAAGAGTCTGTGGAAAGCGTGGAAGATTTTGTTAAAGACTGCTTATGCGGACAAAGGCATTACGTACCAGGGGGCGGCGGAGACCGTAATCAATGCGCGTCCGGCAGATAGCTTTACCGCCGCTTCTTCATGGGGGCACAGTACGATTCTTTACGATAAGGCGGAAGTGGACCAGGCGCTTTTGCTTCTGGCGGAGAATTATGAAGCGTTTCAAGCGTCTCCTGCGTTTCAATATGATCTGGCAGACGTGGCGGAACAGGTACTGTGCAACGCTGCAGTGGAATATCACAGGCTGATGGTGCAGGCAAAGAACGAAAGAAACCTGAAAGAGTTTGAAAAATTATCGACGGATTTTCTGGAATTAATTGAATTGTCGGATGAGATTCTCTCCACAACAGATGAGTTTATGCTCGGCACATGGGTAGAAGCGTCCAGAAAAATGATTACAGATGCCGACGACTGGACAAAAGACCTGTTTGAATTTAACGCCCGTGCACTGGTAACAACCTGGGCGGGCGAGAGACCTTGCGGCAGCGGCGGTCTGAAGGACTATTCCAACCGCAAATGGGCGGGTCTTACAGACAGTTTTTATAAAGAACGCTGGGCTATCTGGATTCGCAACCGCATTGCGGATTTAAAAGGAGAGCAGCGGAATGCGGCGGATGCCAAAGCGGAGAGCAACTGGTTCTTATGGGAATATCAGTGGGTAAACCGCAAATCGGATGATGCCGACGGAGCATATGCGTTTGAGACGGAGCCGTCCGGAGCCGATTTAGCGCAATTGGCAGAGCGTGCATACGAGGAGTTTTCCTATACGAATCTGGAAAAAAACACGGGCGGAACCGCGCAGGAAATTGAAAATATTGCAAAAGACAAGACCGTAACGACTGTTTCTACGACAAAGACGGGCAGCCTGTCCAATATAACGGATGGCGATACGGGAACCGCATGGATCGCGGAGGGAGCGGGTCCTCATACGTTAGAGATCGATCTGGAACAAACGTATCATCTGAGTAAGATGATTCTATCGGGTCCGCAGCGGGCAGGTACAATTCCGTATAAATGGAAAGCGGAGTATTACAATTCAAGTACGGCGGCATGGGTTCTGTTAAAAGAACAAACGAAATTTGAGATGACCAGTAATACGGAGATCGAGGTTCCGGCAGGATGTACGGCAAGTAAGGTCCGGGTGACAATGACCACCTCAGATGCGCAGAGTTATCCGCTTGAGATTACGGAGATTACAGTAAACGGAAAAGAGGGAGAAGGCGAGGCATACGAAAATCTGGCGCAGAGTATGACGGTAAGGGCATCAGTCGGTGACGGAAGCGATGCACAGGGAGAGTTGGCAAAACTTACGGACGGAAATACGTCAAGCGTCTGGAGCGCGCAGAACTGGCAGAACGGAGGAAGTAATTTCCCGGTTACGGTAACGATGGAATTGCCGGAGAGTACGTATACGGATACGCTGGAAGTTTACTTTGAGTCTGCGGGACGCCCGTTTACGTTTTATGCGGCTGTGACGGATGAAACGGGACAGGAAATCAAAGTTTCTCCTGCAGAATGCGAGACGCAGGATGTTACGGAAAATTCATACCGGATGGATGTGAAGAAGAAGATTTCACAGGTGAAAATCTGCATAACAGGCAATACGGGAAGCGGACAGTTTCCGGGTTCCTGGCCGGCGCTTGCAGAGATTAAAGTGATGGGAACGCCTTTGAGTTCGCCGGATGAGCCGGTCGTTGACTTTACCGGAAAACAGGTATCCGGCATAACGGTAAGCGGCGGCGGAGCGACCGATAAAGTTATAGACGGAAATAAAGAGACGTTTGACCGGGTGACGGAAAACCAAAATATTGTTTTTGACCTGCATGGCACTTATTATCTATCCCATGTAAATTTCACATTTGAAAAGGGAGAGCTTGGGTTAAGGTATAAAGTTCTGGCGCAGGATGCGTCGGGAGGCGAAAGCACGATTTGCGATGCAAGTCAGTCTACGTCGCTTCTTGGAAATCGGACCGTGCGCGTTCCGGTAGGAAAAGAAGTTAAGAAAATTACATTGATTCATATGGGCAATAACGGACAGGGACCGGCTTCCGCCGCGGAAAAAAGGCTGTATGAATTCGAAGCGTTCGGCGTAGGAAAGACAGACAGCGGCAGCGTTACAGCATCTCCGGCAGCATCAGCAGGGTTGTTGGACGGAAGCGCGGAATATACCGCCGCCGCAGGTACTTCCGTGACCTTGACTTTAAGTAAGGCGGAAGACGTCAATATGGTTCGTATTGTTCGCGGTGAACAGGAAACAAAAGCGTTAAAATACAAAGCGGAATATTACGATGAAGAAAAACAGAGCTGGAACGTATTTGCAGATTTGAGCGAGAATGAGAATGCAGCGGGCGAAAGTTTTGCGGTTGCGGACGGAATTGTATTTACGAAGCAGATCCGGCTGACATGGACGGAAGGCGTGACACTTTCCGGAATCACACTTTATACCACCGATTATGCGGGGATCCTTGCAAACAGAGTCGGACAGATCCGAACGGTTTTAAACGGAGCCGACTACGGAGAGAACAAGGGTCAATATAAATTATCGGCGAAAGAAGTGGCAGAAGCGGTTTTGACAGAAGCGGAAGCAGCAGCGGGAATTACTTCTCAGACGATAGATGCATGGCTTGAGAAAGTAAACGATGCGTTGGAAACATTTTATGAAACAGGTGTCGTTTATCTTGACCGTTCTGCAATTCTGGCGGCGATGGCGGATGCGAAAGAGCTTTTGGATAAGCAGGATGCGTATGAGATCGTCGATAAGCGGAGTGAACTGATGCAGGCATATGAGGCGGCAAGGCAAGTGTATGAAACGTATCATCTGTCGCAGTCCCAGCTTAACAATGCGGCATCAGCGCTTGGAGAAATGTACGATGCGGTTCTTGAGCTGATTGGAGATGCCATTGATAAAAAGGACGCGGAAGAAGCTAAGAAGGAATTAGATCAATTTGTAGCGGATCTGGAAGAGAAACATAAAGGGGATTATACGTCGGAAAGCTGGAACGCATATGAGGAAGCCTTAAAAGCAGCCGCGGCAGTCCAGGCGAATCCGAATGCTACGAAAGAAGAGATTTTGAGCGTAAAATTTAGGCTGGAGCAGGCGATTTTAAGCCTGAAGAAAGCAGATGGCAATCCCGAAATGGTAGAACGTATTACGTTAACCGCAGCAAAAACAAGTCTGACGGTGGGGGAAACGATACAGATCAAAGCGGTGGTACAGCCGGATCACGCGGATGTTACATTGAAGTGGAATTCTCAAAATCCGTCCGTGGCGTCGGTAAACGCAGCCGGCGTTGTCAGCGCAAAAGCGGAAGGGACGGCAGTGATTACGGCAGCGGCCCAAGACGGAAGCGGCGTAACCGGAACGATTACATTCAAGATTACAAAACCTCCGGTAAAACTTCCTCCGGTCGGAAAAGTCTATAAGACATCGACGCTGGAATATAAGATTACGGCGTCCAGTGAAACCAAAAAAACGGTAATCGTGCAGAAGTCACTGCAAAAGAAATCGAAAAAGATTGTGATTCCGGCAACCGTTAAGATCGACAATATAGATTACCAGGTTACGGAGATCAAGGCAAAGGTATTCCGCAGCCATACAAAAGCTACGCAGCTGACGATCGGAGCGAATGTAAAGAAAATCGGCGGGCAGGCATTTTACGGCTGTAAGAAACTGAAGAAAATAACGGTATCGTCCAAAACGATTCAGAGCATCGGCAAGAAAGCGTTTGCCAATATCGATAAAAAAGTGAAGATTACCGTGCCCAAAGCAAAGCAGAAAGATTATAAAAAAATGTTCCAGAAAGCAAAGGCGCCGAAAACCGCAAAATTCATAAAGAAATAACCTTCCAGTTTACCACGGCAGAACATACCCTGCCGTGGTAAATTGTTATAGGAAGCGTTTTTTTAAGCAGGCAGAAAGGTCATTTTCTGCATCCCCGTCATTGACTTATGAATAGGGGACAGATATAATGAATAATTAGTACACAAACGATACGAGGCGTTCGGTAAGGTATCGAGGCGTCTTAGGCGATGCAACAGTTTCGGGAGGGATTATATGAAAATAAAACGATGGTTGTCTTTGGTTTTGTCCGCAGTTACGGTAGTTACGCTTGCAGTTCCGGAAAGACTGCCGGCAAAGGAAGCGAACCAGAAAGAATTGGCGTATGAGGTAAATGCCAAAGACGCAGTGGAAACGGCGGATATTTCTGCGGATCTGTCGGATTCGGACGAACTGCTGGAAGGCTATGTCAGGGAACAGTTCTTTGGAAACAGCGGGATTTCGGCTTACGGAAATTTTGCGGACGATAAGCTGACGGGGCTTGATTTACAAGCATACCGGATCTTAAAGCAGGAGATAGAAAAGATTGCAAAAGGCGAACGGGAACACACACAGATTACCATGTCGTTACCGGATCTTGGAATTACGAAAACAAAATGGACAGCTTCGGATCTGGGCGTGGATTATCTTGCAAGTCTGGATGAGAATCATACGATTCAGTCAAATCCGGATGCGGTGCAAAAAATGTGGGATATGATTTCGCCGGATATGTCAGAGGTTTTAAATTATCTGCGGGTCGACTGTCCGTTTGAATTTTATTGGTACGATAAAACGAGTGCAACCAGAAGCAGTTACAGCAAAGGGTTTGGAATCTCGTCCGAGGACGGCGGGCAAAGCTGGATTTTTAATACGGAAGGAATTGAGGTCACGTATTCATTTCCGGTCGCGGAGGAATACAGAGGGGAAACGGTCTATACGATCCGGACTTCTTTGCTGCAATCCGTGCAGACGGCGGCGGACAATGCGAAAGCAATCGTGGATAAATACGAGGGCTACAGCGATTATGATAAACTGGTCAATTACAGAAAAGAAATCTGTGATCTTGTAAATTATAACCACGGTGCTGCGGACAATGAGGATACGCCGTACGGAAATCCGTGGCAGCTGATTTGGGTGTTTGATCAGGATCCCGCTACGGATGTGGTATGCGAAGGGTATGCAAAGGCATTTCAGTACCTGTGCGATATGTCCGATTTTTTTGATCCTCAAATTGCCTGTTATACGGTGACCGGAACGATGGGAGGCGGGACAGGAGCCGGAGGACATATGTGGAATATTGTGACAATGGGTGACGGGAAACATTACATTGTCGATGTGACCAACTGTGACGAGGGTTCGGTTGGAGCGCCGGACCACTTGTTTCTGGCAGGGGCGCAGGAGAGGGCGGTTTCTTCCGGCGCGGGGCAGGCGTATGAATATACGGTTTCGATTCCGGGCCAGACTTCTATTGTATACCGCTATTACGAAGATACGCAGGAGATGTACGGGGATATTCTTCGGATTTCCGATTCCGGATTTCGATTTGATTATAAAGATTACGGCAGATTTGATTCGGGTATCGAATGGACGCTGGATGAAGCCGGCTTTTTAAATATCAAAGGAAGCGGCGACATGCCGGAACCGTCGCAGATCGACGATACGACATATATTCCCTGGAGCGATCATGCAGAAGACATTCACAGAGTCGTGGTACAGGAGGGAATCACAAGCGTTTCCAATTGGGCATTTGCTTTTTTTGACCAGGTATCCGAAATTTCTCTGCCAAATGGATTGAAAAAGATCGGGACGACGGCGTTTGCGGGTAGCAGGATTGAACGGATCCGACTGCCGGAAAGCTTAGAAGTCATCGACGGATTAGCGTTTGCATTCTGCCGGAATTTGAAAGAAATCAACATTCCTTCGCATGTAACCGAAATCGGAGCAGGAGCATTTATGGAATGCGACAGTCTTTCGTCTATTACACTGGATGCGTCTCATCCGTCGTTTGTATTTGAGGACGGCGTTTTACTGAATAAAGAAAAGACAAAAGCGCTCGCATGCCTGAAAGCAAAGAGCGGAGCGGTCACGCTTGCGGATACGGTGCAGGTGGTCGAGACTTATGCGTTTTACGGATGCAGCCATCTGGTCAGTGTGACGCTTCCGGAACATGTAAGGGAAATCGGTTTTGAGGCGTTTAAGGATTGTACTTCTTTAAAAGAGGTTTCTTTCCTGGGGGCATGTCCGACCTTTCATCAGGAAGGAGAGGACAGCGTCTTTTCCGGCGATACGCTGACTTTATATTACCCGAAAGAGCAGGAAGCGTCCTGGAGCAGTCAGGCGGAAACGGGATTTTCAAAAGGCGAAGTTACGTTTACGGCTCTCTGCGCCGTGCATGACTGGGAGACGCAGTACACGGTTGACCGGGAAGCGACCTGTACGATAGACGGCATGAAGTCAATCCATTGCAGCGTGTGCGGATTGAGTAAAGAAGATACCCGTACTCCCATATCGGCTTCCCACAGGTACGGAGATTGGACCGTTGCAGCAGCGGCGACTTGTACGGAAGACGGAACAGAACAAAGAGTCTGCAGCGTCTGTGAAAATGCGGAGACGCGCGCGATTTCAAAGACAGGGCATCATTGGGAAGACTCGTACACCATGGATCAGGCGGCGACCTGCACGACGGCGGGAAAACAATCGATTCACTGCAGCAATTGCGGTGCAAAGAGCGGTGAAGAACAAATCCCGGCGCTTGGACACAGCATGATCAAAACGGAAGATAAAGACGGTATCGTTTATACGTGTTCTCTCTGCGGCAGGAAATTCATCGATGCGGCAGGTAAGACGGAGTTTACGGGCGGCGGTTTGAAAGAAGAAATAAAAGTAAACAGCATTGCTTTATCCGTTCCTTCCACTCAGATTGCAGCCGGAAAAAAAGTAACGATCGAGGCGGCGGTACTGCCGGCGAATGCCAAAAATCCGAACCTCAAGTGGGAATCGAGCAATCCGAAGTATGCGGTGGTAAGCGCCGGCGGCGTTGTTACGACGAAGAAAGCCGGAGCAGGCAAGAAAGTAACGATCACGGCAAGCGCATTGGATCAAAGCGGCAAATCGGGCTCCGTTACGTTAAAACTGATGAAAAACGGCGTCAAAAAGATACAGATTGTAAAACCTCCCAAGCAATTAAAAGCCGGAAAAAACATCAAGTTAAAGACGAAAGTGACGGGAACGGGAAACGGAAAGAAGTTCAATAAAAAACTTCGGTGGACGTCTTCCAATCCGTCGTATGCTGCGGTAGACGCAAAGGGAAAAGTGAAGGCGTTAAAAGCCGGAGCCGGCAAGAAAGTAACGATTACGGCGACGGCACTGGACGGAACAAATAAAAAAGCGAAAGTCAAAATTAAAATTGTGAAATGATGATGATTCCAAATCTTTTTAAACAGAGGATGCAGCAAATGCTGGACGAAGAATATCCGGCATTTGAAGAAAGCCTGTGGCAGGAACCGTATCAGGCGCTTAGAATCAATACGCTCAAAGTAGATCCTGCGGATCTTCTGAAAAAAGAGCTGTTTTTTCTGCGTCCTGTGCCATGGGCAGACAACGGTTTTTATTATGCTCCCGGAGATGTTCCGGGAAAACACCCCTATCATGCGGCGGGCGTTTATTATATCCAGGAACCGAGCGCAATGGCTCCGGCAGAATACCTGCAGGCGAAGCCGGGAGAGAAGGTGCTGGACCTCTGCGGAGCGCCCGGCGGAAAAAGCACGCAGATTGCGGCAGATATGCAGGGAGAGGGAATCTTAGTCTGCAATGAGATTCATCCCGCCAGGGCAAAAATACTTTCGGAAAATGTGGAGCGTATGGGAATCTGCAATGCGGTCGTTGCCAATGAATCGCCGCAGAGGCTGGCGGAAGCATTTCCCGAATATTTTGATAAGATTCTGGTGGACGCACCCTGCTCCGGTGAGGGAATGTTCCGGAAAAACGAGGATGCCTGCAGAGAATGGAGCCTGGAAAACGTAGCGTTATGCGCGAAACGGCAGGACGGGATTTTAGCGTGTGCGGCTCGGATGCTGGCGTTCGGGGGCAGGATCGTATATTCTACCTGTACGTTTGCCCCGGAAGAAAACGAAGGTACGGTCAGCCGTTTTTTAAGAGACCATCCGGAATTTGAAGCGGTATCCGTAAAGAAAGCCGAGGGAATGACGGGCGGCAGGCAGGACTGGATTTTGGATGCGGCTGAAGGGATTGCAAACACCGTTCGCCTGTTTCCGCACAGGCTGAACGGAGAAGGGCATTTTCTGGCAGTTTTGAAGAAAAAAGAAGAATACGGCGCACAGGCTGAGGACAACGAACGGACGGAGCGCGGGCTGCCGGAAAAAAGCGTAAAGGACTGGCTTTGTTTTCACAGAGAAAATCTTGGAGAAATGAAACAGGGAACGTATCTTTTATTTGGAGACCAGCTGTACCTTGCGCCGGAAGAGACGCCGCTTTTACGCGGTTTAAAGATTCTCCGCCCGGGGCTTCATCTTGGGACGCTTAAGAAAAACCGTATGGAACCATCCCATGCACTGGCTTTATCTTTAAAGAAACATCAGGTGCGCAAATACATAGACCTTCCCTCCGGCGGTTCGGAAATATCCGCCTATCTGAGAGGAGAGTCCATTCCCTTTTCGGGAGAAAAGGGGTGGTATCTGGTCACGACAGACGGCTTTAGCATCGGATGGGGCAAGCTTTCGGGAGGAATCCTGAAAAACCACTATCCGAAAGGACTGCGGAAGCAGTGTTAGCATATGATGTCTCTTAGGTAAGGTGTCGTTCGGCAATTTCAAGAAAACGGCTTAGGCTGGGGGAACGCCACTTATCCGGATGGATCAGTACCTGCGTATAAACAGGATAATCGATTTTATAGTTTACTTTTTCTAACATATGATAGATCAGCTCCTTTTGCACGGCAAATTCGGGCAGCAGCCCAAGACCGACGCCGCAGAGGGAGCTTTCTTTAATTAAGGCGGAAGAAGAGGTTTCTAAAGCAGGTGTGATCCGGGTTCCTTCCGCGAGAAAATCCTGTTCCAATAAGTTCCGGTAGGCGCAGTCCGGCAGGGGAAGCAGCATGCCAAACGATTGGATTTCTGCGGGCGTTACACGGGTTTTTCCGGCAAGCGCATGTGTGGACGCGGCTGCCAGAAGGATGTTTTCTTTCCGCTTATGCATGATTCGCACGGTTTTGTGTTTGACCGGAAGGTCCAGGACAATGGCAAGGTCGATTTCTCCGCTGCAGAGCATTTGACAGTAATCTCTGCCGTCTGCAAGTTTCAGAAAAATTTCCGTGTCCGGGCAGAGGGCGGAAAATTCTTTTAACAGATCTCCAAACAGAAAATTGGCGACGGATTCCGTTACGCCGATGGTCAGCTTGTCCGAATGGGCAAAGAGAGTTTCCATTTCTGCGGATAAGGCGAGTATTTTTTTGGCATAAGGGAGCAGCGTTTCTCCGGCAGAAGTTAAAAAGACCTGTTTGCCGATGCGCTCAAACAGCTGTACGCCGAGGGTTTCTTCTAAGCGTTTGATGTGGGTGGTCACGCCGGACTGGGCACAGCCTGATATGACGGCTGCTTTCGTAAAACTTTTGACTTCACTTAAGGTAACGAACGTCTGCAGGTGTTTCAGGTTCATAGGATTCTCCTGTTCTATCAGAAAAAATGATGATTATCTTTTGTATGATCAAAAAAACATATGGAAATTTTAGCATACCGCACATTTCGGCACAAGTTTTTTCACTTTTTTTTCAGATTTTATTTACACCTTTGTCGGAATTTCGTATACTCATGGTCGGTAAAACAGAACGATCCTGCCGTTTGTCGGAAACAAGCGGGAGAGAATACGAGGAGTGATCAGGAATGAAAGGATTAACAGAAATCAGATGGCACGGCAGAGGCGGGCAGGGAGCGAAAACAGCGGCTCTTTTGCTTGCAGACGTGGCGTTTAGCATCGGAAAATATGTACAGGGATTTCCAGAGTACGGCCCGGAGCGGATGGGCGCGCCGATTACTGCATACGACAGAATCAGCGATACGGCAATCCGCGTGCATTCCAATATTTACGAGCCGGATTTTGTCGCGGTTGTGGACGACACGCTGCTTCATGACGTGGATGTTGCAAAAGGGTTGAAAAAAGAAGGCGCGATTTTGATCAATACGGAGAAAGAAAAAGAAGAGATCCTGCCTCTCTTAAGCGGATATGAGGGAGACGTATATGCGATTGACGCCAGAAAAGTCTGTATGGAAACACTGGGAAAATATTTTCCCAATACGCCGATGCTTGCGGCAATCGTAAAGATTTCCAATGTGATGGAGAAAGAAGTTTTTCTTACAGAAATGGAAGCGTCTCTGAAACATAAATTCGCAAAAAAGCCGGAAGTGCTGGAGGGCAATTTAAAGGCTCTGCGCCTGGCGTTTGACGAAGTGAAACTGTTATCGGAAGATTCCGGGCATACGCCGGCGGGGCGTGTGTACGGAAAATCCGCATAGGGAAAACGGGAGGTGGAAAGATGGCGCTTACGATCAATGAGACGACAACGTGGCAGGAGATCACGCAGGGATTGCAGATTTATGAGCCTGCCACATCAAAAGAATTTTTAACGGGAGAATGGAGAACGAGCACGCCGGTGACAGACTGGGACCGGTGTAAACAATGCCTGCTCTGCGTGCCTTACTGTCCGGACAGTTCGATTCCGGTCAAGGATGAAAAACGGCTGGAGTTTGATTACGATCACTGTAAGGGTTGCGGAATCTGTGCATCCGCCTGTCCGTTCGGAGCAATCTCTATGCTGCCGGGCAGCAAACCAAAGCGCCGGGACGGCGATTTTGCGAAGGAGGAACGATAAGCATGGCGATCAAAGAGAGAATGTCCGGCAATGAAGCCGTGGCATATGCAATGAAGCAGATCAATCCGGATGTAATGCCGGCGTTTCCGATTACACCGTCAACGGAGCTGCCGCAGTTTGTAGCTTCTTACATAGCAAACGGAGAGATGGATACGGAATTTATTCCAGTAGAAAGCGAGCACAGTGCGATGAGCGCGGCAATCGGCGCGCAGGCGGCGGGGGCAAGGACGATGACGGCAACTTCTTCCGCAGGATTGGCCCTGATGTGGGAAATGCTCTATGTGGCGGCGTCCAACCGGCTGCCGATCGCGCTTGCGCTTGTGAACCGGGCGTTGTCCGGTCCGCTGAATATCAACTGCGAGCACTCCGACAGCATGGGGGCACGGGATTCCGGCTGGATCCAGATATATTCGGAAAATAACCAGGAGGCTTATGATAATTTCGTCCAGGCATACCGGATTGCAGAGCATAAAGACGTGATGCTTCCGATTATGATCTGTCAGGACGGGTTTATTATCAGCCATGGAGTAGAAAATATCGAGCTGTTGGAAGACGAGAAGGTGAAGAAATTTGTAGGGGACTATACGCCCGAACATTTTCTGTTAAAAGAAGACGAGGCGATGGCAGTCGGACCCTACGCCGTATCCGCTTACGGAATGGAAGCAAAACGGGCGCAGGCGCAGGGGATGATCGAGGCAAAGAAAGTGATTTTGGACGTTGCCGCGGAATATGAAAAAATTTCCGGCAGGACATACGGGTTTTACGAGGGGTATCGTCTTGCAGATGCCGACTATGCCATTGTGGCGATCGGTTCCGTCTGCGGAACGATCAAAGATGCGGTCGATCAGCTTCGGGCAGAGGGAATCCGGGCGGGGCTTTTGAAAGTACGCGTATTCCGTCCGTTTCCGGGGGCAGAGTTTGCCGAGGCATTGAAACATTGCAGGGCGGCGGCCGTTTTAGACCGGGCGGAGAGTTTCAGCGCATCTGGAGGTCCTTTGGCTGCGGAATTGTCCGCAGCGCTGTTTCAGGTGAAGAGCAGGATGGAACTGATGAAACTGATCTATGGTTTAAACGGAAGGGATTTTACCGTTTCCGATGCAAAAAAACTCTTCGGGGAGCTTTCTCTTCTTGCAGCAGGGAAACACCGGGAGACACAAGAGTACCGATATATCGGTTTAAGAGAACGGGAGGTGTCAGAGGATGAGTGACAGTTTTAAGGAATATCAGCAGCGTCCGGAACGTCTGGCGCCGGGACACAGGTTATGCGCAGGCTGCGGCGGAACCATCGCGGTCCGAAACGTATTAAAGGCGCTGCATCCGGGGGATCATGCAGTCATCGGGAACGCAACCGGATGCCTGGAAGTATCTTCGTTTACTTATCCGTATACGGCGTACGAGGACAGTTACATCCACAATGCGTTTGAAAATGCGGGCGCGACGTTATCCGGTGTGGAAACGGCTTACCGTGCGTTACAGAAAAAGGGGAAAATCAAGGAAAATTACAAGTTTATTACATTCGGCGGCGACGGCGGAACGTATGATATCGGATTTCAGTCGCTTTCCGGCGCTATGGAGCGGGGACACGACATGGTGTATGTCTGCTACGACAACGGAGCTTATATGAACACCGGGATTCAGCGGTCCTCTGCAACGCCGCAGTATGCGGACACGACGACGACTCCGGTCGGAAGCCGGTCAAACGGCAAACCCCAGGCGAGAAAAGACATGGCGGCGATTATGGCGGCGCATAATATTCCGTATGTGGCGCAGACGACGTTTGTCGGAAACATGATGGATTTATACCGGAAATCTGAACGGGCCATTTATACGCCGGGACCGGCTTATCTGAATATTATGGCACCCTGCCCGAGAGGCTGGCGGTACGAGGCGCCGGATATCATCAAAATATGTAAGATGGCGGTAGAGACCTGTTACTGGCCGCTGTTTGAAGTGGTGGAAGGTAAGTGGAGCCTTTCGTATCAGCCGAAGAAAAAGCTTCCGTTAGAAGAGTTCTTAAAGTTGCAGGGCAGGTTTAAACATTTGTTTTTGCCGGAAAACGGGCATTTGATCGAAGCATTCCAGACGGAAGTGGACAAAAGGTGGGAAGAGCTTTTGGGTCGCTGCGGGGCATAGAAAGCTTAAAGCTCTTCCGATTGCCGGAAGATCTTTTGCAGGGCGAAAACCGCGGCGGCGGCAAGCACGACTTCGGTCAGAAGCTGCGCATAGGCAAGACCGTACAGCGGCACGATGCGGTTTAACACGATTAACGCCGGGATTTCCAGAATGATTTTTCGCAGCAGGGCAAAGAAAAACGCTTTTTTGCCCATGCCGCATGCCTGAAAAACGCCGACGGCAATAAAATCCATACAGAGAAACGGGAGCGATACACAAAGCCCGTGCAGAAATGCGGCGCCGTCGGAAATGATGGCGTCGTTTTTCATAAACAGCGATACGAGCGGTCCGGCTCCCGCGTAATATCCAAACGTGATCGCCGCCAGAAATGCCATAGAGACTTTCACGGAAAACAAAACGGTTTCCTTCATGCGCGTCCGGCTGCCGCTGGCGTAATTATAACTGATTAACGGCATGATCGCCTGGGAAAAGCCCAGCGCGATCTGCAAAGGGATCATATTGATTTTCTGCGCGATTCCCATCGCGGCGACGGCATCGGAACCGTAGGAAGACGTAAGGTTGTTTAGAAGCGTCATTCCGGTCACGTTTAACAGGTTTTGTATGGACGCCGGAATGCCGACGCCGCAGATGCCGGCGACAATCGCACGCCGGAATCCGAAGCGTTTCGGACTGATGCAGACAAACGTGTTTTTTCGTTTGAGAAACAGGAATACAAAAAAATACATGCATGCCGCGCAGTTGGAGAGAAACGTGGCAAGCCCGGCTCCCGCGGCACCAAGATGAAGCCCCTGCGGAAGGATAAAAAACGGATCCAGCAGGATATTGAGCAGGCATCCGCTCATGGTGCCGATGCTGGCGTGCAGCGACGCGCCTTCGGATCGTACCATATAGGCGAGGACGACGTTTAAAATCGCAGGCGGCGCGCCAAACGTCACCGTCCACATTAAATACTCTGCAGTGGCGGCGGATGTCGCGGCATTTGCACCGAGCAGGATGAGCAGCGGTCGGCTGAATACGGTATAGAAAAGAGAAAATAAAAGTCCACAGAAGATGCAGCAGTAGAACCCGAAAGCAGAGCTTTTTGCTACCGTATCGTAGTCTTTTTTGCCGAGAGCGCGGCTCATCATGCTGGAGGTTCCGACGCCGAAGAGGTTGTTGACGGCGTTGAATGCCAGCAGGACAGGAGCCGCCAGCGTAACGGCTGCGTTTTGGATGGGATCGTTTAACATGCCGACAAAATAGGTGTCCGCGATATTGTACAAAACCATGACGAGAGAGCTTAGAATCGTAGGTACGGCAAGCGTCATAACGGCTTTTGGAATCGGCATCTGTTCAAATAAATATGTTTTTTCGGAATGTTCCATAAGATCAGGTCTTCTTTCTGTTTTGGCTTTTGCAGAGTAGTATACACTATTTTTTGGGTTTTTAGAAGAAGAATTTTTACGGAGTGCGGATATGTAAGGCAGAATGTGCGGTTGGTTCTGGTTATCAATAGGAAGTGGAAGGGAAGGTTTTCTTGATAGAGGATATTATTGGTTTAGCGATAAGGATATAGTGTTTTGTCCGGATCTGGTAAACTCTGGGAGCCAAGCTGATGTTTAGATTCCAGAGAAAGAATACAATTATGTTATCAATAAAGACAACATTTAAAGACAACGTTTTCATAGGCAATCGATTTTGGTGTAATCTTTCGGTCGATGGAGTTATTTCTTGTAAAAAACATAAGATTTTGAAGAAAAGGATGCATCACAGTAGGTGAATCCTTTTCTTATTGTCAAGAACATCTAAATCCATTATAATAATTTTTACGAAAAGAATTAGGGATTCGGAGGAATATCTTATGGAGCAGACAAAAATTTTCCGGCTGCTCTGGCAGAAGAGAGAGGACGGCGGTGCAAGGCTGCTGCGGGCATACGGTGCGTCTTCTAAGGCAGATCTTCCGCAGCAGATTGACGGGCATCCGTTATACGAAATTGCTCCGTATTGTTTTGCCGAAACATCCCGTTTGCCGGAGCAGTTGGATTGGAACGAGACGTTTGCCTGCGATGCGTCTGATGTGCCGTATCTGACGGAGCTGTGCGGCAGCCGGATCGAAGAGGTATCGCTTCCGGACACCGTGCAGAGCATCGGAAACTGTGCGTTTTATAATTGTAAAAAACTAAACCGGATACGCGCAGGGGCAAATCTGCGCGATATCGGCAGCGATGCATTTATGAATACGCTTTCGTTTCACAGGCTTACGCTTTCGTGCCGTCCGGAAGAAGCGAGCGGCATCAAACAGATCTTAAGCCATATTTCCTGGGACATAAAGGTGCGGTTTCAGGTCGGGGACGAGGTGTTTGCGGCGCTGCTGTATCCGGAATATCTGGAAACCTATGATGAAATCGCCCCGGCGCATTTATTTGGAAGAAGCATTACGGGAGAAGGCTTTCGTGCAAGGCAGTGCGTGCGGGACGGCTGTGTGGATTTTGCAGGCTATGACGCCGTCTTTTTGCCGGCGCAGGCGGAAGAATCGGAGCAGACGCTTTCGGCGATGGCATTCAACCGCCTGCGGTATCCGTATGCGCTGACGGAGCAAAACAAAGCGATGTACCGGGAGTATATGATAAGCCGGATCAGTACGGTTTCCTCCCGGATGATACGAAAGAAAGATTTAGACGCCCTGCGGTTTTTTTGTGAGCAGGGGCTTTTGTACGGTCCGGCGTTGACTGTCTGCATTCAGGAAGCGTCTGCGCTCGGCTGGACTGAGGGCGCGGCAGAGCTGTTGTCCCGGGCGGCTTTGGGAAATCGGGGAAAAAAGAACCGTTATTCGTTTGGTCCGTAAAATGGCGGATCCACAAACCACGCAGAAAGGAGCGGAAGATATGCCGCATAAACAGACACAGGCAGAATGGGAAACGGAAATGTCAGAAAAGATTCTGGGCTATATCCGTCATACGCTGTATTTGGACCTGCGCTATCTGGAACCTGCGTTATCGGTTCTGGCATATGAGAAAAAAGACGGGCTTTTGACATTTGCAACCGACGGCATCCGCCTGTATTATGCGTCGGAACCGCTGCTGCGGGTCTTTCAAACCAACGACCGTTTTTTGGCGCGGGCATATCTGCATACGGTTTTACACGGAATTTTCCGGCATCTGTGGCTGATCGGAACGCGTGAACGGAAGCTTTGGAACCTGGCGTGCGATATTGCGGTGGAGATGGTGATTGACGCTATGGACAAGGCCTGCACAAAACGGATTTTAAGCTGGCTGCGCATCCATACGTATGAAGCGTTAAAACAAGAGGGTAACGGCGTATCGGCTGCCATCGTTTACCGCTGGCTAAAAGAGCAGGACAAAGAGTTCCTTCTTGCGCTTTCCAACGAATTTTATACGGATGACCACAGGTTTTGGCCAAAGGAATCGGAAACGAATACTCCCTTTATGATTCAGGCAAAGAACAACTGGGAGAAAGCGGCAAGGCAGGTGAGCCTGGAAAAGAACCGTACAAAAGAAGAGGACAAAGAAGGAGAGACGCTGCTTGCCGCGCAGATTCAGGCGGCAAAGCACAGAAGAAGTTATAAAGATTTTCTGCGGAAATTCGCCGTCTTTTGGGAAGAGCGGCAGCTGGACCCGGAGGAGTTTGACTTGGGTTATTATTCGTACGGGCTTCGGCTGTATCGGAACATGCCGCTGATCGAACCGCTTGAGACGCGGGAAACAAAGAAAATCCGGGAGTTTGTGATCGTCATCGATACCAGCTATTCGACCAACGGGAAGCTGGTGGCGGGGTTTTTGCGGGAAACGTATGACGTGCTTTCCCGAAAAAACAGTTTTTTCCGCTCCTGCTCCATACGGCTGTTACAGTGCGATAACGAAGTCCGCCGGGAGGATGTGATCGGAAGCGAAACGGACCTGATGCGCCTGGCGGGTCAAATGCAGCTTGCGGGCGGCGGCGGAACCGATTTTCGCCCGGCGTTTTCTTATGTGGAGCGGCTGCGGCGCGAGGGCAGGATGAAAAAGCCCGGCGGGCTTTTGTATTTTACGGACGGCAAAGGGACTTACCCGAAACAAAAGCCCGATTACAAAACGGCGTTTTTATTTTTGGAAGAATATGAAGAGGAGGCGGTTCCGCCCTGGGCGATGCGCCTTCGATTGGAACCGGAGGAATGGCTGCATGAATATCAAAGAGGCAAAAGAAGAGATTAGGCATACGGTATGGGCGTACTTAGCGAAAGATGCGTCCGGGAATTATAAGATTCCGGCGATCCGTCAGCGTCCGATTCTTATGATCGGACCGCCGGGAATCGGGAAAACACAGATTATGGAACAGATCGCTGCAGAGTGCGGGATTGATCTGGTTTCCTATACGATTACGCATCATACCAGACAAAGCGCGGTCGGGCTTCCGATGATTCGGGAAGCGGTATACCAGGGAACACAGCATTCCGTCACGGAGTATACGATGAGTGAGATTATTGCAAGCGTCTACCGGAAGATGGAAGACAGCGGCAGAACGGAAGGGATTTTGTTTCTTGACGAGATCAACTGCGTGTCGGAGACGCTCGCGCCCACGATGCTGCAGTTTTTACAGTGTAAAACCTTTGGAAACCAGGCGCTGCCAAAAGGATGGATTGTGGCTGCGGCGGGCAATCCGCCGGAGTATAATACGTCGGTCCGGGAATTTGACGTTGTGACATTAGACCGCGTGCGTTTGATTTCGGTGGAAGCCGATTATCACGTTTGGATGGAATATGCGAAGGAACAGAAGCTGCACGGCGCGCTGCTTAGTTATCTGAAGCTGCGGGAGAAAAATTTTTACCGGATCGAAGCGGACCCGGACGGCATGCAGTATGTGACGGCGAGGGGATGGGAAGATTTTGACTGCCTGCTCAAAAGCTATGAAGCGTTCGGGCTGCCTGTTTCCGAAGAAATCGTATATGAATATCTGCACCAGAAAGACGTGGCGGAGGATGTGGCGGCATATCTGGATTTGTACCGGAAATACCGGGACGATTACGGAATCGACAAAATTTTGGCAGGAAAAGTAAAACCGGCGGTCTTCGCACGGATTACCGCCGCCGGATTTGATGAGCGGCTCAGTGTCGTAAATCTGCTGCTGGACGGATTGAAGAAGTTTTTTGCCCGGACATGGGAAGAGACGCAGGCGGCGGACCGGTTCTTTTCTTTCTTAATCTCCTGGCGTGACGCCATGGAACGGGGAGAAAATCCGAAAGAGTCGTATAAAAAGATAAAAGAAGAACAGGCAGCGGGCGTAGATGCAGGGCAGGGAACGTGGCAGAAGTTATGGAACGCGGGGATTCCCTCAGATGGTTCTAAGGCGCCGGAGGAAGCGTTTGCAAAGGCAAGGGAAGTGTTTGAGGGGCAGAGGATGCGCTTAGAGGAAGCCGAAGGTGCGGCAGGGCGCGCCTTAGAATATGCGTTTGATTTTATGGAAGAGGCGTTTTCGGACGGGGAAGAACTGGTCGTATTTGTGACGGAGCTTACCGTCTGCAAAGAGGCAGCGGCGTTTCTGGCGGAATATGCCTGCGGACGGTATCTGCTGTACCATAAGCAGCTTTTGGTGGGCAGCAGGAAGGCAGAGCTGCTGTCCGAATTGAGGAGAGAATGAGACGAAAGGACGGAACAGAAGAATGAAACAGGCAGAAGATTTGAAGGAATTGCTGGGAAGGATTGACCGCCGGGGGTATCCGGCTTATAAAGATACCGCCGGGGCGTACCAGTTCCGGAACTATGTGTTATCGATCGACCATGTACAGGGGGATCCGTTTGCGGCACCGTCGAAGGTCAGCGTGATTGTAGGCGCCAAACAGGCGGAATTTCCGGAGGAGTATTATCAAAATGCGTGGAGAAAGGCGGCGCTGCAGGATATGCTGATCCGGCGGTTTTACCAGAGGGCAGAGCGATTTTCGTTCCAGGCGAAAGGATCGGGGAAAAGCGGCATGATTTCGGTGAGCCGTCCGGGACAAAAGATTTTGGAACGCAGCGCGTGCCAGATCAACGGAACGAACGGGACGATTGTATTTCGTTTAGAAGTCGGTTTTCCGGCGAACGGCAGGACCGTCAACGCCAGGGAGCTTGGAAAGATTTTATTTGATTTTCTGCCGGAATGCATCGAAGATTCCCTGTATTACCGGGCATATCAGAAAAAAGCCGTCGCCGATGTGATCGCGCTTTCGGACGACCAGCAGTTTATTCGGGAGGAATTAAAAAAACAGGGGCTTGCGGCGTTTGCGGCAAACGGTTCCGTGCTGCCTAGGGCGACCGGCGTATCGGACCGGCCGATGCAAAACGCGGTTACGTTTACGTCTCCGGCTTCCATGGAAGTTTCCATGCAGCTTCCCCATGCGGGAGAACTTAGGGGAATGGGAATTAAAAAAGGAATTACGCTGATCGTGGGCGGAGGCTACCACGGCAAATCCACGCTGTTAAAAGCGCTGGAAGCCGGGATATATAACCATATCGCAGGAGACGGCAGGGAATATGTGATCACGGACGATACGGCGGTAAAAATCCGGGCGGAGGACGGCAGGAGCGTCAAAGCGACCGATATTTCCATGTTTATCGGCACACTTCCCAACGGAAAAGACACGAAGCGGTTTTCCACGGAGGACGCCAGCGGAAGCACGTCGCAGGCGGCAAATATGATCGAGGCGATGGAAGCGGGCGCAAATGTATTTCTGATCGACGAGGACACGTCGGCGACGAATTTTATGATCCGCGACGAGCTGATGCAGCGTGTGGTGCACAGAGAATCGGAGCCGATCACGCCGTTTATCGACCGTGTGCAGGAATTGTACCAAAGATTCGGTATTTCCACGATTTTGGTTGCGGGCAGCTGCGGTTCTTATTTCCATAAAGCGGATACCGTGCTGCAGATGAACCAGTACGTGCCGATGGATGTGACCGAAGCGGCAAAAGCGGAAGCCGCGCATTTTCCGCTGGCTTTAGGGTCGCTTACACCTGCTAAAGAGCCGGAATTTAAACGGATGCTCTTTGCCGTAAAACCGGGCGGCAGAGACCGGATGAAGATCAAGGCAATGGGAAAGGACGCCCTTTCCATCGATAAAAAGACGGTGGATCTGCGCTATGTCGAGCAGATCGCGGATACGGAGCAGGTGGTGATGCTGGGCTGCCTGTTAAAATATGTGCTGCAGAACCTCTCAAATGGGAAGAAAACCGTACAGGAGATCGTAGACGAATTGTTCCGTGTGATCGGACAAAAAGGGATGGAGGGTATTTACGGCGGCAGATATCTTCCCACAGGCCTTGCCATGCCAAGAAAGCAGGAAGTGTTTGCCTGCCTAAACCGTTACAGAGGGTAATGACTGACGGATTATGGAATACCGTACAAGTAATAAATACAATTCTCCAATCAAAGATATTTTTGATCTTTGCCGGATGGAAGAAGAAAGCAGCGCCTGTTTGTTGCTGGGGCACAGAGGATGCGGCAAAAGCACGGAGTTAAATAAAATGGCGGGGCGGCTGGCTGCCTGCGGATACCATGTGAAGACGGCTCACTGCAGCATGGATCTGGATTTATTGAGGATCGTATATTCCGATCTGTTTATCCTCATGGGAGAAGCGCTGCTTCAGATAGCGAAAGAACTGGAATGTGAGATCGACCGCAATATTTTAGGTTAGATCCGAAATTTCTGGACGGAAGGCACGGAAACGGTAATGATACAGGAATTGGACGCACTTTCTGTGGAGGGTGGATGTCTGTGGGCACGAAAGGGATTCTGGCAGGAATTTTGGACGTGTTTGACAAAATTAAAACAGAATTAAAGTTCAATGAGGAAACAAGAAAAGAATACCGGAGAAAAATAAGCACCCGTACCAGTGAATAGGTCGGGATGCTGCGCCGTGTGGCAGAATCGATCGAACAGAAAGCGGATGGTAAACGGCCAATTATTATTTTTGAGGATTTGGATAAATTGGATCCAGAGTTTGAATGGAAGGTATTTTACCACTATGCGGCAATGTTATCGGGAATGCCGTTTCCGGTTATTTATACATTTCCGATTGCATTGTCATATGATATTCGGTTTTCGGCGATGGAAAGTTACTTTGTGACGAAAACGCTTCCGATGATTAAAATCGAAACCATAGAGGGGGAAGCGTTTTCGGAGGGAATTGCGGTGATACGTGAAATCGTATAAAAACGTGCGGACATATCGCTGTTTGAAACCGACGTGCTGAAGAGGCTGATCCAGTATATGGGAGGATCGCTCAGGGATTTGTTTCATGTGATCCAGACAGCGGCAAAACGGGAGGAACGCAGGGACAGTGCGGTGATTTCCATGGAAGACGCGCAGCGGGCGCAGAAAGGATAAAAGAAACGGTTTTCAAATTTTGAGGTAGGAGGGTTAAAAATATGTCTAAAATTACAGATTATGGTTTTTTATTTCAGACTATGTTCGGAACATCAAAAACAAATGCAACAGGCAGTTTTAAGTTATCACAACTAAGCAACAGTTCCGTACAGGCGCAGTTAAAAGCAGCAGGAATTGACACAAGCAGTAAACAGTATAAAGCTGTAATACAAAGTATGTCCGCAGCGTGTAAAGGTATTGGATATACAAATATTCAAGCAATTAAAAATAGAATGAGCCGTTATGACAGTGATGGTGACTATATTAGCCCTGTTACGGGAATGGCTGGTTTAGTCGTCACAGAAAAAAATCGGGCTGAAAAGGAAAAAATTATTTCTATACCAGAGAGCAGCAGGGACGAAATGTTTGAACTGACAAAGCAGGAATTTCTTAGGGAAAACGGCGTAGGAAATGGAGATACAACGAAACGTTCAGATGTATATTTGAATTTATACCGAAAAATGGATAAAAACGATAGGCTGGCTGCTGGGAACATATTAAGGCAGTATGAACAGGCATATACGCAAGCCTTTGTAAATGCGGTAAAAGCTGTCGATCCGAAGTGGAAACCGGGCAAACCTATTCCGGCAGGAGCATTAGACGGAATTACGAGAGAATCCGTTGAAAATCAGCGAAAATCGGTAGATATGAAAGTATAAATTCATTATACAACAAATGCAATTTCAATACTCACTACTCAAAGCAGGAAATCAAAAAAGATTTTCTGCTTTTTTTCTGCGTGCGCCCAGTATGGGCGCAATCTAATCGGTGAAAGTCCGTAACACACCCTGGT